>Ga0315297_10000419_pt1 | contig 24851 bp, 20 predicted proteins | sample YL17G15_0_MG_FD_203628 | JGI IMG/M metagenome (GOLD analysis project Ga0315297, IMG submission 203628) | Sediment microbial communities from Yellowstone Lake, YNP, Wyoming, USA - YL17G15_0 | ecosystem: Environmental > Aquatic > Freshwater > Lake > Sediment | place: USA: Wyoming | collected... | reverse complement strand
TTCAATGTGCGCCGGGCGCCTTCGCCTTGATCAATGCCATCGCCGTGGCGATCAACGAAGCCACCTCGCTCATGTTGCCTGGCACGATCATCGTATTGTTCTTCTGCGCCAGGTGAGCATAGGCTTCGACGGCCTTTTCCGCGACCTTGAGTTGCACCGCCTGCTCGCCGCCGGGCGCCTGGATGGCGTTGGCGATCTTGCGGATCGCCTCGGCGCTGGCTTCGGCCACGGCGAGGATGGCCGCGGCTTGCCCTTGCGCGTTGTTGATTTCGGCCTGGCGTTGGCCTTCGGAGCGCGCGATGAAGGCTTCACGTTCACCGGTGGCGATGTTGATCTGTTCTTGCTTGCGGCCTTCCGACGCCGCGATCAGCGCCCGCTTTTCGCGCTCGGCGGTGATCTGCGCCTGCATTGCGTGCAGGATTTCCTTGGGCGGTGTGAGGTCCTTGATTTCGTAACGCAACACCTTCACGCCCCAGTTTTGTGCCGCGACGTCCAGCGCATTCACCACCGAGTGGTTGATCGCGTCGCGCTCCTCGAACGTCTTGTCGAGTTCCATCTTGCCGATCACGGAGCGCAGCAGCGTCTGCGCGAGTTGCGTGATGGCGAACACGTAGTTGCTCGAGCCGTAGCTTGCACGCATCGGGTCGGTGATCTGGAAGTAGATGATGCCGTCGACCTGCAACTGGGTGTTGTCGCGCGTGATGCAGACCTGGCTCGGCACGTCGAGCGGCACCTCCTTCAGCGAATGCTTGTGGGCCACGCGCTCGATGAACGGCACGACGAACTTCAAGCCTGGTGTCAGCGTCCGGTCATACTTGCCGAGCCGTTCGACAACCCAGGCGTGCTGCTGCGGCACGATCTTGAAGGTGCGCACGATGAAGAAGACGGCGATGACGGCGACGATCAGCGCGATTTCGAAGTGCATGACTTGCTTTCTCACAAGGAATGGATGGGCCGTTCCCGAGGTTCCTTGGCCCTCTCGGGGGGCGGACGATGCAGCGCATCGTCCTGCAGTTGCGCAGCAGTGGGTTCAGGTTTCGGTGCGCGGGGTCAGAACCAGCCAATTGCCTTCGACGGCACTGACGCGGTGCTCGCCACCGGTCGCTGCGGCGCCGGGGGCCAGGCGTGCGGTCCAGGTGGAGCCACGGTACTGCACGCGTGCCGTGCGGTCGGCGCCCCATTGCGCGACGTGCACGCGCTCGCCGATGTCGAGGTTCACATCTCGGTTCTGCGCTGCCGGCGCCGAGTGCGGCTGGCGCGCACGCTTCCAGTGCCACAGCGCTGTGGTGCCGCTCGCGACGACGGCGGCGACGACGATCTGCGCGTTCAACGCCAAGCCGAGGTGCGAGGCGATCGCGCCGGCTGCGAGGCCCAGGGCGAACAGCAGCAGGTAGAACGTTCCGCTGGCGAGTTCGGCCGCGACGGCCACGCCGGCAGCGACCCACCAGTAGCTCGCATTGGAAAAGTCCATCGAATCCCCTTCACCGAGTGATTGTGCAAGGCGCCGCCGTCGCAGCCTTGCGCCAGTGTAGGGGCCAACGCCCGCAGCGCCGGCTGGCCCTACACTTCGCGCCTTCCGCCGCCGGCCCGTCGAGGAGTGTCATGCTGCGCTTCAACTTTCCCATCGTCATCATCGACGAAGACTTCCGCTCGGAAAACACCTCGGGCCTGGGCATTCGCGCGCTCGCCGCGGCGATCGAAAAGGAGGGCTTCGAGGTGCTCGGCGCCACCGGCTACGGCGACCTGAGCCAGTTCGCCCAACAGCAGAGCCGGGCAAGTGCGTTCATCCTGTCGATCGACGACGAAGAGTTCACGCCGGGCCCTGAGATCGACCCCGCGGTGGTGAGCCTGCGCAAGTTCATCCAGGAGATCCGCTTCAAGAACGCGGAGATCCCGATCTACCTGTATGGCGAGACGCGCACCTCGCAGCACCTGCCGAACGACGTCTTGCGCGAGCTGCACGGCTTCATCCACATGTTCGAAGACACGCCCGAGTTCGTGGCGCGCCACATCATCCGCGAAGCGAAGAGCTATCTCGATGGCCTGGCGCCGCCGTTCTTTCGCGCGCTGGTGGACTATGCGCAAGACGGTTCGTACTCGTGGCACTGCCCTGGGCATTCGGGCGGCGTGGCGTTTCTCAAGAGCCCGGTCGGGCGCATGTTTCACCAGTTCTTCGGTGAGAACATGCTGCGTGCCGACGTCTGCAATGCGGTCGACGAACTTGGGCAATTGCTCGACCACACCGGCCCGGTGGCCGCGTCGGAGCGCAACGCGGCACGCATCTTCAACGCCGACCATTGCTTTTTCGTCACGAACGGCACGAGCACGTCGAACAAGATGGTGTGGCACCACACGGTGGCGCCTGGCGACGTGGTGGTGGTCGACCGCAATTGCCACAAGTCGATCCTGCACTCGATCATCATGACGGGCTCGGTGCCGGTGTTCCTGCGGCCCACGCGCAACCACTACGGCATCATTGGGCCGATCGCACAATCCGAGTTCTCGCCGGCGGCGATTCAGCGCAAGATTGCGGCCAATCCGCTGCTCGCCGGCGTCGATCCGCAAAGTGTCAAGCCGCGCATCCTGACGCTCACGCAGAGCACGTACGACGGCGTGCTCTACAACACCGGAACGATCAAGAAGGCGCTCGACGGCTACATCGACACCTTGCATTTTGACGAAGCGTGGCTGCCGCACGCTGCATTCCACGCCTTCTACAAGGGCTATCACGCGCTTGCGAAATGGGACACGAGGCCGAAAGACCAACTCGTGTTCGCCACCCAATCCACGCACAAACTGCTCGCCGGATTGAGCCAAGCCTCGCAGGTGCTGGTGCAGGACTCGCAATCGCGCAAGCTCGACCGGCACCTGTTCAACGAAGCCTACCTGATGCACACCTCGACCAGCCCGCAGTACGCGATCATCGCGTCGTGCGACGTGGCCGCGGCCATGATGGAGGCACCGGGCGGGCCGGCGCTCGTGGAAGAAAGCATACGCGAAGCACTCGATTTTCGGCGCGCGATGCGCAAGGTGGCCAAGGAGTACGGCGCAGATTGGTGGTTCAACGTATGGGGCCCGGACAAGCTGGTGGGCGAAGGGGTTGGCGACGCCGCCGACTGGATTCTCAAAGCCGGCGCCAAATGGCATGGCTTCGGCGACATGGCCGAGGGTTTCAACCTGCTCGACCCGATCAAGAGCACGATCATCACGCCCGGGCTCGACATGTCGGGCAAGTTTGCCAAGACTGGAATTCCAGCCTCGCTCATCACCAAGTTCCTCGCCGAGCACGGTGTCGTGGTCGAGAAGACAGGCCTGTATTCATTCTTCATCATGTTCACGATCGGCATCACGAAGGGCCGCTGGAACACGCTGCTCACGGCCTTGCAGCAATTCAAGGACGACTACGACAAGAACCAGCCGATGTGGCGCATCCTGCCCGAGTTCTGCGCCAAGCATCCGCGCTATGAACGCATGGGCTTGCGCGACCTTTCGCAAAGCCTGCACGAGATGTACGCCAAGCGCGACATCGCACGCCTGACCACCGAGATGTATTTGTCCGACCTGCACCCGGCGATGAAGCCGAGCGACGCCTTTGCGAACATCGCCAGGCGCAATACCGAGCGCGTCGAGATCGATGCACTCGAGGGTCGCATCACGACTTCGCTGCTGACGCCCTATCCCCCGGGGATCCCGTTGTTGATTCCGGGCGAGCGTTTCAACAGGAAGATCGTCTCTTTCCTGCAGTTCACGCGCGAATTCAACGCGGCGTTTCCGGGCTTCGACACCGACGTTCACGGCCTGGTCGATGACGAAGGCGAAGGCGGCGCGCGGCGCTACTCGGTCGACTGCGTGCGTTAGTGAGGGCCCCCAGGCCGACGACATACGTCGTCCGCCATCGGGCTTGCAGGCCCGATGGCCTTCGCCAGCCACTCGTGAGCGCGCAGGCGCTCACTCGGTGCGGGCTCAGCCCCCCGAGGGGGTCAAGGAAACTTGGGGCGGCCCGGCGTTTCCTTGTGAGCGCCCCCAGGCCGACGACATACGTCATCCGCCCCCCCGAGGGGGTCAAGGAAACTTGGGACGGCCCGGCGTTTCCTTGTGAGGGTGCGAGCGCGACGCGGGCCAGGGGCCTGTCGGGCTTTGGGTCGGGCCCGAGCCAAGGCCCGACAGGCTCCTACGGCCAGACTTCGAGAGCACGCGCTGCGCCCAACAACGCCGGCGGAAAATCACTCTCGATGACCCAGGTCGGAATTTCGCGCAGATAGGTTGCGTAGCGGCCCTTGGCCTCGAAACGCGCGCGAAACTGCGAGTGCTCCATCAGCCCAGTCAGGCGCGGCACGATCCCGCCGCCGATGAATACGCCGCCCAGGGCGCCGAGGGTCAGCGCCAGATTTCCCGCCGTCGTGCCCAGCAGTGCAAAGAACAGTTCGACGGCGCGGCGGCACATCGGGTCGACATCGCCCAAGGCGAGCGCGCTCACGTCTTCGGGCCCGAGCGCCCTGGGCGTGTGGCCGGCGATCTCGCAGCAGGCCTGGTACAGGTTGACCAGGCCGGGACCGGACAGCGCGCGTTCCGCCGAAGCATGACCGAAGCGCTGCCGCAGCTTGACGATCACGGCGTCTTCGGCTTCGTTGGTGGCGCTCAGCGTGACATGCCCACCCTCGCAGACCAGGGGCACGAGTGCGGTGCCGTGTGGGATCAACCCGGAAACGCCGAGCCCGGTGCCAGGCCCCAGGATTGCCTGGGGCGCTCCGGCCTTGGCCTTGCCTGGCCCGATGCGACGCAGTTCACTTGTCTGCAACAACGGCAATGCCAGCGCCAACGCAGTGAAATCGTTGATGACGACGAGGCGGTCGAGCGCGAGTGCGGCCTGGAGTTCGCGGATCGAGAACGACCATGGGTGGTTCGTCATGCTCACCGAATCGCCCAGCACCGGCGTGGCAATGCCGATGGCACAGGAGCGAGGCGCGACGGAGTTGTGCCGGGCCAGGTAGCCGCGGATCGCATCCAGCACGCTGGCGTGCTCGTTGCAGGCCAACACCTCCAACTCCACCGGCATGCTGCGCCCGGGGAAGAGCAGGGCGAAACGCGCGTTGGTGCCGCCGATGTCGGCCAGCAGGCGAGGCGTTGTCATGGCCCTGAATTCACTCGGCCTGCGCCGCCCTGGCCATGACGTGGCTGAAACCGCCGTCGACGTAGGTGATTTCGGACGTTATCCCCGCAGCCAGCGGCGACAGCAGGAACGCGGCAACGTTGCCCACATCGTCGATCGTCACGTTGCGCCGCAGCGGTGCGTTGCTCGCCACCAGTTCCAGGATCTTGCCGAAATCCTTGATTCCGGACGCGGCGAGAGTCTTGATCGGGCCTGCCGAGATGCCATTCACGCGGATCCCCCGCGGGCCCAGGCTGGTCGCGAGGTACCGCACGCTCGCTTCGAGCGAGGCCTTGGCCAGCCCCATCGTGTTGTAGTTGGGCACGCTGCGTATCGCCCCCAGGTAGGTCAGCGTCAACAGTGCCGCACCGCTGCGCAAGCCTGGCAAGGCTGCCTTGGCCAAGGCGGGGAAGCTGTAGCTCGAAATGTCGTGCGCGATGCGAAACGCTTCGCGCGACAGGCCGTCGAGAAAGTCTCCCGCGATCGCCTCTTTTGGCGCGTAGCCGATGGAATGCACGAAACCGTCGAACTCCGGCCAGTCCTCACCCAGGGCGGCAAACATGCGCTCGATCTGGGCGTCGTCGGCAACGTCGCAGTCGTACACGAGGCGCGAGCCGAACTCGGCCGCAAACTCCGAAACCCGGTCCTTGAAGCGCTCACCCTGGTAGCTGAGGGCCAGTTCTGCGCCCTCACGGTGGCAAGCGCGGGCGATGCCATAGGCGATGGAGCGGTTCGACAACACACCGGTGATCAAAAGCCGCTTGCCGGCGAGGAATCCCATGCTTGGCTCCAGAGTGGGTTTTGGCTGCGGCGATTCTGGCATGCTGGCGCCTCGAGCCATTGCTTAGCCCCCGGCGCTGAGGTTACAATCCCATTTTTCGAGATGAAGTGATTGGGCGGATTCTTCCAGCCCATTTTTTTTGGCCGATCGAGAATTTGTCGATCGATGGCAGCAACGAGGTGGGACAAAGGCTGATGGATTGGCAAACCGCGGTGCAAGGCACCGTGACCGGCCTGGGTTACGAATTGGTCGACGCACAGCGCAGTGCGGGGGGGTTGCTGCGCGTGTTCATCGACAAGGGGTTCGCTGCGGCGGCGGCCGGGTCGGCGGGCTTGCAAGCCACGGCCGAAGACCGCTTCATCACGGTCGAAGACTGCGAACGGGTGACACGCCAGCTTCAGCATGTGCTGGAGGTCGAGGGTTGCGACTATCAAAGGCTTGAAGTGTCGTCACCCGGCCTGGACCGGCCGCTTAAGAAGCCGGCCGACTTCGAGCGTTTTGCCGGCGAACAGATCGAATTGACGTTGAAGCTCGCACTCCAGGGGCGCAAGAAGTATCGCGGCGAATTGCGTGCGCAGGCGGCGGGCTGGCGCGTCGTGTTGGGGGAAGGGGAGTCGCAGCAGGCTCTGGATTTTGTGCTCGAGGATGTGCGCGAAGCACGCCTCGTGCCGGTGCTCGATTTCAAGGGCCGCCGATTTGCGACACCGGTGCAGGAGCACTCCGCGGCACCGGGGAAGCAGCAGCCCGCCGCACCGGGGACGCAGCAATCCGCCGTGTCGGGGACGCAGCAGTCCGCCGTGTCGGGGACGCAGCAATCCGCCGTGTCGGGGACGCAGCAGTCCGCCGTGTCGGGGACGCAGCAGTCCGCCGTACCGGGGACGCAGCAGTCCGCCGTACCGGGGACGCAGCAGTCCGCCGTACCGGCGGGGGGCGTGCGCCGAGTCAAGGGCGTTCAAGGAGAACGTAGGCAATGAATCGTGAACTGTTGATGTTGGTCGATGCGATCTCGCGCGAGAAGAGCGTCGATCTGGAAGTGGTGTTCGGCGCGGTTGAGGCGGCGCTGGCGTCGGCTTCGAAAAAGCTGCACGGCGGCGAAGTCGACGTGCGCGTCACGGTCGACCGTGAAAGTGGCGAATATGAAACCTTCCGCCGCTGGCACGTCGTGCCGGACGAAGCCGGATTGCAACTGCCCGACTCGGAAATCCTGCTGTTCGAGGCGCTGGAACAAATTCCCGACATCGAAGTCGACGACTACATCGAAGAGTCGGTCGAATCGGTGTCGATCGGGCGCATCGGCGCGCAGGCGGCGAAGCAGGTCATCCTGCAGAAGATCCGCGACGCGGAGCGCGAGCAGTTGCTCAACGACTTCCTGTCGCGCGGCGAGAAGATCTTTGTCGGCACCGTGAAACGCCTGGACAAGGGCGATGTGATCGTCGAGTCGGGCCGTGTCGAAGGGCGGTTGCGGCGTGCCGAAATGATTCCGAAAGAAAACCTGCGCACCGGAGATCGGGTGCGCGCCTACATTGCCGAAGTTGATTCCACTCTGCGTGGACCGCAAATCCTGCTGTCGCGCAGCGCTCCCGGATTCATGATCGAGCTCTTCGCGCAGGAAGTGCCGGAGATCGAGCAAGGGTTGCTGGAGATCAAGTCGTGCGCGCGTGACCCCGGCTCGCGCGCCAAGATTGCCGTCGTATCGCATGACAAACGGGTCGACCCGATCGGCACCTGCGTCGGCGTGCGCGGTTCACGCGTGAACGCGGTGACGAACGAGCTTGCCGGTGAGCGTGTCGACATCGTGCTCTGGTCGGAAGACCCGGCGCAGTTCGTGATCGGTGCGCTTGCACCGGCGAATGTGGTGTCGATCGTCGTCGATGAAGAGCGCCACGCGATGGACGTCGTCGTCGACGAAGAAAACCTCGCCATCGCCATCGGCCGCGGTGGGCAGAACGTGCGCCTTGCCTCTGAAATGACGGGCTGGCGCATCAACATCATGACGGCCCAGGAATCGGCGTCCAAACAGGCGGTCGAGTCCGACGCGGTGCGCAAGCTTTTCATTGAAAAGCTCGACGTCGACGCCGAAGTCGCCGAGATCCTGATCGCGGAAGGCTTTTCCAGTCTCGAGGAAGTGGCTTACGTGCCGATGCAGGAGATGCTCGAAATCGAGAGCTTCGACGAAGACACGGTGAATGAACTTCGCACGCGCGCCAAAGATGCACTGTTGACGATGGAAATCGCCAAGGAAGAAAGCGTGAATGACGTGTCGCAGGATCTGCGCGACCTTGACGGCCTGACCGCCCCGCTCATTGCCAAGCTTGCGGAGGGCGGCATTCACACCCGCGACGACCTCGCCGACTTGGCGGTGGACGAACTGATCGAGATCACGGCGCTTGACGACGCGACGGCCAAGGCGCTGATCATGAAGGCGCGCGAGCACTGGTTCAACGATTGACTGACCCGGACACTGCCTGCATGACCACCGCACCGCTGGATACAGCAAGACGAGCCCGACAGGCTCCAAGCAAGGACTGAACAATGGCCTCGACCACCGTCGCCCAACTCGCCACCGAGCTGAACCGCTCGGCGGCCACGCTGCTCGAGCAGATGCAGTCGGCCGGCCTGAGCAAGGCCTCGACGGATGCCAGAATCACCGAGGCCGACAAAGAGCGCCTGCTCGAGTATCTGCGCTCCACGCATGGCATCGCCGCAGGCAGCGAGCGCAAGAAGATCACGCTCACGCGCAAGTCGACGAGCGAGATCAAACAGGCCGATGCGAGCGGCAAGGCACGCACCATTCAGGTCGAGGTGCGCAAGAAGCGCACCTTCGTCAAGCGTGATGAAGCCAGCGGCGTTGCGGTCGAACCGGCAGTGCCGGTGATCGATGAGGCCGAACTCGCACACCGCGAGCAGGAAGCCCAGGCGCAGGCTGCGCTGCTGCGCAGCCAGGAAGACGACCTGGCGCAACAGCGCCAGGAGCGTGAAGAGTCTGAACGGCGCGAACGCGAGGCGGCCGCGATGCTCGAGCGCGAAGCTGCAGCAAAGGCCGCCACCGAAGCGGCTGCCGCTGTCGCCGCGGTTCTGGCTGCCGCGCCCCCGGCAGCGCCGGCGAAAGCGACACGCGGCAAAAAGGCAGCGGCGCTGGCGGCGCTCCCCGTTCCGGCCCCGGCTCCGCCGGTGGAGCCGGTGAAACCGATGCTGCGCGTAATCAAGGCGGCCGACGTTGAAAACGAAGACAAGCAGCGTGCGGCGGATCTGACCAAGCGCCGCAAGGCTGCGGAAGACGAAGCGGTGGCGATCCGCGCCATGATGTCCGCGCCCAAGCGCGTGCCTGGGAAGAAGCTTGAAGAACCCAAGCCCGTGGCTGACGCGGGCAAAGATGGCATCAAGGGAACCATCCACAAGAAGGCGGTTGCACCCGGTGCGGCGCCGGCAGCGCCCTCTGCAACGGCGCGGCCCGGTGACAAGAAGTCGGTCAAATCGGAAAAGCTCTCCAGCAGTTGGGCCGACGACGCGGCGAAGAAGCGCGCTCTCAAGCCGCGTGGCGCCACCGGCTCGGCCGGCTCGGGCCGGCCGGGCTGGCGTGCTCCACGCGCCGGGCGCCGCGGCGAGCGCAACGACGGCCCGGCGATGAGTCATTCGGCGCCGGCCGAACAAGTGATGCAGGAAGTGCATGTGCCCGAGACGATCAGCGTCGCCGATCTTGCGCACAAGATGTCGGTGAAGGCTTCCGAGGTCATCAAACAACTGATGAAACTCGGCCAGATGGTCACGATCAATCAGCAACTGGACCAGGAAACGGCGATGATCGTCGTCGAGGAAATGGGCCACAAGGCGTTTACCGCCAAGCTCGACGACCCGGAGGCGTTTCTTGAAGACACGCAGGCCGAGGTCGAGCATGAAGTGCTGCCACGTGCTCCGGTGGTCACGGTCATGGGCCACGTCGATCACGGCAAGACCTCGCTGCTCGACAAGATCCGCACCGCGCGCGTCGCGGCGGGTGAAGCGGGTGGCATCACGCAGCATATCGGCGCCTATCACGTCGACACGCCGCGCGGCATGATCACGTTCCTCGATACTCCCGGCCACGCCGCCTTCACGGCGATGCGTGCGCGTGGCGCGAAGGCCACCGACATCGTGATCCTGGTCGTCGCTGCCGACGACGGCGTGATGCCGCAGACCAAGGAAGCCATCAGCCACGCGAAGGCGGCGCGCGTGCCCATCGTCGTCGCGATGAACAAGGTCGACAAGCCCGAAGCGAATCTGGAACGCGTCAAGTCGGAGCTGGTGGCCGAACAGGTCGTGCCGGAAGACTTCGGCGGCGACTCGCCGTTCGTTGCGGTGTCGGCCAAGACCGGGCAGGGCATCGACCAGCTGCTCGAACAAGTGCTGTTGCAAGCCGAAGTGCTGGAATTGCGTGCACCCCGGGACGCACCGGCCAAGGGCCTGGTGATCGAAGCCAAGCTCGACAAGGGCCGTGGACCGGTGGCGACGATCCTCGTGCAAAGCGGAACGCTCAAGCGTGGCGACGTCGTGCTCGCAGGTTCAACCTATGGCCGTGTGCGCGCCATGCTCGACGAAAACGGCAAGGCTTCGAACGAGGCCGGACCGTCGATCCCGGTGGAGATTCAAGGCCTGACCGAAGTGCCGCAGGCGGGCGACGAATTCATGGTGCTGTCCGACGAACGCCGTGCCCGTGAAATCGCGACCTTCCGCTCGGGCAAATATCGCGACGTGAAGCTGGCGAAGCGCCAGGCGGCGAACCTTGAAACGATGATGGACCAGATGGGCCAGGGCGAGACCCAGACGCTGGCGCTGATCGTCAAGGCCGACGTGCAGGGCTCTCAGGAGGCACTCGCGCAATCGCTCGTCAAACTCAGCACCCCCGAGGTCAAGGTGCAGATCGTGCACGCCGCGGTCGGCGGCATCAGCGAAAGCGACATCAACCTCGCGATTGCGTCCAAGGCCGTCATCATCGGTTTCAACACGCGTGCCGACGCGGGTGCGCGCAAGCTCGCCGAGCACAACGGCGTCGACATCCGCTACTACAACATCATCTACGACGCGGTCGACGAGGTGAAGGCGGCGATGACGGGCATGCTCGCCCCCGAGCAACGCGAAGAAATCATCGGCACTGCCGAGATCCGTACCGTTTTCGTGGCATCCAAGATCGGCACCGTGGCGGGCTCGATGGTCACCGCAGGTGTGGTGCGCCGCGGTGCTCGTTTCCGCCTGCTGCGCGAAAACGTCGTGGTTTACAGCGGCGAAATCGAATCGGTGCGGCGCCTCAAAGACGACGTGCGCGAAGTCGCCACCGGCTTCGAGTGCGGCATCAAACTGAAGAACTACAACGAGATCAAGGAAGGCGACAGCCTCGAGTTCTTCGAGGTCAAGGAAGTCGCGCGCACCCTGTAGGCGGAATGTTTCTTCACTGCAAACCCCGCCGACCCAAGAGGAAGGCGGGGTTTGTCATTTGGCGGAGCCGACAAACATGAAACACAAGCGAACCATCCCGAACCGACCCTACCGCATCGCCGACCAGATCCAGCGCGACGTCGCCGGGTTGATCCGCGAACTGAAAGATCCACGCGTCGGCATGGTGACGATCCACGCGGTTGAAGTCACACCCGATTACGCGCACGCGAAGATCTTCTTTTCGGTGCTTGTCGGCGACCCCGCCGAGTGCGAAGCGGGCCTGAACGAAGCCGCCGGATTCATTCGCAACGGCCTGTTCAAGCGGCTCCAGATCCACACCGTTCCGACGCTGCATTTCGTGTTCGACCGTACCACGGAACACGCCGCCGAATTGGGCCTGTTGATTGCCAAAGCAAACGCCACGCGCGCCAAGGATTGATGGCTGCCGCGGCCTGCATGCAATTGATTCGAGCGCGCGCGATGCCAGATTTCAGCGCGGCCCAGTCACGGCCATTGCGTGCACCGCGCCGTGCCGTGCATGGCGTATTGCTGCTTGACAAGCCCTTGGGCCTGTCGAGCAACCAGGCGTTGCAGGTGGCAAAGCGCCTGTTTCGCGCCGAAAAGGCCGGCCATGCCGGGACCCTGGATCCGCTGGCGAGCGGCCTGTTGCCGTTGTGCTTCGGTGCGGCGACGAAGTTTTCGCAGGCCGGTCTGGATGCCGACAAGGGCTACACCGCCACGCTCAAACTCGGTGTGACCACGACCACGGGCGACCTCGAAGGCGAAGTCCTCAAACAGACAGCGGTGAGCGTGACCCGCGCGCAGTTGCTCGCGGCGTGTGCCCAACTCACGGGCGAGACCCTGCAAATGCCGCCCATGCACTGCGCGCTCAAGCACCAGGGCAAGGCGCTGTACGAATACGCGCGGGCCGGCGTGGCGGTGCAGCGCGAGCCACGCCGCATCAGCGTCTCCGCGATCGATGTGATCGACGGTGCCCACGATGTGTGGCGCATCGACGTGCGATGCGGCAAGGGCACCTACATCCGCGTCCTGGCTGAAGACATCGGCAAGTTGCTCGGCTGCGGCGCGCATTTGCAGGCCTTGCGGCGCATCGGCTGCGGCTTGCAGTCGATCGATTCAGCCTTCACACTCGACGCACTCGCCGCGCTCGATGAAGCGGGCCGCGACGCGTGCCTGCTGACGTGCGATGCGCTGCTGGGTGAGGCGCCGCTCATGCGCCTGGATGCCACTGCTGCGCTGCGTTTCCTCGCAGGCGTGCGGCAGCGCCTGGACCGGCCGGACGCACCCCTGGTGCGCGTCTACGGGCCGCAAACTCAAGCATTCCTGGGCAGCGCCCAGATCCGGGCGCACGAACTGATCGGCAACCGGCTGCTCAGCACGACCGAGGCGCAAGGTCTGCTCGCGCAAACCAACGAAAGCGTTTCCCCATGACCCGCCAGATCCGCAATATCGCCATCATCGCCCACGTTGACCATGGCAAGACGACGCTGGTGGATCAGTTGCTGCGCCAAAGCGGCACCTTTCGCGCCAACGAAAAGGTGGCGGAGCGCGTGATGGACAGCAACGACCTGGAGCGCGAGCGCGGCATCACGATCCTGGCGAAGAACTGCGCGGTGGAGTGGAAGGGCACGCACATCAACATCGTCGATACGCCAGGCCACGCCGATTTCGGCGGCGAAGTGGAGCGCGTGTTGTCGATGGTCGACAGCGTGCTGCTGCTGGTCGACGCGGTGGAAGGGCCGATGCCGCAGACGCGCTTCGTCACGCGCAAGGCGCTGGCGCTGGGCTTGAAGCCGATCGTCGTCGTCAACAAGGTCGATCGGCCCGGCGCGCGGCCCGACTATGTAATCAACGCCACCTTCGATCTGTTCGACAAGCTGCACGCGAGTGAAGCGCAGCTCGACTTTCCGGTCATCTTCGCCTCCGGTCTGAACGGCTGGGCGACGCTGAAAGGCGGTGAAGTCGGCACCGACCTCGCGCCCCTGTTCGACGCCATTCTTCAACATGTGCCGGCCCACGAAGGCAGCCCCGACGATCCGTTGCAGCTGCAAATCTGCTCGCTCGACTATTCGAGTTATGTCGGGCGCATCGGCATCGGGCGCATCAACCAGGGCACGCTCAGGCCGCTGCAGGATGTCGCGGTCTACTCCGGGCCCGACAGCACGCCGCGCCGGGCGCGCGTGAACCAGGTCCTGAAGTTCGAGGGCCTGGAGCGACAGCAGGCGACGGAAGCACTGCCGGGCGACATCGTGCTCATCAACGGCATCGAAGACATCGGCATCGGCGTCACGCTGACCGAGTTCGAGCGCCCGGTGCCGCTGCCGATGTTGCTCATCGACGAGCCGACGCTGACGATGAATTTTTGCGTCAACAACTCGCCGCTCGCCGGGCGCGAAGGCAAGTACGTGACGGGCCGTCAAATCCGCGATCGGCTCGATCGCGAACTGCAATCAAACGTTGCGCTGCGCGTCAACGACACGATCGAGGACGGCATTTTCGAAGTCATGGGCCGCGGCGAACTGCACCTGACGATTCTGCTCGAGACGATGCGCCGCGAAGGTTATGAGCTTGCCGTGTCGCGCCCGCGCGTCGTCTTCCGCATGGTCGATGGCGAGCGCCATGAGCCGATCGAGATGCTCACGGCCGACGTCGAAGACCAACACCAGGGCGCCGTGATGCAGGCCTTGGGCGAACGCCGCGGCGAACTCGTCAACATGGAGCCCGACGGCAATGGCCGGGTGCGGCTGGACTACCGGATCCCGGCGCGCGGCCTGATCGGCTTTCAGAATGACTTCCTGAACATGACGCGCGGCACGGGCCTGATCAGCAACATCTTCGACGGCTATGAAGCGTTTCGCGGCGAAATCGAAGGCCGCAAGAACGGCGTGCTGATCAGCCAGGACGACGGTGAAGCGGTGACCTATTCGCTGGGCAAGCTGGATGATCGCGGCCGCATGTTCGTGCGCGCCGGCGACCCCTTGTACGAGGGCATGGTGATCGGCATCCATTCACGCGACAACGACCTCGTCGTGAACGCGGTGCGCGGCAAACAGCTCACCAACTTCCGGGTCAGCGGCAAGGAAGAAGCGATCAAGATCACGCCGGCCATCATTCTGACGCTCGAATACGCGGTGCAGTTCATTGCCGACGACGAGTTGGTGGAAATCACGCCGAAGTCGATCCGCATCCGAAAGCGCTACCTGAAGGAACACGACCGCAAGCGGGCGAGTCGCGAAACACCCTGAGCACGAGCCTCGCGCCAAATTTGTCGCACTCGCGACGCTCGTTTCCAGGGCATGCGCAGCATCGAGGGCGGATGGCAGCGGCTAACATCTGAAGCCTCATTGCCCGGCTTCAGAAATGCCAAGAACACGCAGCGACAAACAACGTCTCGACGATCTGCGCGCCCCGAATGCGTTTCTGATGATGCTCGAGGGGCGCGCGCCCTTCGAGTTCGCGGCCTCGCTCGCCGCCGCGCCCTGGCTGCGCAAACTGCCCCGCGGCGACGGCCATCCCGTGGTCGTGTTCCCGGGTTTGGGGGCGACCGACTTCACGACCGCGGCACTGCGCAAGTTCCTGGACCGTCTGGGCTATGTCACGCACCCTTGGGGCCAGGGCTTCAATCTCGGGCCGCGCGTCGGCGTTCTGGAGCGCTGCAAAGCCAACCTGCGCAACCTGTTCGAGCACCATGAACAGCCGCTGAGCCTGATCGGCTGGAGTCTGGGCGGTGTCTACGCGCGTGAACTGGCCAAGGAACTGCCGGATCATGCGCGCTGCGTGATCACGCTGGGCACGCCGTTCACCGGCCACCCTCACGCCACCAACGCCTGGCGCCTGTTCGAATTCTTCAGCGGCCACAGCGCCGACGACCCGCACACGATGGAGCGGGTGCGCCAGGCGCCGCCGGTGCCCACGACCTCGATCTACTCGCGCACCGACGGCGTCGTCGCCTGGCGCTGCAGCATCAATGAACCGAGCCCGCAGGCCGAGAACATCGAGGTCCACGCCAGCCATTGTGGAATGGGTGTGAATCCGTTTGCGCTGTATGCGATTGCCGACCGCCTGGCCCAGCCCTTGGGACAATGGAAGCGATTCGACGCCGCCGGCGCGCGCCGCTGGTTCCCTCGAATGCGAGGCGCGGTCTCGCCACCCGCGACGCACTGACCGAGATGCAGCTCAGCGCGAACGGCATTTCGATCGAGGTGCAAGACGAGGGGGCGCCAAGCTCCGAGCCGCTCCTGCTCATCATGGGCCTGGGCATGCAGCTCATCGCCTGGCCAACGGGCTTTGTTCAGTCTCTGCTGCGCAAGGGCTTTCGCGTGATTCGCTTCGACAACCGCGACGTGGGACTGAGCCAGAGCTTCGACGATTTCGGTGTGCCCAATGTTGCGCTCGATGTTGTCAAGTACGCGCTGGGCATGCATCCGCGAAGCGCCTACAGCCTGGCTGATATGGCGGACGACGCTGCTGGCGTGCTTGCTTCGCTTGGCGTGCCCAGCGCCCATGTGCTGGGCGTTTCCATGGGCGGCATGGTCGCCCAGCGCCTCGCGCTACGACACCGCGAACGCGTCAAGAGCTTGACGCTGATGATGACGAGCAGCGGCGCGCGCCACTTGCCCGGCCCTTCGATGAAGGTTCGCGCGGCGATGATGTGGCGTCCGACACAACCCGCTGACATGGCTGCCATCGTCGCCTACTACGTGCGCCTGTACCGGCTCATCGGCAGCCCGGGCTACCCGAGCCCCGACGCCGAGATCGCGCAGCGCGTTGAAGGCTGGGTGCGGCGTTCCTACCGGCCCGCTGCCAACTTGCGCCAGCTGATGGCGATTGCCGCCGATGGCAACCGCTCCGCCGAGCTGCGGCGATTGAACGTTGCGACGCACGTGGTGCACGGCCGTGACGACGCGCTTGTGCCGGTACAGGCCGGTCACGACCTCGCGCGCAAGATCATGGGCGCAACCCTCGAGATCATCGACGGCATGGGGCACGACTTGCCCGAGGCGCTGTGGCCACGGTTTTTGCGCGGCATCGAAGCGGCCGCGATGCGTTCCACCCAGCACGCCTGAGGTCGCACGGCGCTGGCGGCAAGAATGTTGCGTCGGCAGCGGCACCGGCCGCGATCGCTCGTGCATGGAAGTTCCCGTTGCCTGCAAGGGTGCCGGCGCCGCCGACTTGAATCGGAGGTAACCACGCGTGGCGTGCATCGCCTTCGACCCCGACCCGCAGCGCCGGGGCAGAGCTATGCCTTGGGCCCGAGCACCGCGCCTTCAGCGCGCAGGGCGTCGATTTGCGCCCGGCTGTGGCCGAGTTCAGTCAAGATCGAATCTGCGTGTTCGCTGAACTTCGGCGGCCGGTCGCCCGGCTTGCCAGGATTGGCCGAGAGTTTGACCGGCAGGCCGAGTGACTTGTGGCCGTCGTGATCGACGGCCATCGCACGGTGTGCGGTGTGGGCCTGCGCAAACGCCTGCGGCACGCTGTTTACAGGCCCGGCCGGAACGCCACGGCGCATGAGCTGCTGGCACAGGTCCGCCACGCTGTAGCCGGCCAGAATCTTCTCGATCTCGGCGCGCAGGGCCGACCGATGCGCGAGGCGCCCTGGGTTGTCGGTGAAGCGCGGGTCGCTGGCCAGGTCGGGCCGCGCCACGCATTCGCAGAAGCGCCGAAACTGGCCGTCGTTGACGACGCCGAGGAACAACTCTCCGTCGCTGCCGTGGAAGCGGTCGTAAGGCGAGAGGTTCGGGTGTGCACTGCCCATGCGCTGCGGCGTCTGGCCTGAGGCCATCCAGTTCGCGGCGTGCGGCAGCAGCATGCTCAGGCCGGTGTCGAACAATGTCGCTTCGACGCGTTGGCCACGGCCGCTGCGTTCGCGCGCGGCGTGGGCCAGCAGCACCCCCACCATCGCGTTGTAGCCCGTCAGGAAATCGACCACCGGAATGCCCACGCGCAGCGGGCCGGATTCGGGCGTGCCGTTAATGCTCATCACGCCGCACATCGCTTGCAGCACGGCGTCGTAACCCGGCATGCCGCCCAGCGGCCCGTCGGCACCGAAGCCTGATATGCCGCAGTAGATGAGGCGTGGGTGGCGCGGCGCCAGAACTGTCTCATAACCCAGGCCCCATTTTTCCATCGTGCCGGGCAGAAAGTTTTCGATCAGCACATCGGCGCCTTGAAGCATTTGCTCCAGCACGCGGCGGCCTGCCGGGCGCGACAGATCCAGGCCGATCGAACGCTTGCCACGATTCAGGGCACCGAAGTAGGCGGCGTGGCCCAGAGCGTCAAAAGGCGGACCGAACTGGCGCGTCTCGTCGCCGCCGGGCGGCTCGACCTTGATCACCGTTGCGCCGTGATCGGCGAGCATTTGCGCGCACAACGGCCCGGCGAGCACGCGCGACAGGTCAACCACGCGCAGGCCGGCCAGGGCTGCGCCCGAGGCAAGGGATGAGGAATCTGCCATGGCTGCATTCGGTCGTGTCGACACAGGCGCAAGCATAGCGTCCAGCGCTGAAATGCAGCCGATCTGTTCCAATTGTTGGCCGACCTCCATCCTTCAAGAAGCGTGCACTCCAATCAACCTCGCAACCCCTGGCGTTTGTGCGTCGCCCCAATGATGGACTGGACCGACCGCCATTGCCGGTTCTTCCACCGCCTGCTGACGCCGCGCGCGCGCCTGTATACCGAAATGCTGACGACGGGCGCGCTGCTGCATGGTGATGTGCCGCGCCACCTGGACTTCAATCAGGAAGAGCACCCTGTGGCGTTGCAACTCGGCGGCAGCGAGCCTGCAGAACTTGCGAAATGTGCGAGCCTGGGTGAACGCTGGGGCTATGACGAAATCAACCTGAACTGCGGTTGCCCGAGTCCGCGCGTGCAGCGTGGCGCCTTCGGCGCGTGCCTGATGGCCGAGCCCACCCTGGTCGCCGATTGCGTGAAGGCGATGGCCGATGCCGTGGTCTTGCCGGTGACGGTGAAACACCGCATCGGCATCGACCATGTCGAGAGCTATGAGTTCGTGCGCGATTTCGTCGGCACGGTTTCGCAGGCCGGATGCAGCGTGTTCATCGTGCACGCGCGCAATGCCTGGTTGCAGGGGCTCGCTGCGCACCGAAGCACCGCTGAGAGCGTGAACGGCGGGCGCGACAACGAGTTGCCTGCGCTGCGCAGTTCCACGGGCGCAACGCCGCGGCGACTCAGCCCGAAAGAAAACCGCGAAGTGCCGCCGCTGCGCTATGAGTTCGTGCACCGCTTGAAGCGCGATTTTCCCGCGCTGACGTTCGTGCTCAATGGCGGGCTCACGCAAGCGCAGCAGATCGATGCCCAGCTCGAACAGGTCGACGGCGTGATGCTGGGCCGTCAGGCGTATCACCACCCCTGGGACCTGGCGGCGTGGGACAGCCGCTATTTCGGCGCCGTGCCGCATGCCCTGGACCGCGCGCAGATCGAGCTGAAGATGGTCGACTACATGGAAACATTGGCACGACAGGGCGTGGCCTGGCCGCATGCCGCGCGTCACATGCTCGGGTTGTGGCACGGCACACCCGGGGCGCGCCGTTGGCGCCAGGTGTGGAGCGACCATCGGTTGAAAGACGAAGCACCACGACGCGTGTGGCAATTGGCGCAGCGCCCGGTCGCCGAAGCGCACGCGGCATGAAAGCGCTGGCGTGGCTGTGCCGATCTGCCGCGCTGTCGTGCGCGGTGCTGGCCCTGCACACCTTGCCGGGGACCACCGGCCCTGCCGGCGCCGCGGAAGAGGTGCCCTTCATCACCACGCCCGACCGCGTGGCGCTGGCGATGCTGGAAATCGCGAATGTGGACGCGAGTGATACCTTGATCGACTTGGGCTCGGGCGACGGCCGCATCGTGATCCTCGCTGCGAAACGCTTCGGCGCGCGTGGTCTGGGCGTGGAGATCGTTCCCGACCTGGTGCGCCAGAGCGTGCTCAACGCGCAGCGCGCCGGTGTCGAGTCGCGTGTCGAGTTTCGCGAGCAGGACTTGTTCAAGGCCGACCTGAGCCAGGCGACCGTGATCACGATGTACCTGCTGCCCGAGGTGAACCTGGAATTGCGGCCTTCACTGCTGGGCTTGCAGGCCGGCACACGCATCGTCTCGCACGATTGGGATATGGGCGAGTGGCGACCGGATCGCACAGTGACGATTCCGGTGTCCGAAAAAGCCGTCGGCATGGACAAGTTCAGCCGCGTCCACTTGTGGGTGGTGCCGGCGCAAATCCATGGCTTGTGGTGCGGCCAGGGACGCGCGCGTGGCGCGGCGTTGCGCGTGACGCAGGACTTCCAGCGTTTTTCAGCGCGGCTCGGTGGGGTGGCGGAGATCGAGGGCTTCGACGGCCGGATTGATGCGGCTGTGCTGCATGCGGGCAGCCAAGGTGAAATTCAGATGCAGCAGCGTGGCGACCGGCTTCTGATGATCCGTAGCGAAGGGCGCTACGCGGCGCTGGATGGCGTGGCCTTTGCCCGCACCACGGCGGGCGGCTGCGAACGCAAACCTTGAACGCAGGCTGAGCGCGGTGCGCCGCGGCAGGGGGAATCAAGCGTTGTTCGCACTTGGCCAGGTGGCGAGCACGACGCCGGCCAAGGCCAGCGAATACGCCGCAACCTGCACGCTGCTGAACTGTTCGCCGAGGAACAACACGCCCACAGCGGCGGTGCTCACCGGCAGCATCACGGTAAAGACCCCCGCCTGCGATGCAGGCACGTGGCGCAGCCCCGTCATCCACAGCCAGACCGTGGCGGTGCTCGCGGCGAGCGAATAGAACACGAGCAGGGTCCAGGCCGACGCGCCGACTGCATGAAATTCGAACGAGCGCGCCTGCCACAGCGCAAACGGGGCGATCAGCGCGAGCCCCCAGAGATTGATCAGCGCACTGATGCGTTTGGGCGAGACCTTGGCGGCAAGCTTCTTTCCGACGACAACATAAATTGCCTCGCAAGTCACGGCCCCGAGCAACAGCAGGTTGCCGAGCAAGGCCTGATTGAACGACGCTGCAGAGGGGGCCTGGGTTTGACGGCTCAGCGCCACCAGCGCGATCCCGCCGACCGCGCAAGCAATGCCAGCCGCGACCCGGCGCGTGACCCTCTCCCCCAACCACCACCATGACAGCAAAGCCACGATGGCGGGCATGGCGGCCATGATCACGCCTGCGGCGAGCGCGGAAGTGAGCGCCATGCCACCGAGCATGCAGATCGAGAACAGAAAATTGCCGAAGAACGACTCGACGAAGAGCAATCTCTTGTCGTGCGCATCGAGCCTGGCCTCGAGCGCGCCGCGCTGGACCCAGGTCGCCATCGCCGCGGCGGCAATGCCGAAGCGCAGCCCTGCGAGCAGGAACAGCGGAAAAATCAGGACCAGGGTCTTCGTCAGCGCGACGTAGCTTCCCACCAGCGCCATGCTGCCGGCCAGGCAGGCGTAGGCCAGCCAGGTCCGGGCGATTCCTGCGGCGCCCAAACCTTAACTGACCGGTTTCTTGTGCGTGCCATCGCACAGCGGCTTGTTGGCGCTGGCCTTGCAGCCGCAGAAGAACACGGTGTTGCTTTGCGTCGCGCTGTATTTCACGGGTGTGAATTCAGCTTTTGCCTTGTGGCTGCCGTCGCAGAACGGCTGGTTCTTGCTTTGACCGCAGGCGCACCACCAATAGTCTTTCCCGGCCTCCACGCTGACGGCGAATGGTTTATCGGACGCGCGAATGGGGTTTGCCATGCAGATGCTCCTGGGGGTTCAGAACAGAGAAGCATAACGTTGCATCTCCCAGTCGCTCACATGTTGACGGTATTCCGTCCATTCGGCATTCTTGAGTTGAATGAACTGCGCCGTCAGGGTCTCACCCAGCGCTGCGCAGACCACTTCATCGACGCGCAGCGCGCGCAATGCTTCATTCAAATCCTGCGGCAGGACCTCGATGCCGCGTGCGCGAATCTGCGCCAGCGGCACTTCGAACAAGTCGTCGGCGCACGCCGGCCCCGGATCGAGCTTGCGCTCGATACCATCGAGCCCGGCAGCGATCAGCGCCGCGGTCGCCAGGTAGGGGTTCGCGCTGGCATCGGGCAGCCGCCATTCGAAACGCCCGCTCAAGGTGCGCACCAGGGCCGTGCGGTTGTTCGAACCATGCGCCACGTAGGCCGGTGCCCAGCTCGTTCCGGAAATCGATTCGCCGACCACCAGCCTCTTGTATGAGTTGACCGTGGGTGCGGCGACCGCGCACAGCGCTGCCGAGTGCGCGAGCACGCCGGCGATGAAATGCTGGCCCAGGGACGAGAGGTCGCGGCCATGGTCGTCGCCATGGGTGTCGAACAGACAACGCGCGTCTTCCTTCCCGCCGCTCCACAGTGACACGTGAAAATGCATGCCGCTGCCGGGCTGCCTGGTGAAGGGCTTGGGCATCATCGAAAACAGCATGCCGCGCTGCTCGGCGAGCACCTGCGCCGCCATCTTGAACAGCATCAGGTTGTCGGCGCTGGTCAGGGCGTCGGCGTGGACGAAGTTCACTTCATACTGGCCATGCGCGTCTTCATGGTCGATTTGAAACACGTCCAGACCACAGGCCTTCAAACCCACGACCAGCTGCGCCAGGAAATCGCCCTGGCGTGGCAGGCTTTTCAGGTCGTAAGAGGGTTTGCTCAGGCGATCATCGGGATCGGCCGGCACGTAGGTGCCTTCGGATCGGCGAAGCAAGAAGAACTCGGGCTCGATTCCGGTCTGCAAGTGCCAGCCGCGTTTTCGCAGGCGTTCGATCTGGCGCCGCAACACCTGGCGCGGGCAGGCGTCGAAGGGTTGGCCATCGACAAAGCCGTCGCAGGCAATGCGCGCATAACCGGGCATCCACGGCAAGGCCTGCGCCGTGCTCGCGCTGCCTCGACCGTAGTACTCGGCGCGCCGGCCGGTGCGCGGCAGGCCCGTGCCCCAGATCGACGGGCCCGAAAAGCCTACGCCATCCATCAACAGCGCGTCGGCATTGGCCAGCGGCACGAGCTTGCCCTTGGCCACGCCGTGCAGATCGGTGAATTGCGCGATCAGCGTGTGAACGCCTTGGGCGGCGAGGCGGTCCTTGAAGTCTTTCATGATTCGCGCTCAAGGAAATTTGGCATAGCCACATGCATTGTCTACCGCGCGGCAGGCTCAAGACGACGCGGCGGCCTGGGGGCGCTCGGTGGCTCAGTCAATGCGGATCCAGGTGGTCTTGAGTTCGGTGTACTTGTCGAATGCGTGCAGCGACTTGTCGCGCCCATTGCCGCTCTGTCTATAGCCGCCGAAGGGCACCGTGATGTCGTCTTCGTCATACTGGTTCACATGCACGGTGCCGGCGCGCAGGCGCCGCGCAACGCGGTGTGCCCGGTTCAGGCTGTCGCTCCAGACGCTGGCCTGCAGGCCGTAGGCAGAAGCGTTGGCCAGCGCCACGGCCTCGTCTTCGGTGTCGAAGCGCAGCACGGACATGACGGGCCCGAAGATTTCTTCGCGCGCAATTCGCATCGTGTTCGTCACGCCGTCAAACACCGTGGGCTGGACATAACAGCCACCCGTGTCTGCGCGTGCCTGGGCGCCGCCGCAGGCCAGGCGAGCGCCTTCAACCCGACCCGCTTCGATGTAGCCGAGCACCGTTGTCAACTGGGTTTGATCGACGATCGCGCCCATCTCCGTTCCCGCATTCAGCGGATCACCCGGTTCGTATTTGGCCGCTTCAGCGGTCACGAGTTTCACGAAATCGTCGGCAATATCGCGCTGCACGAACACGCGCGACGGTGCGTTGCAACTCTCGCCCTGGTTGAAGAACATGCTGCCCGCGACATTCACCGCGGCGCGCTTGACGTCGGCGAAATCGCTGAAGACGACAAATGCCGACTTGCCGCCGAGCTCGTTGTAGACGCGCTTCAGGTTGCTTCGCCCCGCGTATTCGAGCATCTTGCGGCCCACCCGCGTGCTGCCGGTGAAGCCGATCGCGTCGACATCCAGGTGCAGCGCAAGCGCCTCGCCGGCTTCATGGCCGTAACCTGGCACGACGTTGAACACGCCTTCGGGCAGGCCGGCGTCGAGCGCCAATTCGGCCAGGCGCAAGGCAGTCAGCGGCGATTTTTCGCTGGGCTTGAGCATCACGCTGTTGCCCGCGGCCAATGCGGGCCCGAGTTTCCATGCCGCCATGATCATCGGGTAGTTCCACGGCACGATGGCACCGATCACGCCCATCGGTTCGCGTTGGATCAGGGCCAAGGCACTGCGCGACGTCGGCGCGATCTCATCGTAAACCTTGTCCACGGCTTCGGCGTACCACGCGATGCAGCGCGCCGTGGCCGCAACGTCCACGCTCAGGCTGTAGCGGATCGGCTTGCCCATGTCCAGCGTCTCGAGCAGGGCGAGTTCGTCTCTGGCCGCGAGGATGTTCTGGGCGAAGCGCAGCAGAACCTTCTTGCGCGCGGCCGGGGCCTGATGCGCCCAGCGCCCATCGTCGAAAGCCTGGCGGCACGAGGCCACCGCCGCGTCGATGTCGGCGGCCTGGCCCCGCGCCACCGGCGCCAGGTTGCGCCCGTCAATGGGTGACACGCTGTCGAAGCTTTGCCCCGACTGCGCGGCGCGGCGCTGGCCGGCGATCACGGCGCGGCCGTCGATGCGCAGGCTCTTCGCCGCGCTGTGCCAGTCGGGGGCAGGGAGGTTCAACTTGGATTGCATGGCATCAGAAGGCGACAAGCACGGAAGCGCCGAACAACTGGTTCGACTTGGAATAGGTGCCGCTCTTCACGTCGATGAACACCGGCAGGTCGGCGCGGTCGATGCGGTACTCGGCCTTGAAGGTGGTGTTCAGGTTGAGCAACCAGCTCGCGCCAAAGGTCAGAGCGGTTCGATTCGCGCCGACGTCAGGGTCACCCGCGGGGTCTGGGCCGATACCGTTGCGATCATCGCTGGCGGTGTAGCCGAGCAGACCGCCACCGTTCTTTCTGTTGTAGAGGTAGTCGAAGCGCGCAGTGCCCTCGAATCGAGGCGTGAACTTGTAGGCCACCAGCCCGGACCCGCCGTACCAGCTTGCATCGCGCAACTCGCCACTGGGACCGGGGGTCACGGAGGCGGCCTTTTGTTTGCCCACACTCAACTGACCCTGCACGGTCCAGTCGCCGCGGATGAAGTAGCCGTCGACCTCGAACAAATCGACGCGTGAATCGGGCTGTGCGACGACTTCGGTCACCGGGGTGCTGCCAATGACGTTGCCCGAGAGGTCCACGACATCGATGTTGCTGGTTTGAGTCACGTTCTCGGTGAGATTCGCCGCCTTTCCGTGCACGCCGGCGAATCCGAAGCCCTGAAACTCGCCGCGCGAATAGTCGACCCGATAGCTGACAACCGGCGCAGTGTTGCCCGAGGTGCGGCGGGTCGAGTTCATGTTGGCCAACACGCCCTTGACGATCCACTTGCCGCTCGTGACTTCCATGCCGGCGCCGGTGTAGGCCGCGGGCAGCGTGAAGTCGAACAGCATGTTGTGCGTGATGAGTTTGTTGA
>Ga0315297_10000418_pt1 | contig 24853 bp, 16 predicted proteins | sample YL17G15_0_MG_FD_203628 | JGI IMG/M metagenome (GOLD analysis project Ga0315297, IMG submission 203628) | Sediment microbial communities from Yellowstone Lake, YNP, Wyoming, USA - YL17G15_0 | ecosystem: Environmental > Aquatic > Freshwater > Lake > Sediment | place: USA: Wyoming | collected... | reverse complement strand
GGACGCTCTGGAAGAAAAAGCGCAGGTTCGTGCCTCCCTTGACGGCGATTGTCTTGGGATCGAGCTTCCCGCCGAGGCGACGGAGAAATTCCAGATGGAAAATCTCCCGAAGCTGGAGAGGGGAAAAGACGAGCTCTTTCATATAAGAATAGTAGTTTAGTTATAAATAAAATACAAGACTTATTTAATGGTGTTTTTCAGCTCAGCCGAGCGACCAATAGATTTCCTTGCGGTGGCCGATTCTGATAATGAGAATCACGAATTGCTTCTCTTCTTTTTTGAATACGACTCTGTAGTCCCCGACTCTCAATCTGTAGAGGTATTTTTCGCTTCCGGCAAGTCTCTTGATGTTGTTTTTTAGCGCACCGGGATTTTCGGCCAGGATCAAGAGCTTCGCCTTAATGATGTTTTGATGGGCGCGATCGATATTCTGTATCGACAAGACGGATTTTTTGATACAATTCACTAGCTAAGCCTGTCTCATGGAAAAGCCTTTTATTTTGTTCCTGGTGTTGGTCGCGGCTGCTCTAGGCGGCGGAACTCGACATCATGTCCGCTTTTCCGCGCCAAGAATTCCCATTATCCTGGACACCGATATCGGAGATGACATAGACGACACGTGGGCGCTTGTCATGCTCCTGAAGAGCCCCGAATTCGACCTGAAGCTTGTTACGACCACCCACGGCAAGGCTGTTTATCGAGCCCGGCTTATCGCCCGCCTGTTCGAGGTTTCCGGCCGAACCGATATCCCCATCGGACTCGGCGCGGGAGGGCACGACGGAACCGGACGTCAGCAGCCTTGGATTGAAGACTATGACCTGAAGAACTATCCCGGAAAAATACACGATGACGGAGTGCAGGCGCTCGTCGATGCCGTGATGAATGCGCCGCAGCCTATCACGATCATTTCCATCGGGCCGTCGACGACTGTGGCCTCCGCCCTGGAGCGCCGGCCGGACATCGCGTCCAGGGCGACGTTCGTCGGCATGCAGGGCGCCGTGCGGAAAGGATACGACGGCGGGCCTGTTGGTCCGGAATACAACGTCAGAGAAAACGTTCCCGCCGCAAAAAGAGCCCTGCTCGCCCCTTGGATAAAAACCGTCATCACGCCGCTCGACACCTGCGGCGTTGTCCGCCTCTCGGGAGCGCGCTTCCAGGCTCTGAAAAAAAACCGCGACAAGCTCATCGCGGCCCTGCTCGAGAATTACCGCATCTGGGCAAAAAAAGACTCCGTTGACGAGTTGATCGAAAGCAGCGTCCTTTTCGATACCGTCGCCGTCTACTTGGCTCTGCCGGGGCCGAAACCACACCTCCATCTGGAGCAACTGGGCATCAACGTCACGTCCGATGGGATGACAATCGTCGATCCCGCCGGCGTAAGAATGTCAGTGGCCACGGCCTGGAAGGACCTCGACGCCTACGAAGATTTTCTTCTGAAGCTCCTGCTATCTGCGCCCTAAAGTCTGTTAGGTACGGTTTTTCGGGCTGAAGTAATTTTTGATGCGTTCCGCCTCCTCGCATCGCTGATCAGGAGTTCTTGACGGCCGCCGAGGCCAGCGGTGAATATTTTTCATAAACGTTCATTCGGCCAGCCCAGCGGAAAACGAATTTTTTATCCTTTAAAACATTAGCCCGGCCCACCTCTCCGAGGCGATCCCGCATCGGATGATGGACAGATATTACTAGCCTCATTCGATTGTGGTTTATGGGAGTCGTAGTTCTGTACAAGACTTTGGATTATTCTCCGATGATTTCGTATTTGATCAAGGAGATGAGGTCTTCTTCGTCCGCTTCGAGGAGGTAAAGGATATCGCCGGCGATGGCCATGGGGGCGTAGTATTGGGGATTGTTCCTCCGGATTTTAAAAAGCGGCAAATAGAAATTATCAAGGTATTGTCCTTCCCGATTAAAAACATCCACCAGAATCCCTTTGTTTTTGTCAAACGTTGAGGTCACGGCCCAAAGTCTTCCCTTATGCCAGAGAAGCCGGCAGAGATCGTTATGGTATTTCGGGATGGGATAACCTTCGGGAATTTTCTCGGCCGGCGCATATCTCACCCGATCATACTTCCTCCGGAAGCCTAGGACGATTTCGCTTTTTTCAAGGTCAAGAATCTTGATGAGATATTCGGGTGTGTGAAAGAGGAAGACATACCGTTCGCTCTCTCTCAGCGTCATAGGCCTGGAGATGCCGCCGCCGCTTGCCATTCTTCCTCCCAGCTGTATGTAGCGGGATTGGGTCGTCGGCAGCAGAAAAGACGTTTCAATGACTTCTTCCTTTTCTGTGACGACAATCAACCGGTTTTTTGCTTCATAAAGGCAGCTTATTTTCGGCATGTCTTCCCACACACGCTTCATCATAAAGAATTTTCCGTTGTGATATCCCAAGAAGCTGCCAAAAGGACCTTTAGAGAATTTCTTGTCCTCGATCAATTTGCCGTCCGGGTCTATGCGGACGAGTTTCATGATGTTCGAGGAGTAAAGAATGATATCATCCTCCCTGACTATAACACCCGTCAGGCTGCCATTGAGCTCTCCCGGACCTTCGCCCCACTTGAGAAGGTTCTTGACAAATTTGCCGTTAGCGCCAAACTTCAAGAGCCTCTTGGGCTCATGCACATAGATTGAACCGTCCCTTCCGGCAAAAACATCCCATGGCTCGACAAAGAAGAATTTTCCTCCTTCATCCGTAATCCGCGAAATTTTCTTGAGTTGAATCACCCGGCCTGCTTTGGCACTCAGAGGCTTCTCCGGGTTCTCGATAACCTGCTGGGAGGCCACAATGGTCGGCAGAAAAAACGAATTGTGATCGATGACTTTTTCAGCGACAAGCCGCGGATTCCCAAATTTATACAAATTCGATAGGGATTTTTGATTTTTCCCTTCAATTGGCACAAGGAAAGGAAATATTAAAATTAGAGCTTGTTCCAAAGTTACGTGATGGCATTGATCCACCGGTATTCGGAGATTAGGGCGGTGAGATGCAAGTTGCGATGAAGCCGCAGATATTGGCGCCACAGACTCGTCCACAACGCGGGATGAAAGATCTTGCGCATCGCGATCGTCAACCAGTTCAGGAGCCCGGGCTCGCTCCAGCGGCGACCGACCCGCTTGATTCGATTCACCACCCGGCTGAAGCCCGACTCGGCGATGTTCGTCGTGAACGGAATCCAGCGTTGATGGTCCAGCCAGTAATCGAAAAACGCCAACGCCTGCCGCGAGAAGTTCAGGAGGTAGGTCCGCGTTTTCGGATAACGGCTCTCCGGCAAAACCGTCAGCAGCTCGGCAAAGCCGCTCCGGATCGTTCGGGCGAGCTTGCGGACCAGAGGCTCGTCCTCGGGTTTCAACGTTTCCAGCTCCGCCTGCCGCAGGTGGAAGAGGGGATTGCGGTTCAAAAGCTCCAGGAACTCCCGTTGGGCCGGTCCTTTAACCTCATCGGCGTAGAGAAGAAAACGAAAGTCGTGATGACCATGCCAGAGGCAACGCTGGATCTCCATCCGCGCCGAGCGGAGGTTGTCCTCGATGCCCGGCCCGCCGTCGGAAAACAGCATCCGCAGACGCCCATAATTCAGACGGCGACTGAGGTCCCGGCGAATCGTTTCCCAGTTGTCTCCTACCCAGAAACCAACCAATTCAAAGGGTTTACCGACGCCTTCCGAGGCCCAGGCCCAGCGCATTTCCGCCGGCTCCAGGGAGGTCCCTCGGTCTTGGAGTCGGACCTTGGTCCCGTCGACCATCAGAAATGCAAACGGCCGGTGTTTGAGCGGCGGCCAGCCGGCCTGAGATTCCGCCACCTCCTGAAGCCGGCGCCAGAGCGTGCTCGTGCTCGGCCCATGTCCGCGAATGCGTCGCGTCTCCTTCATCGCCCATCGGTAGGACAGATGGATCGCCTGGCCCACCGGCGCTTCGAGCGTCTCCCTCTGATACTGCCGGTATGGTTCGATCTTCAACCGTTCGATCAGAGGGAAGACAACGGCTCCCGTCGTCCGGTCCCGGACCTGAGCCATCCGGTAACGAATCCGCCCGAACGAAGTCACCAGGTTCCGAGCCGTCGATTGATGGCCGTTCAGGACATAACGAGCCGGGGGATAATCGTCCTTGGCCTTTTCTTCCAAGGCTTCCAAGATGCGGCCGAGGATGGTCCTCATGATGTCGTCCCGGTTGTGCTCCAGTCCACGGAGAAGACCGTTGAGCGTGAGGTTGTTTTCTGGTACCTTATAGGTGATGGCGATCTTGATTTCGAGGTCGTCCATTGGGCTACTCCTCCTCGGTTTTTGGTTAAGCTCGAGGTTAGGTGTAGCCCTTTTTTCATTTTACGTCAACGTCCATCACGTAACTTTGGAACAAGCTCTAAAATTAAAACAATTTTCGAGTATTTAAGAAAATTCGCTCTCATTTTATGTTGTCCTCCGACGTCTCCTAGACCAAGAATAGGAACTTATATTCATTAATATCGAATTTTTTACGGCAACCCGAATGGGCTATCTCCCCTTATTAAAGAAATTATTGTACCAAAATTATTTATCCTGTCAAATTCATGCCAGCCGGTTCTTTTTCATGGTCAACGGCGGTGGACGGATTTGAGAGGGGGCCTGAACCCGCCTCTTCCTAAAATTCAGGCTTAACCTTTAGGCCGTATCTTAAGTATTGGATAATGAGGGGCGAAGCTGCAGTTGCCTTCCGTTGAGATCATTCGCCCATATTTTGCGTCACGAATTACATGCTTCAGGGAGGGACGTGCCATGGGCAATAACAACCAAGTTCGCTGGAAAGACCTCCTTTTTCGGGCCATTTTGCCTTATTGCGCTCTGACCTTATGGGCGACGATTCCAGCCGCCGGCCAGAAGCTCGTCCAAAATCCCGAGAAGCCCTTGTCCAAAAACGCCGGCCGGACGATCATCCTGAAAGAAGTCATGAGGATCAGGGATGATGGGAAGGAGACGATCTTCCGCGGCCCTTACGATCTTCAGGTCGGCGAGGACGGAGCGATTTATTTCTATGATGATTTCGTCCTGCATAAGCACGATGAAAACGGAAAGTTTGTTGCCAAGATGGTCCGGCCCGGCCAAGGGCCTGGTGAGGCGAGCATGAGGACGTCGGCCGTTATCATGAAAGATAAGATCATCGTCCTAGCCATCTCGCCGCCGAAATTTATGGTCTTCGGTCGGGCCGGACGGCTGCTCGAAGAAGTGAAGACAGACGTCATTCACACATACGGGCATTTCGGACTCGGCGGGAAAATGTGGATCTTCCGACTCATTATGCCTCCTCTTGATAAAAGACCGGCGAACGGCGGGGAAATGGATGTGCCGATTAACCTCGAGGAATTCTCCCCGGACCTCAAGGAGATCAAAAAGATCGTAGAATTTCCACGACGGTTTTATTTTGTGAATCAAGGCATCTGGTATGAGTGGGTGAACTTCGGTTATGCCGTGAGAGAGCCTGATCAAATTTTCGTCCATCACACTTCGGAATACAGGATTGTTCAGTTCAACTTATCGAAAAAAGTCATAGAAAGGATTTTCAGCCGGAAGTATAAGCGCGTCGTCGTGGCCGAAGACCCGCTCGCAAAAAAGCCCCAGGGATATACCTTACCTTCGAGGAAATATTATGACGATATCCGGACTCTACTTGTCAAGGGTGATCGATTGTGGGCCGTGACATCGACAAAGGATGCCGGAAAGAACCGTTTGGTGGACGTCTTCGACAAAGACGGACGCTATATCGACTGCTTTTACCTGAAGTTTCCGGGCGGATTTGCGGAGCGCTATATTAATCCGGGCTTCATCGTCGTCCGCGGCGATTTTCTCTATACGATTGACGAAAATGCCGAAGGCTTCAAAAGCATCGGCAAGTACAAGATCGAGGGTTAAGCCTATAAAACGCACGTCTTTATTCACCCTGCCATGCCCAGCGGCTTAAGGAATGGTGCAAGCGGATGCAGGAAGGATTCTTTGGACGCCCAAGTTCTAGTGGATAAGTCTATAAGCCAAGATTCTCGGGTTGGCCTCATCATCCGAGGCTTCGGCATAGAAAAAATTCGCCCGAGATCCGATGATCCTTCGAGAGAACGGGATCTCGCCGACAACGAAATGACCGCCAGTGTCATAAATCTCAAGATGCTTGTTGACTTGGGCGATAATAAAACCGTTTTCGAGACAAAAGGGACCGTTCACGATGAGGGGCGTCACTCCTTCTTTCGTCACTATCCTAAAAAGCTTGGTCGTCCGAGCGAATGAGGCAATCTGACTTCCGTCGGGGGCGAACTTCCGGATTCGATAAAATAAAGGATTCATTTCGTAAATAAAACCATCCTTATCGATGTCCATGCCGTCGTTTACGGCCGAGAATTTTATCTTGAGCGCCTCTTCCGGAAAAGGAGCGAATGACGATATTTTACGGCCGTCTCGGTCGTATCGAAAGATCGTATCGGACGTGTCGGGCTTCAAGGGGTTCGTCTGGCTCCTGTACATGTAAATCTCGTCTTTGCTGTTGAGGTGAAGGAAATAGAGTATTCGGGGCTGACCGAGGATCGCATGCTTAAATCTCCATTCCTTATCGTAGACCGAAATCCGATTTCCCATGAAATCGGCCACCCAGATATCTCCCTGCGCGCCGACCGCGATGCTGACCGGAGTTTGATATTCGCCCGGACCTTGGCCCCGCCGGCCCAGCTCACGGATGAACTTGCCTTCTCGAGAAAATATGTAGACCCCCCTCGACTTCCAGCCATCGGCGACGAAATAGCGTCCTTCGGCATCGATAGCCATGTCTGTGATGAGAGAAATGGCGCACTCAGGAAGGAACTCGAGCTGAACGTCAGAGACTTTTTCGAAGGCGTCTTCAACCTTTTTCGCGGAAGCTAGCGGCTTTCTCGTCTGATCGAATGAGACATCTCTCGTTATCGCGAGAAATACAAGACAAACCACAAAGGGAACGAAGAGGACGAACTTTCGAGCAGAGTCTGGAGAACTATACATATCAAGTCGCCTCATCAATCCTGTCCTTCTCGCCTCATGATGCCTCGATCTCCCCGAATTGTCAACTTGGGGGATTTCGTTTTTTGCGCAACGCGATGATCCCTCCCGTAAAGCTCGGAATCGATGCCGCCCACTTTGCCATGAACCCGAATGCCGGACTAACGCTGTTCTGGGCGCGCCTCAAGGAGAAGCTCTACTTCTCCCAGCGGGCCCGGAAGCACTTGAGGACCTTGTATCCGTCCTCATTTTCCACGATGAAATAAACTTTCCCGTCACGCCAGAGCAGAATCTCGTGCGCGATGGGAACCTTGGCGACAAAGCGCCCTTCGGCGTCGAAAACGTCCCAGTAAAATTCTTTTTTCACCCGTCCCTTTTCATACGTCTGCACCAAGAGCCGGCCCTCGTCAGCCAGGACGAAATTGCCGTAAGGAGGGAAAACCGCCGGGAACTGGATCATGTCTTTGACATTGACGCCGGAGATGTTTGGGATCAGCTTCAGCATCTCGTCTTTGTCCTCTTTGGTGATGGCGACGGGATCGTAATCCCGCCTGATCGTCTTGACGAGCTTACCCTCCAGGGAGAGAACCTTGATCTCGTAGCCTCTTTGGCTGCCGAAATACAGACGGCCTTGGCCGTCCAGCTCGTAGAGCAGGGTCATCCGCGAGAACGGATTGAGCTTACTCTGCAGGGACATCGGGAACTCGACGGCCGCCAGCTTAATCTTCGGATTGAGGTCCTTGTCGTACGTCTTGACGTCCATGAACACCTTGCCGGCCTCGCCCAGGCCCATGGAACGAGCGACGATCAAGCCCCGTCGGTCCATCTTGATCCCGGAGAGTCCAAGGGCTTTCGCTGTGGAGATATGGCGCAGAAACTTTCCGTCGAGGGTGAATACGGCCAGACGCTGGTTGAGGACGTCTTCAACGAGGACTTCGTTCTCCGGCGTGACGATGAGACCCACCGGCTGGTTCAATTCCCCTGGCCCCTGGCCTTTCCTGCCGAAAGCCCGGAGGAACTTGCCCCGGGCGTCGAAGATTTTGACCCGATTGTCTTTCATGTCGAGAACATACGCCGTCCCATCTTTGAGGACATCCAGGGCCACGATCTCGGCGAACGATTCTTCGGGCGAATCCCCGCCGCCGGCGGTATAGATCTCTCCGAGGATGAGCTTGGTCGCCGCGCCCTTCGGAGGGTCGGGCTTCCGGCCGTTCGTGACGACCGTGACCTCTTTCTCGGTCCTAACCTTAAACTGGTCGGCCTGGACAAAGGCGAAGATGACGACCGACATCGCGACCAAGAGACAAAAAATGAGAAACGATTTAACGCCGGTTTTCATGGCGATTCCCCATTCGAATCCTTAATAGGACGCTTTCTTGTGATCCCGATAGGATCCGTGTTAAAAGATTTTCCTTTTTATGCGTGGCTTGGTAAATCTTGGTTCCGGGCCTGGAACCCAACAAAACCATTTTTTTGAGAGTTTGGTTTTCGGCTGCGCTGGATGCGGCCGCATTTTCGCCGCTATTATCTCGTCAAACCATCGTAAGGAAGCATAGGGCAAGACGACAAACAATGTCAAGAACGGGTTGATAACTGTCAACACAACTTGACATCATAAAATCCACTAAGAATAAAGGAAGTTATGATAATTCTTTTTTCTAGAATCAGAATGTAGAAAATACGATCACTAGTTTCTTGAGCTTCCCTGCCGGCGCAGCCAAAGCGAATTTTTTGTCTTCCCCAGACAATTGTCTCAAAGAGAGGACAGCCCTGTCCTTGAGCTCTCTTTGAGATGGCGCTCGCGGCGAGCCATCCGCCCTGCGTTTATGCTCTATCGTCTGGGTTCAATCAGCCGGTACAACATATCTTACCTTTTCAGAAACACTCAGCTTCAAGAAGCGCTCCTGAGTTTGGATCGCTTTGGCTTCCCCGTCGCGCTCGATAATTCTTAAGCGTCTTCCTGACACAGGTATAATTGTCGATTCTGGTTCCCCCATTTTCCATGCGGCTATCACCCAATCCTTCCCCTTTTCAAACCTGTAAATATATGCGGCGTCCTTCTTCCCATATTCTTTTAAAGGAAGATCACGAACGAGCGAGGCCAAAGTCTTACAGGCTTTATAGGCCGGCTTTGGATTCTTGTCTTTCCGGATGAGACCGAAATTGAATTCAGCTTCGGTGAGGTCTGTCCCGTCATTTTGAAAGTCATACCAGAATACCCGCTGCATTGTCGGAGAACTTCTCGCCAGGAGGAAAGTTCGCGTTAGGTAGTTTGCCTGCTGCTCCTCACTGACGCCACTGGCTCCCTGATGGGTCGGGTAGCCGATTTCCGTAATCCATATCGGTTTCTCCCGGACGATGTTCTTTAGCTTTTCGATATCATCCAAAAGGCGTTGTTCGGGCGCTATCGGGTAGCCATAGGGATGAAAGGAAACTGCGTCCATGAATTGTCCGCCGCCTAAAGAGAAGATTCTTCCGATAAAATCCACGTCCGTCCCGGAAGTTGCACAGCCGATCACGGTGCATCCCGGATCCGCTTCTTTACAGGCTTGATAAGCCTTTTCGAGGAGCTTCAAATAATCATCGGCTTTCGGCTGCGGATGCCAAAAGGTTGAGGCATTGGGCTCATTCCAGATTTCGTAATATCGGACTCCCCGCGTTCTGCAGCGCCTGATCACTTCCTTGCAGTACAGCGCAAACGCCGCCCTTTCCTCATCTGTCGCCGGGCCGCTTTTTTCCCGGCTCATGTACAGAGGGTTGCCGAAGTCCAGGATCAGAAGAACCTGGATGCCTCGAGCCTGAGCGGAATGTAGGTAATTGTCATACTGCCGAGGAAAATCAAAAACGCCTTTTTTCTTTTCGACTTCGGCCCAGTACACCTCATCACGAATCCAATTGATACCGGCTTGCTCGATCAGATCGAGAACTTCTTCAACATCAGGGCGGAATTGGCCAAAATGCGTTTGGACTCCGAAGAAGTTACTGCGCACCCGCGGCAGATTCCGTGCTTGAACGGCATATGATTTTGTCGTTGTTTGCAGAGCCGCGAAATCCATCAATGCCGGCAAACCGATGGCCGACAATGCGGCAGATTTAATGCTTTTTTTAAAGAACTCCCGGCGGGATATTCTATTTGCTCGGCGCTTCTCCCTCCGGCAAGATATCTGGCTCATGATTTCATTCATACACCTTCAATTTAAAAGGTCATTGTATGTAAAGTTCGAAGAAAATTCCAGGACCGCACGAGTTGGCCGGAATCCATCCGCCTGGCTGTTGGAAGTATCGAATCCGCCGATTTCCTAACGCCGGAGCAGAGACGTGATATCTTCTATAACAATGCGGTAAGGTTTTTCCGGCTGAAATAAAAAGCAAGAATTTCGTTGTCGGCGGCCATATACTCCTTTCCAAAGCGGTGCTCATAGTTATCCAGGTAAAGGCAATGAACGAGCACAGCCAATTGACATAAAATAACCTATTGCTATATATTTCATACGACGCACATAATCTGGGGATAAGTAAAATCAGGGTGCCGCTCTTCTTCCACAGAGGAAGAACTGCCCTTTTACTAAAAGAAACGCTCGCAGGATTCAAGGATATGCATAAAAAAAGAACGTCAGGTGGGGCTTTATTGGCAGTTGTCATTTGCTTAATTATCCTGCTCATTTCCAATTATTACTGGGCTATTTTGATTATTGTTGGGCTTGTAGTGGTGGTGTGGATAATTAACAAATCTTATTCCAGCAAGAAGAAGCCTCAAACCGTAAGTGCTGCAACTTACCCATATTCCATTAGGGTCACGGTATCAACAGGACCTTATCATCCAGATTTCAAAGCTAAGAGCTCAACTGGCGATGAATTTTGGGTACGACCCGGGCAATCAATCAGAATTCACGGCGTTGATATTGGCGGCATGCTCTACGCCGGGACGGGCCTTGAATCAGTCGGAAGGGGCGGGCCCGAGCCCGCGCTCATTGATAAAAATCTGCCGATCGCTCGTGAACATGACGACTGCCATATTCGCCATCTCTCATATTGGCCGTCCTATTGGGGAGCTACACCCGCAGCAAGGTCAGCTTTTCTTCGGTGGCTTTCAACCGGGCGATCCGATCCTGGAGCCGATATTGGCTACGTATTTCTATATTTTTATGGTCTCGAACGCCGAGCATTACACGATGCGAAAACAAGTGCTAAGGCACAAGCTGAGATTCAGATTATAAAAAATGAAGTTGAACGCCTTCTGGGAATCTATACACATAGCGGATCATTTCAAGGATATGCAGGTTCTTTATTCGATTTGTTAAGAGCACGGGAAACGAATGAAAAGCTATTCGAAAAGAATCCCCCGCCCCCCATTATGGGACGATGGCTGAGCTTTGAACACAGGTTGGCCCTTGCACAATGCGCCGCAGAAGGTAAAGCCCTGCCTGCCGACTGGGCCTACGTCTGGTTAATGGGTGACCCGAACACTTATCTTCGAACACCAGCGACCCGATGCTCCGAGGAGTTCAAAAAGCTATTTTTTCACCACTATTGTATTGAATATGGCCAGGGGATGATATTGCCCCAAAACAGAACGCAACTTAAGCTACAACATAGAGCAGCAAGCCCAACATTCGGATATCAAGGTGGCGATTTTAAAAAGGAATTTGATTTGCCGGATGTCAGTGTTTTAACGGCTCCGGTTAATAGGCTGAGAGAGATTTCAGAAATATGTTGTACCGAGCTTGACGGATTTAGCCGCATCATTGGGAGGGATAAGGCAAGTGCAGATTCGCATAGTGCAGTTGTCGAGTTGCCCTTTTTCCTTTGGCCTTCCAAATATCGGCAATCTCTAGACGACTTGCGTAAAGCTGTCTTTGAAACTGATAGACCCTATATCATATCGTTTAAAAAATTCATCTCTTACTTCCCCGATTGGCAAGAAGTCACAAAACAGAACATTCTCGCGACTTGCCGATCGCTAGAAAATGCCGATTTAGGTATGGAACCAGACATTAGATATGGCGGGTCAATACCGTTAGCGGATACGGATATCGCTTTATTCAGATGCGAAAAACAGCCAGCGCAGTCGATTTTGAAAGAAAGGTATATGGCGGCCGCGCTTTCCCTTCGGCTGGCGGCAGGTGTAGTGTTCGCGGATGGCGTCGCTTCCGAGATAGAGAAACGTCTTCTTCAAAAGCAGATAGATGCCTGGGCCCACCTAAATGAGGCAGAAAGGACGCGGTTGCATGCTAACTTATGTTTGTTATTCTTAAGGCCGCCTAAGCTTGTCGGCTTAAAAAAACAGATCGGTAGCCTTGAAGCGGGTGCCCGCGAGACGATAGCCAACTTCTTAATCATCGTGGCTCAAATTGATTCCGCAATAGAACCGGAAGAAGTTTGTGCGCTTGAAAAGATCTTCAAGGCTCTAGGGTTGGATCCCAAGCTGGTTTATACCAAGATTCACGTTGCGGCGGTAGAACCGATCACGGTTAGTCAACTAGAATCGGAATCGGGAGGCTACAAAATTCCGAGGCCGCCAGAAGAACAGAAAAAATCTTTGGTTATGCTGAACGCGAATAAGATCGCTTCACTTCAGAACGACTCAGAACGCGTAGCTGCCATTCTGAGCCAAATATTCATACAGGAAACGCAGGAACCTCAGCGTACAGATGAGCTAGAATGGGAATTGCCCGATTCAGGTTATAAGGGGTTATCCCTTATGGGACTCAACGCCGAACATTCAGCACTTTTGCAGCTCCTCTTGCGTCGAACGCAGTGGACCCGAACCGAACTCGAGGAAATAGCCGAAGATCGAAAAATCCTATTGGATGGGATGCTAGAAGGTATTAACGATAAGTCCTATAGCCTTTTTAATAAACCCTTGTTTGAAGGAGAGGACCCGATGGTTCTTGATCCTGAGGTCGTAAGGGAGGTCTTGAAATGATGCTCGTTAAGGCGCGAGAACGAGATGCGCTAATAAAATCACTACGTGCAGGTGTTGTCCCGCGAACAGGCCAACATCTGATCCAAGTCGGCCGTTCCCGGGAATTAGATTCTCTTATCAAAGATATCGAACATATTTCGCAGTCAGGTTCGACATTCAGGCTTGTGATAGGTGATTATGGTTCAGGGAAAACGTTCTTCCTCAACCTTGTGAGGGCAGTCGGTCTTGAAAAAAAGATGGTTGTTGCTCATGCGGATTTGACGCCTGATCGTCGGCTTCAAGCCACGGGAGGCCAGGCGCGGGCTCTCTATGCAGAATTAATGCGGAATATTTCCACTCGCACAAAGCCTGACGGCGGCGCTCTCCCGGGTATCGTGGAGAAATTTGTTTCTACGGTGCTATTAGAATCAAAAACCAGCGGCCAAAGCCCCGAGACGTTCATCTATAAGAAACTCGAAAATCTTTCTGAAATGGTGGGAGGATATGATTTTGCTGCGGTAATTGCTTCCTATTGGAAGGGCTTTGAGAGTGGGGATGATCAACTCAAAGCCAATGCCATCCGCTGGCTTCGCGGGGAATTTTCTACCAGAACGGAGGCCCGTGCGGCATTTGGGGTGCGCACAATTATAGATGATAACTCATTCTATGATCACCTGAAGCTAATGTCGAGATTCGTGCGTCTTGCTGGTTTCTCAGGTCTTATTATTTGTCTCGATGAACTGGTAAATTTATATAGACTCTCAAATACCCAAGCCCGCAATGCGAATTATGAGCAAGTATTGCGTATCTTAAATGACTCTCTTCAAGGAATATCTGAAAGTGTCGGGTTCTTGCTAGCAGGCACCCCTGATTTCCTTATGGACACGCGCCGTGGTCTGTACGGTTATCCTGCACTCCAAAGCAGATTGGCGGAAAACACATTCGCAAGGAATGGCCTTGTTGACCTTTCAGGCCCTGTGCTTCGACTCGCCAGCCTCTCTGCTGAAGAGTTTTTTGTCCTTCTGCAAAAACTCCGTGACCTCTACGCATTTGGCGACCCGTCAAAATATCTGTTGCCTGATGAAGCGTTGCCCGCTTTTATGGAGCATTGTCATAAACGTATTGGAGAGGCATATTTTCGTACACCTCGGACCACAATTAAAGCTTTTGTCAATCTGTTGGCTATCCTTGAGCAAAATCCAAGTGCAAACTGGAAGGAATTATTGGGGCAAGTTGATGTCCAAAAGGACGAGGGAGGAGGATCTAAAAACAGCGATAAACCACTCGAATTAGGATCCGAAAAAAGTGACGACGAACTCTCCGGCTTCAAACTCTAAAAGAGAGTCTTCTGCCTTTTTCCTTTTAGACGAACGAATTCGGCGATGGATTTGGCAGGCAGAATGGACAGAACTCAGGGACATACAAGAATCATCAATCCCACTTATAATTGAAGGCATCAGGGATGTAATCATATCGTCAGCGACAGCATCCGGCAAGACCGAAGCTGCGTTCTTTCCAATACTGACTCGGATGTTGAAGGAACGAGAACGGAAGGCGTCGGCTGTCTATATTAGCCCACTCAAATCGTTGATTAATGACCAGTGGAGCAGACTCGAACGCCTATGTGAATCACTCGAAATATCAGTTATCCCCTGGCACGGAGACATCTCTGAAGCAAGAAAGAAGTGTTTCCTCAAGGAACCTTGCGGCTGTCTTCTTATAACGCCTGAGTCGCTAGAAGGATTCCTGATCCGGTACGGCCATTCCTTAGCGAGCGTCTTTGGCATGCTTCAATATGTCGTAGTTGATGAGCTTCACAGCTTCATCGACACTGAAAGGGGGAAGCAGCTTCAGTCACTAATAAATCGCATTGAGCTTGCCTTAAAACGGCGATTGCCACGTATAGGATTATCAGCAACACTGGGCGAAATTCGGCTTGCCGCAGAATTTTTGCGGCCAGGGGAAGGGGATTCAGTTTGCATTATCGAGAGCAAGGAAAGCGGGCAAGAACTAAAGCTCATTATCAAGGGATACTATAATGGATTGCCTGGTCAATCTGGAATAAATATTCGAATGCCGAGGAAAACATATCCTTCCTTTGAAGGCACAGAAGAAGTTACAAAAGGGATTTTGGCAGTTAGCAAGGATATATTTGCTGCTCTTCGGGGGTCCAATAATCTAATTTTTCCTAATAGCAGGGCAAAAGTTGAGCTTTATTCGGACCTCCTTCGGCGTGCATGCGAAGATCTGGGATTACCGAACGAGTTCTGGCCTCATCATGGCAGTCTGTCCAAAGAAATTCGGGAGGAGGCTGAGCAGGCGATTAAGGCAGGAGATCTTCCGGCCACTGCTGTTGCGACTACAACACTTGAGCTTGGAATAGATATTGGAAGAGTAAAAAGTATTGCTCAGATTGGTCCGGCTCCATCTGTTACAAGCTTGCGCCAACGCCTTGGCCGTTCTGGGCGACGGAAAGGTGAGGCTGCAATATTGCGGTGCTATTGTCTTGAAAACGAAATCGACTCGCATTCTCCTATATCGGACCAATTAAGAGAGGGCCTTATTCAGATCATCGCTCAGGTCCGGCTACTTCTGAAAGGCTGGTTTGAGCCCCCCCGAACTAATAATCTGCACCTTTCAACATTTATACAGCAATTATTATCCTTGATCGCCCAATATGGAGGCATAAGCGCTGTTGAAGCATGGAGAATGCTATTTCAGAGCGGAGTGTTTTCAGGATTCGAGAGAAAAGAATTTGCTGAACTCCTTCGCTCCTTAGGGACAAAGGAGATCTTGATCCAGGATAAGAGTGGAATACTGCTGCTGGGTCCTTCGGGAGAACGAATTGTTAACCATTTTAGTTTCCTGGCTGCATTCACAAGCCAAGAGGAATTTCGGATTATTAATGCAGGAAAGACGCTTGGAACCCTTCCTCTCTCTCGCCCCGTGGAAGAAGGAAGCCATCTCATTTTTGCAGGTAGGCGATGGCGAGTGCTATCTTGTAGGCCGGAGAATAAATTAATAGAAGTTGAAACAGCCAAGGGAGGAAAGCCTCCATTATTCGATGGTATGGGCGGCAATGTCCACGATCATATACGCAAAGAGATGAGGTGCATTCTGTCTGAGCTTTCACCCGTTTCTTTTCTTGATAAAGTAGCTGCACGTCAGCTCGAAGAAGCCCGGTCCGCCTATGCGCAGCTTGGCCTCGACCACAATCTAATACTAAACAACGGCAACGATACGGTTCTATTTACCTGGCTGGGGGATTGGGTCAATGATACACTTTCATTAATGCTTATTCATCATGGTCTTAGGGCGAGCAATGAAGGATTGCTGGTGAGAATACATGGCACTAAATATGATGAAGTTATGAATGTTCTTAGCAAGATGCGCAGCACTCTACCAGAAAGTCCTGAGCTACTTGCCCATTCTGTGCAAAACAAGCTAAGGGAAAAATGGGATCATTTACTCACGGAACAACTTCTTAGGAAAACTTATGCTTCCCGAGAGCTTGATTTGCCTGGCGCGCGGCAGTTTATACTGGAAATAAGTCGCTTAAGTCACATATGATTTCTGAACTTGATATTATTCAGATCCTTTTTTGACGGTGCCACTCGCCAGATAATACTTTCGCTAATTCTTTGGCCATAGCTTCTACTTCGTCCAATCTGCTTTTAGGAAACGATATTACTTCAAGTTGCGTGCCGATAAGATTTTGAAATCCCACAGATATTAGTGTCTCCGGACGTTGAAGTCTCGCAGATAATGCCCTTTGGATTAGAGGGAATCGGAGTTGTTGTTGCCAACTAGGGGGACGATTGCTAATTAATACGCCACGATATCCACCCGATTCAATGTCGATATCAACTCTGCTAATTTCCCCTCCGAGGACCCAGCCGTTACCCAGATCATAATCTAAACGCAGGCCGCACTCCGAAACTGCGGGAGATTCTTCGTTGAACCATTCTATGTATGAATTCAGCTTCTCTTGTGCCTTGTCTCTAAGGACCGTATTTTTAAGATTGAACTTATTGAGTAGTCTACTCAAATGGGCCTGTGCTTCTGCGGCACTTTTTGTTCTATGGAACATATAAATTGCCCGTTTGGTTAATCCGTCATACCCCATACGAATTTGTATTAAATTCTTTGTTTTCTTCGATACCCACTCCCGGGGATTCTTGCGGCACATTTCAAATTCTGTATGGCTAATTCTCATTGTAATAAATATTGGAGCTTAGGGTATCTATTAAAAATAGTGCGAGCTTCAAATGAAAAGCGACGATACATTTCTATTACGGCTCTTGAGTCTATTGCTTCACTATAGAGCTCTGGCCATTCGCTTACAATTTCCTCATCATTATTATGTTTAATTCTATTTATGAATTCAGCTATATCCAGTAGATTTCGCCGTGCTTCATCATCGGGTGATAGCGAAAGTACGTCCTCCAGAAATGGATTGCGCTTATATCTCGTGTTGTCAGCAGCGATGTACTCGATTGCAATACGTCTTATTAGGCAAGGAATACATTCACCACAATGACTGGTTCCTTCTGGTAATCTAGTGTTTCTCCAACAACTATTAGATAGTTGAATCGCCTCTGGCGCAAAGTTATAGACAACTTGAACAACCTCTCTTTTTGTTCGGTATACGTAAGGATTAATTATCTTAAAATCATTCATTAGCGCACTGTTAAGGAACTTTTCCATACCTAGTATGACTTCAGGATGAGCGGTGTGTGTAGAGAAAGCACCAATTCGTCCGCGAGTTAGTGGAAGGTGTATTGCCATTTGGCCGTTTTCTGCAATGTAAATTATCTCTTTGTGTCCAGATCGACGTGCCATGAGCGCTGCTAGAACCAGAAAGACAAATGAACGAGTTCGCTGACTGTTTTCTTCATCGTGTGCAAGATTGGTAGGCCCGCCGCTGCGGGATGAGATAAAACACTGATGATGGGGAAGTGTGTAGCCGCGATGTCTCAGAATACCATATAAAGCTTTTTGACTTTCATCTATAATTCGGTTTCTTGTGATATGACTTACCAATTGAAGTGACTCAGGTTCATGTCCTAACTCGATGCCGGCCGCGAATGAATCAAGCCCTCCAGAGAATAAAAGCGTTCTGCCTCTTATTTCGCCCATCAAATTATTTCCTTCAGGATTCCCTGGTTCCTGCCTAAAAATAATGGTCCAGGCATCGTTCGATAGTCTGCATAACGTCTCTTCTATTAACGGGATCAAAGGATATAGTCGGGCGAAATTTACAATAGGAATTGAAAGTTCCATGCTTCGACAGATATCTTCTCGTGCTCCCCTTTTGTATGCTCTATCAACAGCAAATATTGAAGAAGCGATTAGTAGTAGATCTAGCTCAAGGCTTGAAGGTGTCGTAAAGGCTTCAGCGAAATCATCTTCTCCCGTGAAGAGATTATCGTCCACCCTAAATACATCGAAATCTGATGGGGGTATTGACCTATCTCGCTGAATATAAAAACGTTTCACTTAGTGCTGCCCTTCTGAAGTGAGTTGAGCACCTTTAATATATAATTTTTCCAGCCCTGAGAATCAGACTTTACAGAATAAGTCTTTGCGGTTTCACGAGCGCGATTAAGTATCTGTTCTTTCAGCTCAATAGCTTTGCTGACAGTCTCTACTCGGCCAGGCGCACCTATAAAACTGGGCAGATCTCTTGAAGCGTAATATCCGGCCGTCTCGGCAAATAATTCGGATGCAAAACCGGACATCCCAGTCTTTTTAGCAACAGAACGAGCAAGTGCCCGTCTTCCAAGATCCAAGAATAGGCTTGCGGCGTGAGCTATAAAGATCGACCTTTCATATTCTTGAACTGCCAGGGAGGGTAAGACATATTTATTTGCTAATGAGCATGCGTTCGCAAGCAAAGGATCACCAAGAGCATCAGCTAAGCTATCACCCCTGTCGGCAATCGCTGCCCGCCAGATTTCTTGGCTTTGTCTGCTAATATTGATGTTTATATTACCGAGAGATGCATTCGCTAGTCGCCAGTTGGGGGTCTTAGGTGACGAATGGTTTGTCGATGTTCCCATCTTTTTTCACTTCCATTAAATCGGAATATCTTTCTTCTTTTGCTGTTATCAACTCGTGGCGAAAAATATTGTACCTAATAAGACCTCCACTACAGAAGATATGAGACCAACGAAGCGAATTCCTCAAAGTGGGATTCTTTTTCATTTGATAAATCATATTTAAGAAATCATCTACTCTGAGGAAAGCAAGCGGAAACCCAGTTTCTGCTAGGAATTCGCCGCTAAGTGCATTAAGCCTTTCGGCTTTTTGTCTAAACTCATTAGCTATCACAATAACTGACCCAATGCCTGGACAACCCCGTTGGCGAACATGTTGTCTTTTAACATAATCAATAAGAGGACGAATTTGGGGAATTCCAATATTGTATCTGGACTTAGACGCCTTCGCGTCGACGAGCAAGATATTTGAATCTGGAGTCTGCGTTATCATGTCGCTTAAATCCTTGCCTCGCTTACGTCCCCCAAGACGATGGACTCTATGTCCAAACAAAAATTCGAAACCATCTGCGGTCGCTTCCTCAAATATCTGCCAAGCTTCTCCTGACAAATTCTTTGGTACCCGGTTTTTTGATGATGTTATTAAAATATCTGAGTAAGAGTCGCTTAAAGCTCGCCAGGATGGAACCGCGCCACCCAGGATCTCAAGAAAACTTGACCATTTAATACAATCAGCAGTAGCTTTTTTGGAGACGGCAATAAAGATATGCCCTTTTCGCTCTGCAATTCGTTTTGCACTCAAAATATCGGATTTATTAGCCGCTTTGTCATATAGTGCAATTACATAGCAGATCTGCATTCCAAAAATATCTGGATGCGTACAAACATATTCTCCGCGATTGGGATGTCGGATAAAGTCTAGAATATGGAAGCCAGCAACAATAAGGGTACGAGTCGAGACTGTGGTTGATGGCACATTATTAGATGAAAAATATTGTGGCTTGAGAAACGTTCTTTTAGTGATTGCCATCCCCCCAATTTATTAGTCAGGATAGGACATAACTAAGAATTGGTTCACTCATTTAGATAAATCGCAATGTTTTCCTTGGAGCCAAAATGAACTCTGACTTACTCTGACCGCATAAACTTACACTTTATTCTAGACTTTATATCTTTTCATTCTTATTGTCAATGAGAAACGAGCTATGGTTAAATAGGATTAACCCGCCCCACTTAAATCGCCCTAAGTGTTTTAGAAAAAATAGTCAGCTTTGGATTTAGGCGAAATTATGCTAATCTTTTTTATGACGCCTGAAAGCTAAGCGATAGATGTTTCGGCCTACATAAAGGCGACCTCAGTGAGTATCCGCCAAGGCGGCGGTTACGCTGATCGCCTCGGCCAGCCCCTTGATACTGCGTGTGGAGATCCCGTTGATAGACGCCTCCTAGATCAGCGTTATCAGCGGCAGCTCCGACCTTTTCCCTTTCGTGAAGAAGAGCGGAATATAGCCTCCTTGCGTACTTTGGGCCCTGATCAATCTTCCAGCAAATTCGTCGTGCGCGGCGGGTGAAGCTTGTTCAAAGGCAAAAGAAAAGTCTTGATCTCGCAAGGCCGCAGTTCGAAGTTAATCGGAGATTTATAAAAAGGAAACGTCATCGTCCCCTGAGTCGGCCTTCCGTGAAGCTCAACTAGCCGAAGCACTAGGGAGCTGCCGTTCTCGGACATCTTTAGGACGGTGGCCGCGACATTCGAAGCTGACGTCGAAAGAAATTCCTTCTGGCCCTCCATCTCGCCTTTGTGCCTGTCCGTTAAGATAACCAAGGGCGGCATTCCGAAGGCCTCCGCCTCTCTGGCAATCCCGGCGTCTCTCCAATCCCCTTGATGGGGGAAGAGGGCGTAGGAGAATTCGTGTGTCCCCGTGTCCATCAAGCGGTAGTTTTCGCTTTCGGTCAGGGTTTCCGGGTCGTGTTGAGACCAAGCCGCGCTGTGGAGAATCGTCAGCCGGATTTCGCCGTCTTCGACGCTGTAGCCGCATTTGCTGTCGTTGAGGAGGGCGATCCCAAAATTTCCCCTGTCGTCCGAGCCGCTGATGTCCACCCACGTCTGGCCGGGTTCTTCCGCGCCGTTCATCGGCCGCTTGATGAAGCCGTAAGGGACGGAATAAGTGAGAGTCCCGTTTTTCAGGACCGATGGAAAAGCCAGCTTCAACACCTTATAGTATTCCTGCCAATCGACGAGAAATCGGCAGTGAAGCTCCGGGCTGTCTTTGTAAAGCATAAAATCTTGAACGATCATGCTTTTCCTAAAAGTGGATCGGGCCTGGAGGCGGCTGCGCTCGGGCCCGCTCTCGATCCGGGTCCACTTAGCCTGGCCGAAGCGTCCAAGTTCCTTGTCATAGGAGACGATTTTGTGTCCCCATGTGTCACCCGTGTCTTCGAGAACGATAGGAATCGCTGCTAGTGCGCTCAGAAGTTCCCTGCCCAGCGTTTTGTCATAATAAGAACGGATGGCACCCGAAGCAGGGTCAAATGCGATTCGCACAAGCCCGTTTTCCATGCTGTAAGTATCGCTTCTGGAAGTTTTTGGAGCTTCGGATGCTTGACCAGCCTGGGCCTTTCCAAAATCCACGTAATAGAGCTTATAGCCGAGCGAAGGAAATTCATCTTGGAAGACAAAGCGAATGCGGCTTCCTACTTTAACGCCGGCCGTTCGGATCTCCTGATAAGGAATTTGTTTTCCATCGAAGGTCAATAATGTCGGATGGCCTTCCCGCAGGCGTTCCATCTCAACCTCTATGGGCTTCTTCACTTTCCAAGAATTCGAGTTGAAGACAAGGAAGGGAGCGCAATCCGGTCCGGCGCCGACCATGGTGTTGATCTTGAGGGCGAAGTCCAGCAGGGAGTTCGTCGTGATTTCCTTCGCTTCGGACAGGGCAAAGCTGTAATCGTTTTGCGCTTCTACGTAAGCCTGTTCGATGGCGGAGCCGGCCAGAATGTCGTGAAACTGGTTGAAAAGGATTTTCTCCCAAGATGTCTTGAAGCGGTCGGCGGGATAACGGACGCCGCAAAAAGCGGCATCTAAAGCCGCGATTTTTTCGGCCGTCAATAGAGCCCATTCACTCTGGCGGTTCCAAGCTTTTACCTGTGCGGCCGCCGAATAGCAGCCACGGGCATGATGCTGCAGCTCATCGGAGACAACCGGAAAGGATTTCTGCTCAGGTTCAATGGCGGCCAGATATTTATCCAGAGTTGAAAACCGGATCCCGGGATATTTGGCTTTTTGAAGTTCTTTGATTTTTTCGATGGCGGCCACGGTTGGCCCGCCTCCGTGATTTCCCACTCCATAAAAAACGGCAAAGGCGACTTGATTCGGCAGGGTAGGAGCGAAATGCCGGCGGGTGGATTCAATCTGCTCTTCGAGGCTGTCCTCCGTTCCGTTGTACGAGCCCAGAATTTGGGCGGTTAGGAGTTCGGTTGCGTCCGCGCCTTTCCAAATGAATAGCGGAGCGGGAAGCTCCGGCTTTTCCGAAGGGGACGGCCGCATGAAGAAATAGGCCTTCAGCCCCTGGCCGGCCAGGATCTGGGGAAGCGTCCAGGGATGGCCGAAAGTGTCGGGATTGAACCCGACAAGAGCCCGCCTGCCAAAATTTCTCTCGAAAAAATGCTGCCCGTACAAGCCCTGCCTGACTAGCGATTCGCCGAGCGGGCAGTTCGTGTCGGGCTCCACCCACCAGCCTCCGACAAGGTTCCAGCGTCCTTCCCTGACTCTTCTCTGGATTTCTCCGAACAGGGCCGGGTCACTCTCTGCGGCCCATTTGTAGAACTGGGCGGAGCTTGAGATAAAGGCCACGTCGGGATACTCGCGCATCCGAATCAGGGCCTGGCGGAAGGTCGCCAGCACCTCGGCTCGGCCCTCGTCTTTCGTCCAGCGCCAGACGGGATCAATGTGGGCGTGGCCGATCATGTATATGGCCGGTTCTTTGATTTGGCCAGCCCTGAATCCAGAAGATATCTGGGGCACGGCCAGGGCTAAAACAGCGACCAAGAAGATTGCTGAAAAAACGAGAAAAGGAGACTTCGCTTTATTTAACATTTTCCCCTCTAAAAACGATCTCTTCCATATTAATAGAGTATCAAACGCAGAATCTGACTTAACCCTAGCGCAATAGATAGAGTGGCATTCTAAGGGCCGCGCTATTTCCGTCCGCGAGTCCCCGTAGCGGAGGGGAGACCCGTCGGCTTTTCCGACGGGGGGAACCGACGGGACTGGTTCCCCGGGGTTCGGGGGCAGCGGATGGAAATAGCACGGCCCGACCGAGGATGCCACTCTTTTAATTGCGCTTATATCAGCAATCCGAGCGGCAGGATGGTTAATCCTGAGCGAGTATTCCTCCTCTATTTCTTCGGATAGGCCGGCGTCGTCGGGAACTTGAACGGGTTCTTCTTGATGTTCTCCAGGATCACTTGGATAGCTTTCTCTAGCTGGGCGTCTCTTCCCGCCATGACCGAGGCTGGGTCGTTATCGATCAGCACGTCCGGGTCTGCCCCGTGGTTTTCGACGAGCCATTTGCCCTCGCGGCCGTAGAAGGCGTTGTTCGATTGTTCGACAGAGCCGTTGTCGATGGTGAGCTGCCGGTTCAGGATGCCGACCAATCCGCCCCAGGAGGGAACGCCGACGACCGTCCCGAGCTTGCGGGCCTTGAAGTCTTCAACGAACGCTTCTCCGTCGGAGCCGTTGTTCTCGTTGGAGATGACGACATACTGACCCTTTCCAACTGAAGGAGGATAGCTGAAGGGCACCATGTTGCGGAGGACGTTGAAGGCCGTGATCTGCCGCTCGAGCTTATCGATCAGGAAATATTCCGTCCAGCCGCCGGAGTTGCGGCGGACGTCGATGATGATCCCGTCCTTATAGCGGAATGCCCTCCAGAACTTATCGAACTCGCCGATCCCGCCCGAGCCCATGGCGTTGATATGCATATAGCCGACCTTCCCGTTCGTGGCCTTGTCGACCTTCTTGATGTTGTCGGTCAGCCACCGGAAATATCTCAAACTCGAGTCGCTGCGGATGGGTTCGACCTCGTAGGTTTTGGCGCCCGCCGCCGTCGGCTGGCTGTTGACCGTCACTTTGACCTTTTTTCCCGGCGTCACCTGGAGCAGCTTGAAATAATCGTCACCGGCCTTCAGTTCCGTGCCGTTGATCGCGACCAGGTAATAGCCTTCCTTGATATCCATATCCGGCCTGACCAGCGGGCCCGCCAGGTTGAGGTTCACTTCGGTCGGACCATATATTTTTTCCAGCCTGCAAAATCCTGATTTTGGATCGGGAACGAGGTCCGCGCCGAGCAGGCCCGTGAAGACCATCGAAAGCGGCGTCGCCGCCGGACCATAATCGCCGCCGCCGACATAGGTGTGGGAAACACAAAGCTCCCCTACCATCTGTGACATCATCCAATTCAACTCATCCCGGGATGAGAGATAGGGGATATAGGCGCGGTATTTTTCGCCCATGGCCTTCCAGTCTCGTCCGTGCATATTGGCATCGTAGAAGAAATCCCGGTACCAGCGCCAGGCATCGCTGAAGATCTGGTTCCATTCTTTCTGCAAATCCACAAGATACGTCAATCCTGACACATTGAGCCTGTCGCCGCTCGCTTTGGATTGATAGGCCTTGTCCACTGAAGTCGTGAGAATATCGCTTTCCCGCTGGATGATGAGCTGTTCGCCGTTTGCGGACACATCATAATCGCGTATCTTGTCGGTCAATACGGCCGCTTTCTTATCGGCCATGTCGAAGATGTGGAGCCGCCACTTCGTGGCGCCGCGGGGCTTGAAGACCTCCTCGTATTCATCTTCTGTGAACTGCTCCACTGAACACCAGACCGCCTTGCCCTTTCCCGCCTTGAGATAAAAATAATTGCCGGCAGACACGGGAAGGGGATACGTCCGCTTCTGAAGGCCTTCGATGTCGA
>Ga0315297_10000417_pt1 | contig 24866 bp, 27 predicted proteins | sample YL17G15_0_MG_FD_203628 | JGI IMG/M metagenome (GOLD analysis project Ga0315297, IMG submission 203628) | Sediment microbial communities from Yellowstone Lake, YNP, Wyoming, USA - YL17G15_0 | ecosystem: Environmental > Aquatic > Freshwater > Lake > Sediment | place: USA: Wyoming | collected... | reverse complement strand
GGAGGGAATGTTTCTGAAGACAGCCTTGAAGATACATATTGTTCAAAATGCAAGTCAAAAATGGTTTCAAGAATCGGTTATTCAACTAATCGTTCCGACAAAAACGGAAAATGCAGCAAGTGCGGGGAAAATTTAAATATAATATAATTTATGAGCGAGATTTTAAAATTTCCAAAAAATTTTTATTGGGGCACGGCAACTTCTGCTTATCAGGTTGAGGGTGGAATAAAAAACGATTGGTCGCAGTGGGGCAGTAAGTTTGACGCGGGTATTGCCTGCGACCACTATCATAGATTTAAAGAAGATTTTGATTTGGCACAAGCGATGAATAATAATGCTCATCGTTTTTCTATTGAATGGGCGCGCATTGAGCCGGAAGAGGGGAAATTTGACCAGAAAGAATTAGACCATTACAAAGAAGTTTTACTGGCTCTAAAACAGAGAAATTTAGAGCCTTTTGTCACTTTATTTCATTTTACCTTGCCAGCCTGGTTTTCTAAAAAAGGCGGCTGGTTGAATAAAGACGCGCCTAAATATTTTGAAAGATTTGTAGAAAAAGTAGTTAGTGAATATAAAGATTTGGTCAAATTCTGGATTACTTTGAACGAACCGAATATTTATATTTTTCATTCTTTTTTGGAAGGCAATTGGCTGCCCTTTAAAAAAAAATGGTTTAAATCAAATAAAATTCTGAAGCAGCTGGCTAAAGCACATATAAATTCTTACCAATTAATTCACAAAATTTCGCCGATTTCCAAAGTCGGAATTGCTATAAATAGTATATATTATAAAGGGGTTGTGAAATTACTTGTTAATTATTATTGGAACCAGAATTTTTTAAATAAAATCAAAAATCACCAGGATTTTATCGGCTTAAATTATTATTTCGGATATTCTTTAAGGGGATTTTTAAAATCAGACGGCAAAACAGATTTGGGCTGGGGAATTTATCCAAAAGGAATTTATTATATTTTAAATGATTTAAAGAAATATAATAGACCAATTTATATTACGGAGAATGGTTTGGCTGATAAAAAAGACGAAAAACGGAAAAAATTTATTATTGACCATTTAACGTGGATTTATAAAGCGATAGAGGAGGGGATAGATATCCAAGGATATTTCCACTGGTCTTTGATTGATAATTTTGAATGGGACAAGGGTTTTGAGCCGAGATTCGGCTTAATAGAAATTGATTATCGCGCTCAGCGCGATACAAACCACGCTAAGCGTGGTTACAAAACCCTAAAGCGTATACCCAGACCGAGCAGTAAAGTTTATGCCGAAATTTGTAAAAATAACGCAATAGAGATATGACACTGCTTCAAAAATCAATTTTATCTACAATTGTATATTATGATACTCTGGATTATCCTTTAACTTCTTTTGAAGTTTTTAAGTATTTGGTGAATCCGCTTCACGTTGCCGGTTTTTATTATTCCGGAGCAGAAACAAGTCAGCGCGATGGATTTTCTTTGGAAGTAAATAAACTTAGCCAGATAAACCTGGTTAATATCAGAAAGAATCTGGAAAGCAAAGAATTAAAGCAACTTATTGGCGGAAAAAATGGATTTTATTTTTTGCATGGCAAGGAATATATTGTAAGAACCAGAATTAATCATCAAAAAATTGCCGACCAAAAATGGAAAAAAGCCAAGCATATTATTCGCTGGCTTCAGGTTGTTCCATGTTTAAGAATGGTTGCTCTAAGCGGGTCTTTGGCCCTAAACAATACCCGAGACGAAAGCGATATAGATGTTTTGGTTGTGGTTAAATCCGGCAGAATCTGGTTAACGCGGTTTTTCATCAGCAGCCTTCTTCAAATGATGAAAAAACGCCGCCATAAATATTTTACAAAAGACAGAATTTGCCTTAATCATTATATAACCGACAAATCTTTGGAAATTAAATTTAAAAGCTTATACAATGCCCAAACCTATGCTCACATGATTCCTGCAGTTCAGATAGAAAGGGGCATTTATGATAAATTTCAGGCTTCCAATCGCTGGGTCAAAGATTATTTGGTTTTCTGGCCGGATATAAACATTACGCATTTTAAAGCTCTAAAACCGAATTATTTTTTTACCACTATTGCAAAAATATTTGAAGTATGCTTGAATAATTCATTCGGCAATTTTCTGGAAAAATTTTCTGGATTGTTACAAAAAAGATTAATCGAGAAGGACCCGTTAACTTTTAAAAAAGGAGGGCGAATAACTATTGATAATACTCAATTGGAGTTTCATCCCGATTCCCCGGAGCGTAAAGTACTTGACAAATATAACCAAAGCATGGTACAATTAGGCGTTAAAGAATTAGGTCAGGAAAAAGACTCCGGCCTACTCTAACCTATACGAAAGGAGGTCTTTTACAACTTATATTATATTCCGATAAGGAGGTACAAGATGAGCAGAAGAAACCGCTACAGCATCAGAAACCCCAAATCTATTAGAAAAGGGGCGGGTATGAATGCAATGAGAGTCGGCAAGCAAATGGACCGACTGGTCGAACAGAAAAAAGATGAAATTTTAAGTTTACTCAAAGATTTGCAATATGGCAGAGCGATCAAGCATTTTATTATTATCCGCGATTCGAGAAGAGCATTGTACTTTAGAGCTGATATCAGCGTGAGAGATATCGACTTAAGATTTGTTATCTGGACCGATAATCGAGAAAAGCCCCCGGATTTCAAGAATTCTCAATTGGCAACTTTTGTATTAAGACCCAATGAGAGTTTGGACGATATCAGGCTTAAGGTTCTGAAATATTTGGATAGTATTGAAAAAGGACGCGTCACGGAATGGCTGTATGGCGCAGCTCTGGAAAAATTAGAGCAAGAAAGAATAGTGTATAGTTTTCATAAAACAGGCATGACAGAAGACAGAGACCAGAAAAAAGATTTTATTATTTATATTTTGAAAGATGGATTAAAACATGAAGTTCCTCTGCAGGTTAAAAGCTCTGAAGAAATGTTGATGGCAGTAAAAGACGAGCTATTAAGAAACGGAATCGCTGGTTCGTTTCACAGTTTCACCGGAGATATCGCAGAAGATGTGGATGCAATTAAGAAAAAGATCATTCAAATTATCAACGACTATAAAGAAGGCAAAGTAAGCTTTCTGTAATATAAACAGCCTGGCACGTCAGAAATGATGAGCCAGGCTTGACTTTTTTTAGCGGGTATGCTATAATAAAGTGTTAAAATACTTTTGTTGGAAAAAGAGCTCTTTGACATATTCGTTGGTTTTAATGACCAACTTATTATAACAAATTATCAAAAAAGGAGAACGCAAATGTTCGGAAGGAAGCTCCGAAAAGAGAATCGAGGCTTAATCAGGGAAGTCAAGCGGCTTACGGAAGAACGCAAGAAAGAAAAGAATGGGATTTCGCAGCTCAGAGAACGAATTTCTTCTTTAACCTGGGAAAACGGTAAACGGATTGTCGTGGTAGACACCAATGCCGTTTTGCACTATCAAGATTTACTTTTACAAATCGAAGGCAATCTTGCCTTTCCATGGGCTGTTAAGGAGGAATTGCTGCGTTTTCATGAAGAAGCGCTTATTGTTCAACCGGCAATTCGTCGAGCAATCGAGGATGGCGTTGAGGGGCTGGAGTGGATATCCAAACTTACGAAAAGCGAACGAAAAGCGCAAAAGTCGCTGATCGGTCGAGCAATTGTTTCGGCAATCAAAGACGACAAGATTCGGAGATTGCGGTCTATCGTTAAAGATTTGCGATACAAGATTTCAAGAAGAGCGCACAGAGAAGGATGGACGGACGAGAAGTTCGACGAGGAATTACACAAAGAAATCAGATACCTGATGAGAAGAAGCAAGCAGATAATTAAAGCTTGGCCCATGGTCAAAAAGAAGTTCGACATTTGTGAGTGGAGAACAGTAGGTTCGGATTCCGGTTTATATCAAGAAGTGATGAATTCTACCGAATCATTCCGCAAAAACGGAAATGGAGAAAACAAGAACACCGACGATGATGTTGTCGAGTTGGCAGAAGTGGAAGAAAGGACCCTTGGCGACGCCATTGGGTCAGCAGATTCCAGAGTGATTGCAGTTGTTCTGACCCTGAAAGAAAGATTTACAGAGGTGATTCTCTTAACCCGTGATCGGCGATTAGGAGAAGCTGCCGAGGCAAAGGGGATCAAGGTCGCTTTTAGCGTTAGCGATATCGAACCCCTGACCAAAAAAACTTTTTAAAGAATTTTAAAGGGAGTCTGACGTTTGGAGAAATCCAAAAAAGTCAGCTCCCTTTTTCTGTTGTCAAAAACGCTTGACAAGGTTTTTAGAAAGCGTAGAATAAAACTAAGATTGGCAGTCGATACATTAGAGTGCTAAATAATAATTAATATAAAAATTATGAAATTAAAACCATTATCAGACCGGGTTGTTGTAGAACCCATTTCTGAAGAAGAAAAAACCAAATCAGGAATTATTCTTCCTGAAACAATCGATAAAGAAAAGCCCGAACAGGGCAAAGTTATTGCCACTGGTCCGGGAAGAATTTTAGCTGATGGCAAGCGCGCACCAATGACCGTAAAAGTTGGCGACAAAGTTGTTTTCAAAAAATATGGTCCCGATGAAGTTAAGGTCGGGGACAAAAAATATTTAATTGTGTCTGAAGAAGACATCTTAGCAATTATTGGATAATAATTAATTATTTAAATAAAATAAAAACTTATGGCGAAACAAATTAAATTTGACGAGGCTGCTCGTCAAGAATTAAAAAAAGGCGTTGATGAATTAGCGAATGCCGTTAGAGTAACCCTTGGTCCAAAAGGCAGAAATGTTGTTTTAGATAAAGGCTATGGTACTCCGCAAATTACCAATGATGGCGTAACTATTGCCAAAGAAGTTGAGCTTGAAGATAAATTCCAAAATATGGGAGCAGAACTGGTTAAAGAAGTGGCCGAAAAAACCAATGATGTGGCTGGCGACGGAACAACTACTGCCGTTGTATTGGCCCAGGCAATTATTGAAGAAGGATTAAAAAATGTTACTGCCGGAAGCGACCCCTTGGCAATTAAACGAGGAATAGATAAGGCAGTTGAGGCTACTGTCAAATATTTGAATAAAATTAAAAAAGAAATTAAATCCAAAAAAGAAATTGCTCAAGTCGCAACTATCGCCAGCGAGAACAAAGAAGTAGGGGATTTAATCAGTGATATTATGGAGGAAGTTGGCAAGGATGGAGTTATTACCGTAGAAGAATCCCAGGCCTTCGGAGTTTCCAAGGAGTTGGTTGATGGCCTGCAATTTGACAAGGGCTATGTTTCTCATTACATGGTAACCAATGCCGAGCGAATGGAAGCAGAACATAAAGAACCCTATATTTTGATTACCGACCAAAAAATTTCCGCTATCAATGATATTTTGCCCCTTTTAGAAAAATTAGCCCAAGCCGGGAAAAAAGAACTGGTGATTATTGCAGATGATATTGACGGAGAAGCGCTCGCAACTCTCGTTGTTAATAAGCTGAGAGGAATATTTAATACTTTGGCAGTAAAAGCCCCGGGATTCGGCGACAGGCGCAAAGAAATGCTGGAAGACATTGCCACTGTTACCGGCGGAAAAGTTATTTCCGAAGAAGTTGGATTAAAGCTTGATAGTGTAGACCTTAACATGCTTGGCGAGGCCGACATAATTGTTGCCACTAAAGACAATACCACCATTATTGGCGGCAAAGGCAACAAATCCGAAATAGAAAAGCGCATTAAGCAAATTAGAATGCAGCTTGAGAAAAGCGAATCGGAATTTGATAAAGAAAAGCTTCAGGAAAGATTGGCAAAGCTATCCGGCGGAGTAGCGGTGATTAAAGTCGGAGCAGCTACTGAAACAGAAATGAAATATAAAAAATTGAAAATCGAAGATGCCTTATCGGCAACAAGAGCGGCAATCGAAGAAGGAATTATTCCCGGCGGAGGAGCGGCATTGATAAAAGCGGCTTATGAATTAGACGAGTATATTAAAGATGAATTGTCGGAAGAAGAGAAAATCGGAGTAAATATTATTAAAAAAGCATTGATTTCTCCATTAAGGCAAATTGCTGAGAATGCCGGCATCAAAGATATCTCAATAATGGTGGAAGACATCAAAGAAGGAAATAATATTGGTTATGATTTTACCAAAGTCGACCCCAAGGATTTAAAAAAAGGAAGAGTTGATATGATGGCAGCCGGAATTGTTGATCCGCTCAAAGTTACCAGAAGCGCTTTGCAAAATGCCGCTTCTATGGCCTCGGTATTTTTAACTACCGAAACAGCAATCACCGATATTCCGGAGAAGAAGGAACATAATCATGGAATGCCTGGTGGCGGAATGCCTGAGTACTAAAACAATAATTTAAAAAAACTATGGGAATACTTTATATTATTATTGCGATTATAGTTATAGTTATTCTATGGGTAGTCGCGGCGTTTAATGGTTTTGTCCGCTTAAAAAACCGGACCAGTGAGGCATGGTCTGATATTGATGTTCAATTAAAACGCAGGCATGATTTGATTCCGAATTTAATTGAAGCAGTGAAAGGTTATGCAGCGCACGAGCGAGAACTTTTTGAAGAAGTTACCGCAGCGCGCACAAAAGCAATTGGTGCGCAGGGGATTGCGGAAAAAGGCCAGGCAGAAAATGCGCTATCGGGGACATTAAAAAGTTTATTTGCGGTTGCGGAAAATTATCCGGACTTAAAAGCAAATCAGAATTTTTTGCAGTTGCAAGAGGAATTGTCTGATACGGAAAACAAAATCCAGGCAGCGCGCAGATTTTATAATGGCAATGTTCGAGACCTGAATATTAAGGCCGAAAAATTTCCCTCCAGCATTATTGCAAACTTGTTTAAATTCTCCAAGCACGAATTTTTTGAGATTAAAGAAGCAGAAAAGGCAGTCCCGCAAGTGAAATTTTAATGTGCTAAAATATTTTTTCCAATCAAAAAGAACCTGCTTGCTTTATTTTAAGTGAGCAGGTTCTTGGTTATTTAGATTTATCCTTTTTCCTTTGTACCAGTGGTTATAAATGTCGGATTCATCGCCGTCAATAAAATTGTATCCTTCAAGGTTGTGGAGAACATACGCTACGATTTTTCTGTCGTGATTCTTTTGTAGGTATTGGCACGCCTCTTCCAGATTGGCAAAGATGGCGCCTGGGGAATTTTCTCCTTTTTGTCCCAGGGTTCCCCACCTGTTTTCGTTTTTATAAACAAAGCAGGCATGGGCTTTTTGTTTCTCGCCGGGTTTTTCTTCAAAATAAACGCAGAGCATCAGTGGGGGGTAGCCATTGTCGGAAAGCAGGGCTGCAGCAGCAAAAGCGTATTCGGCGCATAGGGCATATCGTCTCAGATGGATGCATTTAAACGAGCGCCAAGTTTGCGTATCTATGCATTTTAAATATGTCTCCAAATACTTGGCCGTTTGTTTTGGGGTTTTTATTTCCTTGATTGCTGTTTTATAATCCCATTGAGCGTATGCGCGTATTCTAACCGAGACGCAGGCAACGGCGGAATAACTACTGATAATTATTAAACAAAGAACGAATAAATATCTTTTTTTCAAGGTTCATCTCCTTTCTTTATATAATAGCATATTATTTAAAAATAGTCAATTTGAGAGCTTGCAAAAAGTTCCAAAATTGCTATAATCATTTCATGACGCCCTACACTCAAATTGGGTTGAATATTCGCAAAACCTGGCTTCTTTTTACAATATTTCTTGTTGTAATTATCGGCTTGGGCTGGTTTCTTAGTTATTATTTTGTAAATCAAAACATCTTGTTCGTAGCGATTATTTTCAGCTTTTTTATGAGTTTTATAAGTTTTTGGTATTCTGATAAGATTGTTTTGGCGATTTCCAAAGCAAAGCCCTTGAAACACAATGACAATCCCGGGCTTTATCACATTGTAGAAAATCTTTGTATTACTGCCGGTTTGCCCGTGCCAAAAATTTATGTTATTAACGAGCCGGCGCCAAACGCATTTGCCACAGGCAGAAATCCAAAGCATGCCGTGGTTGCCGTAACCCTTGGTTTAATAGAAAAGCTAGACCGCAGCGAAATAGAAGGAGTAATCGCCCATGAACTTAGCCATATTGGAAACAGAGATATTTTAATTTCAACGGTCGTGGTGGTTTTGGTTGGTTTTATTGTCATGTTTTCCGATTTCTTTTTAAGAATGAGTTTTTTTGGCGGTCGAAGGAGAGACAATAGAGAAGGAAAGGGAGAGCTGGATGCGATAATGATAATCATCGGAGTTCTTGGAGCAATACTGTCGCCCATAATTGCCAAGTTGATTCAACTGGCAATTTCCAGAAAAAGAGAATTTTTAGCCGACGCTTCGGGCGTAATGCTAACTCGTTATCCCGATGGATTGGCAAGCGCTCTGGCAAAGATTTCTCAAGATCAAAATTCTTTACGCGCAGCCAATAAAGCCACTGCACATCTTTATATCGCTAGTCCTTTTAAGGGCCGGCAAGCCAAGGGTTGGCTGGTTCATCTTTTTTCCACCCACCCGCCAATAGAAGAAAGAATAAAAAGATTAAAAGAAATAAATATATGATTTGTCCTGGTTGTAAAAATAACAATTTAACCAGAGTTGATTATAAGGGAATTCAGCTTGATTATTGCCCAAGTTGTTTTGGAATTTGGTTTGACAGGAATGAGTTAAGGCAGGTTAAAGACAAAGAAGATGAATTTATCCGCTTTGTTGATATTGACCCATGGAAAGACGAGAAAAAATTTAAAGTAAATCCGTCGGCAAGAACTTGCCCTGTGTGCCAGGTGCCTTTGTATACGGTGAAATACGATGGTCTTGATGTGGATATAGATTTATGCAATATTTGCCACGGCATCTGGTTAGACAAAGGCGAGTCTGATAAAATCATTGAATTTTTAAAAGACAAAGTTAAAAAAGAAACTTTGCTCGGATATTTAAAAGATATTGGAGAAGAGTTTGTGGAAATTTTTGTGGGTCCGAAAAAAATATCTTCGGAAATCGCTGATTTTTTGATTGTGATGAAATTGTTTGAATATCGATTATTGGCAAAAATGCCGGCAATTTCACATCTTATCGCTCATTTGCCGGGGTAAAAATTTTGGAAGGGTGCCGGAGCGGTCTAACGGGACGGCCTGGAAAGTCGTGCCCCTTACGGGGCTCGTGGGTTCGAATCCCACCCCTTCCGTATATGGCAGAATTAAAAAATTATATATAATAAAAAAATAAATGATTAAAAATATGCAGGAAAATTACGAGCGTCATATAAAACAGCCAAAAAGCGCGCAGGAACTTTTTGAAGCATTTGAAAAGCGCGAACAGTTGCCCGCGGGCGAGCTTCTTTCATTCGAGGGCGTTGGCGACAAAGACGTCTACAACATCACTGCGCCTTTTGTGATTGACGGCAAAACCTACATTGCCGGGAGAGTGGAGTCCCGGGGCACCGAGTGTGACTCGCAAACCCGTTTTTTCGAAGAACGAAATGACATATGGATTCCTGTGCCACATACCCCAACTTTCGACCTCCAAGATCCTTTTGTGACAAAAGTTGGACAAGAGCTCATTTTTGGTGGAGTGGAAACTTTCCCGCGTCCCGATACCCGCAATTCCGGGGGCATCGGCTACCGTACCCTCTTTTTTCGCGGAAAGACGCTCCAGACGCTCACGCATTTTGCCACCGGTCCAGATATGATGAAAGATATCCGAACACTCATGCTTCCCAATGATAAGATTTGCGTTCTTACAAGACCCCAAAGTCCGTGGGTGCATGGATGCGGCCGGGGTAAAATCGGTATGACAATCCTTCCTCAATTTGAAGCATTGACAGCAGCAAACATTCTCAGCGCCAAAATTATTGAAGGTCAATTCCGCGATAAAGAATGGGGTGGAGTTGATGAGATGCATTTCCTCGAAGATGGCAAAATCGGAGTTCTTGGACACGTTGCCTGTGAGGAATTTTCGTCCGACAACGTAAAACGTAAACACTATTACGCTGTAATCTTTACGCTTGAGTTGGCAACAAATACTGTTTCGCCTATGCGCATTATTGCCTCGCGCAAGAATTTTCCTTCCGGCCCGGCAAAACGCTCGCCAGAACTTGATGATATTATCTTCCCCGGTGGCCTCATCCGCCACAGAGACAAAACTGCCACACTCTACGTGGGTCTCAGCGATACTGCTGCCGGCCGTATTACTATTCCAGACCCTTTCATACTATAAAATTTTTTAAAGGTACTAGAAAAAGAAGAATAAAGAATTTGCCGCCAACGAAAAATTGGAAAGGTCGAGCATCGGAATTATGATTAAAATGATTAAGAAATAAATATGAAATTATTCAAATCGTATACTTTTACATGTAAATGGTGGCAGATAAGTATATTCAAACTGGCTTTACTGGCCATCGGCATTGCTATCGGAGCTTATTGGTACGACTTCTTCGGAGCCAATTTGACTGCTGTAATTATCATTGCAGTTATTGCTAGCGCATACGCCATGTATGTGTTTCTGAAGCAGCAAGGCATGAAGGACTAAGAATTTGCCGTCAAAGAATAAAAGTAGTTCTGATATTTTCAAACAGAAATTGTTTCTATGACGTTATCAAATAACGTTATTTATTTATTAGAATATGGACTTGAAATATAGTAAAAAAGATTTTTATACGAAGAAAGCAAAAGAAGAAAATTATCCGGCAAGGTCGGTTTATAAACTCAAGGAAATAAATGAAAAATATCGCATTTTTAAGCATGGCGATAAAGTTTTGGATTTGGGGTGCGCGCCGGGTTCGTGGATGTTGTATATTGCTCAAGAGGTGGGCGACAAGGGCAGGGTAGTTGGCGCTGACATAACGGATATCAAAATTGAATTGCCAAAGAATGCGGAATTTATTAAAGGAGATATCATGGAAATTGAGGTTGGTGGCATTTTTGATGTTATTGTTTCGGATTTGGCCCCGCATACTACAGGAATAAAATTTATTGATGTTGAAAAATCTTTAGAGCTTAACTATCAAGTCATGGAAATTGTTAGAAAAAATTTGGTTAGCGGGGGTAATTTTTTATGTAAAATGTTTGAAGGCGAGGGAACCGATGAATTTTTTAAAAAAACAAAGCAATATTTTAAATTTATTAAAATATTTCGGCCAAAAGCCACGCGAAAGGGGAGTCGGGAAATGTATATCGTAGCTATGGGATTTAAGAATTATGAGAAAAGCCAAAGGTTGTGAACCAATAGAATATTCTAAAGGATTTTGCAGATTTTTGGGCTGTAAAATCGATTTGTCGTTTAAGCCGATGATTCCAAGACTTGAGACCGAATTTTGGGTCAAAAAAGCGATACAAGATATTAACTTGCCCCGAGCAAAGTCGAGGGAAAAAATTGATGTGTTGGATATTTTTGCCGGGTCGGGATGTATTGGAATTGCAGTTCTTAAGAACTGCCCTGAGCAATGTCGAAGGGCGGTTTTTTCTGAAATCGATAAAAACTTAATTAAACAGATTAAAATTAATTTGAAAATAAATAAAATTAATCCCACTTGTCCCGAGCAAGGTCGAGGGAAAAGATACAAAGTAATTCAGTCGGATATTTTTAAACGCATAAAAGGGAAATATGATTATATTTTTGCCAATCCGCCATATGTTGCCACCTCAAGAAAATATCTGGTTCAAAACTCGGTCCTGGATTTTGAGCCGCAGACAGCAATTTTTGCCGGGAATGACGGGCTTTTTTATATTAAAAGATTTTTAAAAGAAGCAAAAAAGCATCTAAAAAATTACGGAAAAATCTATTTGGAATTTGACCATTTTCATAAAGGAGAACTGGAGAAAATATTGCCTAAATCTGGCTATAAAAACTTCAAATTCTTTAAAGACCAATTCAAAAAATGGCGTTGGGCAGAGATAAGCACTTGACAAATATTTCCAAATGGATTATAATATATAGATACTGTTAAAGTATCTGTTTGTTCTTTAAATCTAAATTAAAAGGAGCTATTTCATGAAAAGAAAGGTTATTCTGGTTCTGCTGGTAGTTTTGGTTTGTGTGTCGCTTGTTTGGGCGCAGGAAAATAAGAAATCCTTCAAGCCCACGTTTTCTTTTTCCGCTTCTGGCTGGACAGGACGTGACAAAGAATTCGTCCTGAACTTAGAATCTTTGTACAATCAAAGATTCAATAAGTGGGGAATTCAAATCGCGGGCATGGCTAACGTCAACAGAAGTATCCACGAGTATGGTTTTTCTGCCGGCGGTTCTCGGCAATTCGGAATTATGGAATTTGGGCTTTTCTTCGATGCCTTGTATCTGGAGAAAATCTCCGAATACGGCTATGGAGGATTCCATGGCCAAATCAGACCCGAATTTCGAATAGCGGAAAAACATCTTATGATTGATTTCTTCTACGCTCACCCCGTCACCAAAAGCTATGTTCTCCAGAAGAGGGTTTCCCTGCCAGATTTTTGGCAGGACAGTACGAGCTATTATTCTGACATCGTGATCAACACTGTTTCTGCCGTGCCGATGAGGTACTGCGGAATAGGGACCGAGATTCTTCCTGCTAAGTTCTTGAAATTCAGAGCCGAGGGCATTTATGCCCCGTTTGAAAAAGATGAATTTTACAGACTTAGGGTAGGAGCCGAGGTTAGAGCTTTTAAGTGGCTTGCTCTTTCCATCGATTGGATCAAGATGAAAGCTATCCAGGTACTCGGGCTGAATATGGGTGGTGATTATCAGGCAGTCAAGATGGGCGTAATAATTTTTCTGGGTAGAGGCCAAGAATACGGATTTTCCAATTTGACCAAGTACGGTGTCTTCACTCCTCAATATCCCGCAGTAAGGATGGAGGAGAAACGTTCCAAGATTACTACCAAAATTGCCGATTTACTCAAAGTAGAACTGACAGTTGACCCTCAAAGCGTCTGCCTCGGTAAACCAATCAATTACAAGGTTGACTTCAGTGGCGGAACCGCACCTTACACTGTCTCTGTGGATTTCAGGGACAACACTGGTTCAGACCAATCTAGCGGTGAGTATATCTATGCGAAAGTCGGAAGCTATTGCATCAAGGCAACGGTTTCTGACAGTAGCGGGCATTCGGAAACAGATTGCAAATGTGTCACGGTGAATGATTGCCGGAAAAAACTTTTTACGCTGAAAGTGTATTTATGCGAAGGCGTAAAGGGAAATCTACCGAAAGGGGAGCTCACATTCGAAGAAGGAACCGTGGTTGACTATGGGTATGAAACCGAGCCGAATTACGAAAATCTTTCCGTAAGACTTGATGGCACTTCTATTCTTAATGCCGGAAGAATTACTATGGATACCAATCATACTCTTGTCGTTTGCGCTGACAAAAAAAACTGTCTCCCTGCCAAGATTCTAAGTTATTCCGCTTCCAAGACCGAGATTACTGCAGGAGAAGAAGTTACCCTGAGTTGGATCACTCAAAATGCCCCGGATGTTTTCCTGAATGGTCAGAAAGTTGCCGCCAATGACAGTCAGAAAGTGAAGCCCACGCAAACCACCGTTTACACCTTGAAGGCGTCGAATAGTTGCCCTTCTTCCGACATCCTTCCAATTACTATTACGGTAAAATCCTGTAATCTCTGCGACTCGGTATTCTTTCACGCCGACGGCTCATCCACGCTGGTAAGAAACAATCTTTCCGACGGTCAGGACATTTCCTTTGACTTTCAAGTTTATAACCAGTCTCAAACGTGTTCGTTTGATGTGCCGATTCGCTGGAAAATCGAATACCAGCAAAGTTCAAAACTGATTATCTCGGGACAGACAAGCATCGGCGTAATTCCGCCAAAAACTGTGTGGAACATGAAGTTCTTCTATAATTACAAAACGAAGCAGGTTACGATTACCAAAAAATCTACGGGTCCCATTACTGCGGGCAATCTGGACATTAACTGCGAAAAAGTCCAGGTAAAGCTCGGCATCGGTAATTGCGGAGGCGTCTGAGAGCAAAAATTTTTAATGAGGATTTAAAAAAACTTCGGGGTCACCCCATAAGGCGGCCCCGATTTTTCTTGCCTCATAGTGAATAAAGATCAATATAAAAAATGGAGATGTGTTGTTATTGCCAAATCCGCATAATTTTAGTATAGTTACATTGGAAATAGTCGAATTTCAACATAAATAATTTTTTTATTTATTATGAAAATATTTATTTCCGGGTCTTTAGCCTATGACAAAATAATGAATTTTCCGGGATATTTTAAGGATCATATACTTCCTGATAAAATTCATACATTGAATGTAAGTTTTATGGTTGAGCACCTGGAAGAAAATTTTGGCGGAACAGCTGGCAATATTGCTTATAATTTAGCATTACTTGGAGAGGAACCAATTATTTTGTCATCTGCTGGAAATGATTTTGAAAACTATAAAGCTTGGCTGGAAAAATACGGAGTTGATGTGAGCCAAATAAAAATTTTAAAAGACGAAAAAACTGCATTTGCAAACATACTAACCGATCAGGCCGATAATCAGTTAACCGCTTTTTATCCAGGCGCAATGGGTTGCGATTATGATAGTAGTATCGTTGACGGAGAACTAGCAATTATTGCGCCGGGTAATATTAAAGAAATGCAGGATTTGCCAAGCAGGTTTCGCGATAAAAATATTCCGTTTATTTTTGATCCCGGACAACAAATACCAATGTTAAACGCAAATAATTTACAAAATGGCATAAAAGGCTCAAAGGCATTTATTTCTAATGATTATGAACTAAGTTTGATTATGAAAAAAACCGGTTGGAACGAAAAACAAATCTTGAATAATACGGAAATTTTAGTAACAACCCTAGGAGAAAAAGGATCGCGAATAAAAATCAAGAAAATGAGCTATGATATTCCAGCAGCCAAACCAAAAAATACCAGCGATCCAACTGGCGCGGGCGATGCTTATAGAGCAGGATTTATTAAAGGACTGATTAAGAAATGGCCTCTAGATATTGTCGGACGCTTTGCGGGCGTGGTATCATGTTATACCGTAGAGAAATACGGCACTCAAACACATAAATTTAACTTTCAAGAAGCAATAGAAAGATATAAAGAGAATTTTGGAGAAATAAAACTATGAGATACGATATTAAAAATATAAACTTAGCCGCAGAAGGCAAAAAACGTATTCAATGGGCTGATAATGATATGCCTGTTTTGCAGCAGATACGAGAGAGATTTAAAAAAGAAAAACCCTTACAAGGGCTTAAAATGTCGGCCTGTTTGCACATAACAGCCGAAACAGCTAATCTCGCGCGCGCCTTAAAAGCTGGCGGCGCCGATGTTGTTTTATGCGCTTCAAATCCGCTTTCTACTCAGGACGATGTAGCGGCCAGCCTAGTTAAAGATTATAAAATTCCAGCATTTGCCATTAGGGGCGAAGATAGGAATACATTTTTTAAACACTTGAAATCAGCTATTGAATATAGTCCCAATATTACTATGGACGATGGCGCTGATTTGATCTCAGAAATTCATAAAAGATATCCCCAATTATGCAAAAAGGTTATTGGTAGTATGGAAGAAACCACTACTGGCGTTATTCGTTTGCGCGCCATGGCTCGAGATGGAGCGCTTAAAATTCCAGTAATTGCTGTAAATGATGCCAAGACCAAGAATTTATTTGATAATCGTTATGGCACAGGACAGTCCACATTAGATGGCATTATTAGGGCAACTGATATGTTAATTGCCGGCAAGACAATCGTGGCTGCTGGTTATGGTTGGTGCGGCCGGGGTTTTGCCATGAGGGCAAATGGTATGGGCGCCAAAGTAATTATTACAGAAGTTGATAAAATTAAGGCCTTAGAAGCTGCTATGGACGGTTTCCAGATCATGCCAATGATAGAAGCAGCAAAAATAGGCGACTTATTCTGCACGTTAACTGGCGATATCAATGTTATTGATAAACAGCATTTTAAATTAATGAAAGACGGTGCGATAGTTTGTAATTCTGGCCATTTTGATGTTGAGGTCAATATAAGGGCGCTTAAGGAAATGTCTGAAAAAATTAATAAAAATGTTAGGAATTTTACAGACGAGTATATAATTAAGGGTAAAAGAATCCATCTTTTGGCCGAAGGTCGCTTGATCAATCTTGCTGCAGCCGAAGGCCATCCAGCTTGTGTTATGGATATGAGTTTTTCTACGCAAGCGCTTGCCAGCGAGTGGGTGGTTAAAAATAAAAAAGAATTAAAGCCACAGGTTTATAATATTCCAGAGGAGATAGAAGAGATAGTTGCTGATTTAAAATTAAAATCAATGGATATTAAGATTGATAAATTAACTGAAGAACAAAAGAGGTATTTAACAAGTTGGGAGCATGGAACCTAAATATGTTTGATTCGCCATAAATAATTTTTAACTTTTAATTTAAATATATGGGCATATTTGATTTATTAATTCCAGATTCAAGCAAAAAAATTTACCGAAAGGAATTCAAATCCGCACTTTATACTATTCCGGAATTGTCTTCAAGAGAGAGGGAATATGTTATGAAAGCTTTTGATAGCGACTTGGGCGATGGATTGTCTAAATTTGAACTGCAACGGTGTTGCCAGGATTTAATGTACAAACCCGGCGATGTTCTTGAATCAGGGGAGGTTCAAAAAATCAGGGATAAATTATTAAAATATTTTGAGTAATATGGAAGAGTTTAAGAAGCAAAATTTAAGTAAGGTTAGAGAAGAAACAATTCCTTCCAGTGAAAAAGAAGTGGAATTTCGCGATGCCATGAAAAAAAGGCAGTATGACAATGCTTTGGACTTAATGATGTCAATTTTAGAAGAAGATAAAAAGGCAATAATAGAAAATGGTGGAGATATTTTTCACGTTAAGCAAAACGATTTAAATCAAAATCACTTAGAGATGGCAAGAAAGCTCGCGTTAAAATACTTTGAACACAAAAAAAGTTTAAAGGCGATCTGGAAGTTATATGAGCTATTTTATTGCAGCATTAATATTGTTCCAGAGGCGCAAGAAAAAGATTCGGAACTCTGTAAGGTTTTGAAATTGGAATACGAGCAAGCACTGGCAAGGCGCATTAATAATTCTGCTTATGAACTTGGAAAAATTGGCGGATTGTTAAATAAAGATGAATATAAGAAATTATTTGATATTGCCGTAGATAAAAACGATGTAGGAGCAGCCCATGATTATGCCATGGAAGGAGGATTATATAATACAACGGATTCCCAAATTAAGTCTTGGTTGGATGAACTTGAATTAATGAAAGAAAAATTGGTTAGATTTAAAACAAGAAGAGAAGAAGAACATCTTGGCCTTAAAGAATTTATGGATAAATATGGCGAAGAATTTAAGTCGTTAGACAAACATCGCAAAGATATCAAAGAATTATTAGTGGCAAGCGTAGAATAATAATTTAGAGTTATGATGAATTCACCGGTTGAGGAAATCAAAAATCGTCTGGATATTGTTGATGTAATCGGCGGCTATCTTAAGCTGAAAAAATCAGGCAAAGACTATAAAGCTCTTTGCCCTTTTCACGGCGAAAAAACGCCATCTTTTTTTGTTTCGCCGTCAAAACAAATCTGGCACTGCTTTGGCTGCAATTTGGGCGGCGATATCTTCAGTTTTGTTATGCAAATGGAGCGCGTTGAATTTGCTGATGCCTTGCGCGCTTTAGCAAAAAAAGCCGGCGTAATCTTAAAAAAAGAAGACCCGCAACTTGTAAGTCAGCGTTCAAAAGTTTATGAGATTTGCGAAGAAGCAGCAGAATTTTATGGGAAGAATTTGGAAAAAAATAAAAACGTTCTTGATTATTTGATAAAAAACAGAAAAATTTCCACGGAGAGTATTAAAAATTTCAAAATTGGCTATGCTTTAGATTCTTGGGATTCGCTTTATGAACATTTAACAAGCATTGGTTATAAGATTGACGACGTTGAGAAGGCAGGTTTAATAATTAAAAGCGAGAAACCGGGAGGAGAAAGTTACTACGATAGATTTCGCAAGAGAATTATATTTCCGATTTGCGATACTTCCGGACAAATAGTTGGATTTACCGGCCGGATATTCGAAGGAGACGAATCAACCGCGAAATACGTAAATTCTCCCGAGACTTTGATTTTTAACAAAAGCCAGATTCTTTATGGTTTAGACAAGGCGAAAACCGAAATTAGAAAAGAAGATAAATGTATTTTAGTTGAGGGGCAGATTGATTTGATTATGTCCCATCAAGCCGGAGTAAAAAATTCAGTTGCCACTTCCGGAACGGCATTAACTTTAGACCATTTGCAAATCATAAAACGCTATACTGATAATCTTGTTTTGGCATTTGACACAGATACGGCCGGGGAAGCAGCTACAAAAAAGGGGATTGGTTTGGCGCTGCGAGCAGAATTTAATGTTAGAGTAATTGTCCTGCACGGCGCCAAGGATCCAGCCGATATCATAAAAGAAAATCCAGAAGCCTGGATAAAAGCAATTGAAAATGCCAAGCCGATAATGGAATTTTATTTTGAGAATACTTTTTCCAAATATAATTTAGACAAATTGGAAGATAAACGACAAATTGCCAAAGAATTATTGCCGCCGATTAAGATGCTTGCCAATGAAATTGAGCGCAGCGATTGGCTTAAGGAATTAGCCTCAAGATTGAATGTTCATGAACGAGACTTGAATAAAGCATTGGCTAAAGTAAGGCTTCTTGGCGAAGAAAATCAGTTGCTTTTCGATAAAGCCATAAGCAAGGGTGGAATCGCGCTCGAGAAATCGCGGCTTCAAAGCATAGAAGAAATTTTATTGGGATTAATTTTAAAATATCCCGTACACTTGGATATTCTAAAGAATAATATGATTTTAGAATATTTTAGCAACTCGATCACCCAGAAAATTTTTCAAGCATTGCATAAGCAAGAGGTCGGGGATGAGATTGATTTAATCGAATTTCAAAAAAAAGTTGTCCCGGATTTGCCTTATTATCTTAATCATATTATATTTCAAGTAGAGCATTATAGCTTGGAACCGAAAGAAATAATCAAGCAAATAAATTTTTGTATCAAAGAAATCAAATCAAATTATTTGAAAAGGAGATTGTCGGACGTTTCTTTGATGATTAAAAAATTTGAGAGAGAAAAGAATAAACAAGAAGTAAAAAAATTAATCGAAGAATTCAATAAATTATCAAAAGAACTAATATTGTTATGAAGAAGAAGCATAAAATAAAAAAGAGCAAAAAGATCAGGAAATTCAGGAAAACTAGAAAAGTTAAAAAAATCAGAAAAATTAAAAAATCCAGAAAGATTAAAAAGATTAGGAAAAGAAAAACCAAACAGAAAAGAGTAAAAATATTGATTACCGATGAAATTATCAAGCGTCTTGTAACTAGAGGGCGAACCAGGGGATTTATTACTTTGCCGGAGATAATCAAGGAAGTTCCCAATATTGAACAAGACCTGATAGGCCTTGAGGGGCTTTTTAAAATTTTAGACAATGCCGACATTAAAGTAATTGAAAAAACCGAGTTTCTGAAAGAGCTTCCCGAAAAAGAAGAAAAAAAACCGAGAAAAAAAGAAGAGGTCGAAAGCGCGTTTCATATCGATTCCATCCAGATGTATCTGAAGGAAATCGGAAAATTTCCGCTGCTTACCGCAGAAGAAGAGGTTGAATTGGCAAAAAGAATAGAGAGAGAAGACGAGGTCGCAAAAGAAATCTTAGCCAAGTCTAATTTAAGATTAGTGGTGAGTATTGCAAAAAGATATGTTGGTAGAAGTCCAAATCTTGGTCTCTTGGATTTAATTCAAGAGGGAAACATTGGTCTTTTTAAGGCGGTAGAAAAATTTGACTATAAAAAAGGTTATAAATTTTCTACTTATGCAACTTGGTGGATTCGGCAGGCAATTACCAGGGCTCTGGCCGACCAGGCGCGAACCATCCGCATACCTGTTCATATGGTTGAGACAATCTCCAAGTTCACCCAAATTAAGCGCCGTCTGCTTCAAGATTTAGGCAGAGAGCCAATGCCAGAAGAAATTGCGTCCGAAATGGACATTAGTCTTGATAAGGTTCATCATATTATGAAAATTTCTCAAGAAACTGTTTCTTTGGAAGCGCCGGTTGGAACCGATGAAGAAGACAGTACCTTAGGAGAATTTATTGAAGACGAAAAAGGGCTTTCTCCGTCTCAAGACGCGGCTCGGCGACTTTTAGCAGCGAGATTGGAAGAAATATTAACCGACCTTTTTCCAAGAGAACAGAAAATTTTGAATATGCGCTTTGGTTTGACAGATGGGGTGAGTCATACTTTGGAAGAAGTGGGGAAAGAGTTTGGGGTAACCCGGGAAAGAATTCGTCAAATCGAAGCAAAGGCCCTGGATAAAATCAGGATGCATGGAAAGCTCAAAAAATTACAAGGATATTAAAATGCATATCAAGAACATTTTAAATATTTTTAAGAATAGAAAATTTTGGGCAATTATAGTTGCCTGTCTTTTATTTTGCGCCATTGTTTTGTTTATTTTTTGCCTAGGGCTTGAGATTCCTCTAAGCAAAAAAACCGGAGAGCAAATCTTTATTATCAAGCAGGGAGAAAATCTGCAAGAAATTGCCGCCAATCTAAACAAAGAGAGAATTATTGGCAGTAAAATCGCTTTTATTTTATATGTTTGGTTTAAAGGAGATTCTAAAAATCTTCAGGCTGGAAAATATAGTTTAAGCCCGACAATGAACATTTTGGAAATTGTTAGAAAAATCACCATTGGCGACGTGTTTCATGATTGGATAAAAGTAACAATTCCAGAGGGTTGGACAAATGGGCAGATAGAGGATAGATTGATTAGCTTAGGGATGTTGAGCGAAAATGACATTTTGTCATTAGAGTTTCAGGGATATTTATTTCCCGACACTTATTATTTCGAGAAAGATTCAAGCGTTGAGATGATTATTAAAAAGATGCGAGATAATTTTGCTGAAAAATTAACCCTGGATTTAAGAGACGAAATTCAACAGCAGGGAAAAACCATTTATCAGATATTAATCATGGCTTCGATTTTAGAAAAAGAGGTTAAAAGCGATGAAGACAGGGCGATTGTTTCGGGAATTTTTTGGCAACGGCTTAAAGACAAATATCCTTTAGAATCTTGCGCCACCATTGCTTATATTTTAGGAATAGACAAATGGCGTTATTCTTATGAAGACACTCGGATAAAATCGCCGTATAATACTTATACAAATATCGGTTTGCCCCCAACAACAATTAACAATCCTGGCCTTTCAGCAATTCGGGCAGCAATTTATTCAAAAGACACAGATTATTATTTTTTTCTCACCGACCCTGAAACCGGAAATACGATTTTTTCCAAAACATTCAATGAACATAGTGCCAATAAGAGAAAATACCTTAAATAAAGCAAGGGGTTGACCCCGTTAGAAGTATTGGTATAGATTGTATCTAGCATCAAATTCTAAATATCAATATTTTGCAGATGAGTAAGTTATAGCACCAAAACTTCTAACGGGGTTGACAAGTATTTGTAACATGCTAAACTTATTATAGGTATCCACAGACGTCAGGTATCCCAATCGAAGTCGAGGGAATAATTCCTGTCTAGGGTATGCGATTTAGTTTTGTCTGTGGTATTGCCACAGATTTTTAATTTAAAATTATGTTAACCAAAAAACAAAAAGAAAAAATTATAGAAGAGCTGATTGATAAAATAAAGCGTCAGAATATTTTGATTTTCACGGATTTTAAAAAACTGAAAGTCGGGGAAATTAGAGACCTCCGCAAAAGATTAAAAGAGGCGAATGCCGAGTATAAAGCTGCCAAGAAAACTTTAATCAAGCTGGCATTTATTAAGAGCAAAAAAGACGTGGATACGTCTAAGTTTGAAAGTTCGCTAGCCATAGCTTTTGGCTATGATGACCCGCTTGGTCTAGCCAAGGCCGTTAGTAAATTTTCTAAAGAACATGGAAACCTGAAGATTTTAGGCGGATTGATGGAGGATAGGTTTTTATTGGCAGAAGAAATTAAAGAATTGGCAAAAATTCCGTCCAGAAACGAATTATTGGCTAAATTGCTCGGCACCATTCAGTCGCCAATCAGGGGATTTATAAATGCTTTACAGGGGAATATTAGAAATTTACTAAATATATTAAGTGCAATTAAAAAATAAATAATTAATTAACATAAAAAATTATGGCTGAAGAAAAAAAAGAAGTTCCAACTAAATTTAAGGATTTGGTTAAACAAATAGAAGAAATGAGCACTTTGGATTTAGCGGAATTAGTTAAGGTTTTAGAAGAAAAATTCGGAGTTAGTCCAATGATGGTCCCGACCGCTGTCGGCCCCGCAGCTGCGGGGGAGGAAGCTAAGGAAGAAAAAACATCTTTTACGGTTGAGCTTAAGAATGCCGGAACACAGAAAATCCAAGTAATTAAAGTTGTGCGCGAGGTTACTGCTAAGGGATTAAAGGAGGCAAAGGATTTGGTTGAAGGAGCGCCGCAGATAGTTAAAGAAAACGTGAAAAAAGAAGAGGCAGAAGAGATAAAGGCTAAGCTGGAGGGGGCGGGCGCTACAGTGGAGTTGAAATAACAGGTTGTTTGTAAAATAAAATAGCGACTCAATTTATTATTGGGCCGCTATTTGTATTGTTTTAGTGTATAAGCAAGCTTCCTGGTGAGAGGCATTTGTCATCAATTTCAATAATGTTTTCCAGTATTTTTAAAGTTTCTTTTTCGTCAAAACCCATCTTCAATAATCCAGTAGCAGTGAATATCAGGAGCATCACACTTTTAGTGGATTGTTCAAATTTTTGAAATTCACTATTAGGTTCTTCAAAATATTGAGACCATGATTCTTTAGTTAAATTTTTTTGGGCAAATTCTACTAATTTTTTCAGCGTGTCGTATTCCACTGTGAAATTACAAACAAGTCTCATCATGATTTATTCTCCTTTGCAAACCGTCGTTCGAAAGAATTTAGGGCATAATTTAAAACTTGATTCGCTACTTGTTGAGGATTAAGGCGGGTAGTGTCAATTAAGGCTACGGGCGCTTTTTGTGTTTTGAAATAGTTATATCCGGTTTTAAATATATTAAACAATTCTTGCACGGTGTTTATATTTGTAAATGTTCCGGATTTTTTCGTTAATGACCATTGCTGGTCGCGCCTCATAGCAACTTCCGGATTACACATAATAAAGAAAGCTATATCAATGTGGCTTCTCCAGTGTTGGCGCGCAAAAAAATTCTGAATAAGCTTTGCATCTTTTGATGAAATGTCTTGTTTTTTCAGCCAATACAATTGCCAGCACCAAGCATCATAAAGGCAGCGGTCAAAGAGAATTAAGTCGTATTCTCCGCTGGTTAAGTGATTTATAAGAATGTCCATGGCATACATGCCGGTAGCTACATTATATAAATGTGTTTTTCTGGACATCCTTCGCACTGCTTCGGCGCCCTCCAGTGGTTTCCAAACCGTATATCCTTGGCGACGGAAAAAGCTGTCTAAAATTTTGAGCGTGGTAGTTTTTCCCGAATCGGGAGAGCCGGTTACTTCAATAATGAATGGTCTGGGAAGCGTTTTTTTTCTTAAGCCGTCCGAATCCAAATGCTTGAGTAAGCTTTGTGCTCTTTTTTCAAAATCAGTCTCATGATTTTTCATTCATACGTCTCCTTTTATTGTCAAAGGACAATATTTGTATATCAATTTATAGTATCGCAGTTTTTTATTTTTTGCAAGTATCTATAGAATTCTGGCCAGGTTTTAACTACTTTTATGTCTTTTGGCGGATTTTTATAATGATGGCTATAAGGGTCGAATAAAATTTTGTATTTCACCGACGAGAGAAAATTTAAAACTTTTATTTTATCGTCAAGATAAATATTTATATTTAATTTTTTACACAGATCATTTTTTTTCACGTCAGAATCAACGAATACAATCTGGTCTGTTAATAGGGGAGGGAAGAAATGATTATTTTTTAACCAATGCATGGCAAATTTTCTTTGTTGCTCTTCCATCCCTCGTCTCGAAATTATGTAGGGAATAAACGATGATTGCGTCATCTGCTCAAGTATTTCTTTTGCGCGCTTCATGGGTTTTGAAGACAGTCCCTCTTCTTTATAGAGATTATTTTGAATAGCGCGGTAAATTTCAAGAGGTATAAGTTTTTTCATTACTTCCGAAGAGGTTTGATCGGGATTTAAAAAATAGCCAAATTGCTTGGCTAATCTAATTTTAGTAAGAGTATGATCAATGATTACGCCATCCAAGTCAAGCCCTATTTTTATATTTCTATTTTGAATACTTTTTTCCCGCATAATAAGTAGATTTCTTTTTCGCCGTTATCTACGAAGAAATCGGAGATATTTGAAAATTCATCGTTTATGTATTGATTTATTAATTGGCCATTTTTATCTAAAACAACAACTCGTTTATTTTTTGGGTCGGAAACATAAAGATTTTTAAAATCAGTGCTGGTAAAAATTTTACTATTCTCGTTAATTTGATTTTCCAACTGCGATTTTATTTCCGAAACTTTTTTTCCTTCAACATATCTCGCTATTAATCCATTAGAATCAAGAACATATACTGCACCATCTATGGTTATGCTTATGCCTAGTTTAAGTTCGTCCTGAGGCGCCGCTAGCCAGCTCGTTCCGCCAATTACGTCCCCGGTATTTTTAGTTGGAAAAGAATATTTCATAATGTTTCCAATTTTATTATCCAAGATATACATACTAGATAGAAATCCTTTTGCGTCTCTAATGTTTTCAGCTGTTATAGCTGGATCCGAAGAATAGGTTTTATAATCATTGGTTTTGTTGTCGTAGGCATATATTTTGCCGCTTTGTCCGAAAATAACGACATTATTTTCTAATGAGAAAAACTTTCTCAATTCGTCTTTG
>Ga0315297_10000416_pt1 | contig 24882 bp, 21 predicted proteins | sample YL17G15_0_MG_FD_203628 | JGI IMG/M metagenome (GOLD analysis project Ga0315297, IMG submission 203628) | Sediment microbial communities from Yellowstone Lake, YNP, Wyoming, USA - YL17G15_0 | ecosystem: Environmental > Aquatic > Freshwater > Lake > Sediment | place: USA: Wyoming | collected... | reverse complement strand
CCACTCCTTCGGCGATCACTTCCTTACTGTCATCCGCCGCCGGGCAGACCCCGGGAGACCCGAAGATTGTCGTTCCTACGATGGCAAACCAAACTATTAACAGCCAAATCCCCGTTTTTGTTTTCATAGCGCCTCCTGAATTTATCCTCGGGTTACTTCCCGTTCACGGCAGAAAAATATTTTTTAGTCCACTATGATTGCCACCCGGCCCTTGAAAAGAAAAGATTGGTCCACCCCCGGTTCCCGGAGGCGATCGGCGTCGGCCTTGGAAATCACCAGGCTGGAATTGGCCGGATTGATTTTAACGGCTTTGACCACGATCGGCTTGTCCCCGACCCGTCCGCTTTTCTTGGCTTCTTCCAGGCCCTTGAAATATCCGGCCAACCCGTCTTTTAAAGCGGATTCATTATTGATTTTGGTTGAGCCATAGACCTCATTTCCGGCTTCATCGGTAACCCGGGGGGAAAGGGAAGCCACGAAGCCTGTTCCCCGTGCGTCTACGATCAGGCCGCTGCCGACGCTTTTTCCTCCCCCGTTGGCCTCGTGTTCCCCGGTGGGGGGCAGGGCCAGATTGGAAAGGGTTCCGGAAATGGGCATTTCCACGATAATATCCACTGCTCCATCCGAGAAATATTTGGTATTCTGCACCCTCGCACCCTTGACCATCCCTTCCACCTTGGCCCGGATCAGGTCGCTCTTCAGCATCTGGTCGCCAAAGGTGGTGTCGCTGGTAATCCGGATCCCTTTAATAACCTCGAGAATGTTCCTGAGCGCGTCCATCTTGGCCGCTCTCTCCGCCCCCAAGCGCACCACCGCCACGTTCTGGGCGTCCAGATTGGGGGCTCCGCTCCCCCGGGCCCGGATCTGTTTCGAGGTCCAGTTAACCTCCCCGTGACCGATCGGCTCGATTACCCCCTCATCCTGGAAAAGCTCCGCCGCCCCGGCCGGAATTGCCGCCAGCACCAAAGCCAAAGACAGAAAAAACGTGGATATAAGCCTTTTCATGCCCACCTCCTTACTTTGCGAATTATGATAGTGTAATCGATTAAATTATTCCACTATGTGATGTGAGCCACAATCAACCCTTCGACTTCCCCGATTTAAAGCCCGGGGTACGCTCAGGATCAAGGAAAGCGTCAAAGAACCAGGCTTGAGAGTACAGCTAAACTCCCGACTGCCCAGCAATAATAGGCAAAACCCTTGAGCCGGTTTGCTCTGACGATCCGCAGAATTAAATTGATGGTTAGTATTCCCGTTAAAACGCTGGCGGTAAACCCTATCCCATATAATGTCCATTCCCCGGGGTGAACCTGACCCGCGTTTACTATTCCTTCCAGCAAAACGGCTCCGGCCACGGCCGGGAGCGAAAGTAAAAAGGAAAACTTAACCGCCTCCTCGCCCTTTAGCTCTCGAAACATGCCCATTGAAATCGTGGCTCCGGACCGGGAGATCCCGGGCAGCAGGGCCACCGCCTGGGCCAGGCCGACTAAAAGTGCGTCCCCAATTCGGAAATCCCTGATTTTTTTCTCCCCCTTTGCCAATTTGCCGGCCAGGAATAAAAATGAGCCGGTAATTACCAGGTTGATCCCGATAATCAAAACGCTTTGAAAAGTTTCTTCAATCTTCTCCCGGAAGGCAATCCCTACCACCCCGGCGGGAATACTGGCTCCGAAGATGAGAATCACCAGCCACCGCGCTTCCGAGACGGACCACCCGAAAACCTCCTGGTTGGCGCTCCCCGGGAGCAACGATTTGCCGATCGCGATAATGTCCCGGTAGAAGTAAAGAAGCACCGCCAAAAAAGTGGCCGCGTGAAGCCAGGCGTCAAAGAAAACCCCGGGTTGTTGAAAACCCGGAATCAGGTTCTGGAAAAGGACCAGATGTCCCGAGCTGGAAATCGGGAAAAATTCAGTCAAGCCCTGGATTATCCCGAGAACCAGCGCATTCCACCAGTTTATTAGCAGTACTCCTCCAACCATTTTTTCCACCCAACACCTAACTCCCCACACCCGACTTCTTGGCCGCCTGAATAAAAGTGGAAATTATCCGCTTCTGGGCGGGAATATTCATCAACCTTTCGGGATGCCACTGGACCCCGATCACAAATGAATGGGAACCCGACTCAATCGCCTCGATAACCCCATCGTCGGAATGGGCGCAATCCGCAAGCCCCCGGCCCAAATTTTTCACCGCCTGGTGGTGTGTACTGTTCACCATCATACCCGGCTTTTTCACCATCCAAAAAAGCCGGCTCTCCTTTTTGACCAATACCGGGTGTCTCTTTTTCCCGCCCCCTTTTTTCCCGTGGTGATAAGCTCTCGGAAACTGCCGGGGCAAATCCTGATATAGACTCCCGCCAAAAACCACGTTGATCAGTTGCATCCCGCCGCAGATTCCCAAAACCGGCAGATCCCTTCGCAAAGCCCATTTAATGACCTCGGCTTCGCATTCCGTTCTCTCCGGCTTAATCCTTCCCAGTTCCGGGATGGGTTTCTCCCCGTAATAGCGGGGATGGATATCGAAATTCCCCCCGGCGATCAGGACCCCCGAAACCCGATCGATGAAATGGCGCAAACTGCTTCGCAGGTAGGAAGACAAAACCGGCACCCCTCCGCACTCCTCCACCGCGCGCAAGTAATCACGCTTGATCGAAAAGACTTCCTCCATCTCTGATTTTTCCAGGTCCGGGACGATTAGGATTAAAGGCTTTCCTCTTTTTTCGTTTTTGGCCTTTTTGTTTTTCACTTGCGGCTACCTTTATTGTCTCCGGATCACGCGTCCCGCCCGGACTCCCGTATGCCTTCCTTCCTCAATAGTAATCTTACCGTTGACGATGACATAATCGATCCCGGCCGGATACCGATAAGGCTCGGCATATGTGGATCGGTCGGAAATCAGATCCGGCGAAAAAATCACCAGGTCGGCGAAGTATCCCGCCTTTATAACTCCTCGATCTGCAAACCCCAGCTTCCGGGCCGGCAGGCCGGTCATCTTGTAAATCGCCTGGGGAAACGATAGAAGTTTTCTCTCCCGCGCGTAGGTTCCCAAAATCCGGGGAAAGGTACCAAAGGCCCGCGGATGAGGCTTCCCCTGCCGGAGCGGGCCCCGGATTGACCTCACCGCGCTGTCGGAGCCAATCATCACCCAGGGTTTGGTCAGTATCTTCTCCAGGTTTTTTTCGCTCATCGCCTGGATATGGATCGAGGTGTAGAACCGGTCATTTTTCAGAAGTTTCAGCGCAAACATCGCGGGATTTTTCCCCCGGCAGGCCGTCCAGACGCTTTTCCCCTCCCATTTCTGATTTACCCTCCTCTGGACCTGTGAAACGATCACCCCCCGCCAGTATTTTTCATCATGGGAGGCATCAACCTCCTCAAGCAGACGGCGAAAAGTTCGGGGGGAAGAAAGCCGGGCCTGGATCTCGCGGGAATCCCCGGCCAGGGCCCACTGGGGAAGGATGGAGGACAGCCCGGTATTCGCGGCGGTGTAAGGATAGCGGTCCGCCGAGATCGGGTAATCTTTCCGGATGCAATCCTCGATCTTACTGAAAGCGGCGCCGAGTTTTCCCCAGTTTTCTTCCCACATCGTCTTGAGATGAGAAATCTCCAGAGAGGCCCCGGTTTCCTTCCCTACCGCCAGGAATTCATCCAGGGCTTTCAGCAATCCTTTCCCTTCGCTCCGGATATGGGAGGAAAAAATCACGCCCCATTCCCGGGCCAATCTTCCCAACTCCATCAACTCGCGCTTCCCGGAAAAACAGGCCGGCGCGTAAGCCAGCCCGGTGGAAAGCCCGATGGCCCCCGCCTCCAAGGCCTCCTCCGTCAGTGCCAGTATTTTTCGGAGTTCCCGGGAGTCGGGAGTTCCCGGATCCCCGCCCATCACCGAGGCCCTGATGGTATTGTGCCCGCCGAGCAGGGCGAAATTTATCGAGATTCCCAGGTCTTCAAGGCAATTAAAATATTCAGAAACTTTGCGCCAGGGATGTTTCAATCCGAAGGAGGAGGGAAAGCTTTTCAGCCTTTCCCTGGCCACCTCGTCATTCAAGGGAGCGGCCGAGTATCCGCAGTTTCCCCCGACTTCCATCGTCACCCCCTGCCGGATCTTGCTCTCGGCCCGGGGATTGACCAGGAGATGATAATCGGAATGGGAATGGATATCGATAAAACCGGGGGCGACCACCTTGCCCCTGGCCTTGATCGTTTTCCAGGCCCGTCCGAGGGATTTTCCCACCTCCGCGATCCGGTCGTCCCGAACGCCGATTTCGCCCGAGAAAGGCTCCCGGCCCGTTCCGTCAATTATCGTCGCCCCGGAAATTAAAATATCGAGCACGGGGTTATTGTATCATTACGGATATTTCCTCCCAACTCTGAAAACTGGTTTCGAGTTAAGAGTCTCAAATTTAGTCAACTGATAACCTGATGTTCTGATATCCACAGCCTGGTTTCCTCATACCTCGATACCCTTCCTTTGACCCGTCGCTCTTTGCTCCCTGCTCTCTGTTCCTGCCGGGCAGGATGCCCGGCCTCCTGTTGGTCTGTTGGACCGTTGGTCTTTTTGCTTTGCGCTCTGCTCCTTGCCCCTTGCCCCTTGCCCCTTACCCGGGTTTTATTTAACCTCCTTCCATGATTCCGAGCTTATCCACCCACCTTTTCGTCTTTTACGAATTGAACGAGGAAATCCTCCGCCTGATTCGCACCGGCGGGTTTGAAAACATCGAGCTCTGGGGAATGGCCCCCCACCTTTCCCTGGACGACCCGGAAAAACTGAAAAACATCTCCCGGATTATTAACGATCACGGTCTCAAGGTTCGGAGCATGCACGCGCCTTTTTACCGCTCGATCTGGGACGCCTTTAACGGTAACTGGCTTTCCCTCTCCGATCCCGACGCGGGCAGGCGCCGGGAAGCCCTGGACATGGTTATCAAAGCCATCAAGGCCGCGGAAATTTTTGGGCACCGGGTCCTGGCCCTCCATTGCGGCTTTTCCGGGAAGAAGATAAGTCGGGACGAAAAAAATCTGGTCGGAAGCATCGAAAAGTTAACCGAGATCTCGCGGGATTACGGAGTAAAGTTGGCCCTGGAAAACAGTCCGGAGTCATATGCCGGGGTTTCCTCTGTCCTCAAGATTGTCCGGGAATTCGATCCGGAAACCCTGGGCTTCTGCCTGGATTTAGGCCACGCCAATCTGGAGCCGGGAATGAACCCGGTGGAGGCGATCGAGAAGGGAGGCTCCCGGCTGGCCAATCTTCACGTTTCCGACAATTCCGGAAAAATCGATGAGCATAATCTGCCCGGGCAGGGAAAAATCGCCTGGGATAAAGTCACAAAAAAACTGGGCACTCCTTTCCCCCTTGAAGAAAAAACCGTGAATCCATCCCGCCCGGTTCTTTTCACCTTTGAGCTTGCCGATCCGGATCGGGGTCAACCCCGAACCATGGAAAGATTTGACCTGGTGGTCAAAAAATCCCGGGCTTTTTTTGAAAAATTCTTCCCCGGTTAAAATTCATTACAAAAAAACACCATTATTTGACTATCTCTTACATTTTACCTAGAATATTTACGTTGTAATTAATAAGATAAATGGAGGGGAAAAAGTTGTATAACCAGTTAAAAAGTCTACTATTTGTGACCTTGACCATGTTACTGGTTTTAGGCACAATTAGGGTTTCTGCCGCCAATCCGGTTCGGGTGGGATGCATCCCCTTTGAAAATATCACCGGCATCAAGGACATGGCCTGGATTTCGGAGGGAATGCCCAAGGCTATCTCCCTGGAGCTGGCGAAAAACCCCAATCTGAAAATTCTGGAAGCCGAAGAAATTAAAAGGGCTTTAAGCGAACTGGGGCTGCCGGTCGGTTCCGGGGTTAACGCCTCCAATGCCCAGAAAGTCGGGCAAAAGCTCGGGTCCGAATACATTATCATCGGCAACTTTCAGCAATTCGGTTCCGACCTTAAAATCGATGTCCATGTAACCGACGTTGCCAGCGGGGTAATCGTGGAATCGCAGAAGGTCACCGGCAAGGCGGATAACGTATTCGCCCTTCAGGACTCCCTGGTGGAAGCGGTTTCCAACTCCATGAAGAAAGTCATCAGCTCGAAGGATAATGCTCCCAAGACTCCGGCTCCAGCCCCGAACCCGCCCGCCGCGGTTGTCCCCGCTCCCACGCTTGCCCCCCCTCCTCCACTTCCCCCGCCGCCCCCGCTTCCCAAGCCCACGGCCCAGGCCAAAAAAAATACGGAAAACGAAGCCACCCGCAACCTGATCGGCAAGCAACAGAAAAAAAACCCCGCTTCCTTTAAGCAGGCCGAGAACGACGCTACCCGGCAATTACTCGCCCAGCAAACCACGACCGGGACTCCGGCGGCCCCGCCGGCGGTACCGGTGGCGGTCACGGCCGCCCCCGCCCCGGGTACGCCCAAGACGGTTTCCCGGGCCCAGGAAGACGCCGCCACCAAAGAGCTGATGCAGGAGAAAAAGGCTGCCCTGACCGCTTCCGAGTGGTACAACAAAGGAGTCCGGCTAAACAACAATTCAGACGAGGAAATGGCTTATTACCGGGAAGCCATCCGGTCTGATTCCACCTTCGCCCCTCCTTATTACAATCTGGGCTTGATTCTTTATAACCGGGGCATGAAACAGGAAGCGACGGAGAATTTTGAGAAATATATCATTTATTCCAAGGATGCCGCGGAAAAAGCCCGGGTGCAGGAGATTCTGCAAAAGATAAATTCCAATCAGCCGGCGCTGCCCGAGCCCAAGGTCAACACCCCGGCCAAGGGCCCGGACCAGATGCCCGTCCTGTACGAAGACAAGGGGCCGGGGATTAAATAACCCGCATCGGAATGAAATCTACCAGGAGGCCGGGTTGACCATCCGGGTTTGAGCCTTGCCGGAAAATTCGATCATTATTATTAATCCCGATTCGGAATCCCGGGACCAGATCGCCAAAACCGTGGCCGGCCTGGGACATAAGCCCATGAACGCCGGGAGCGGTAAAGAAGGTCTCCAGCTTATTCTCGACGAAGAGGCCCAGATCGTTCTCTGCGATTTAAATCTGCCCGATACCGCCGGGCTGAACATTCTCCAGGAATCCCTGAAGGCAAATCCCGATATTGCCTTTATCCTCATAACTTCCGAAGGCACGCTCGACTCGGCCCTGCAGGCCCGGCGCCTGGGGGCCTATGATTATCTCGCCCGTCCTTTTCAACCCGGGGAACTGGAAAACGCCGTCCAGCGGGCCTCGGAAAGGACCAAGCTGCTTTACGAAAACCGGCTGCTCAAGGAGGAAATCGGTCTCCGTTATGATTTTTCCCGGATCATCGGGAAAAGCCGGCCGATCCAGGAAATCATTTCCTTGATTAAAAAGGTTTCCCTGACCAAAAGCACCGTTCTGATTACCGGGGAAAGCGGAACCGGGAAAGAGCTGGTGGCCAAGGCCATTCACTACAACAGCCGCCGGGCCTCCAAGCCCCTGGTAGTGGTTAACTGCGGGGCCATCCCGGAAAACCTGCTGGAAAGCGAAATGTTCGGCTACCGCAAGGGCGCTTTCACCGGCGCGACCGGCAACCGCCGCGGTCTTTTCGAGGAATCGAACGGGGGCACCCTTTTCCTGGACGAAATCGGCGAGCTTCCTCTCCAGCTCCAGCCCAAGATCCTCCGGGCCATCCAGGAAGAGGAAATCCGGCCCCTGGGAGGAAACGAGTCCATCAAGCTGGATTTAAGAATAATCGTCGCCACCAATAAAAACCTGGAAGAAGAGGTGGCGGCCGGAAGATTCCGGGAGGAGCTTTACTACCGCCTGAACGTTTTCAACATCCATATCCCCCCGCTCCGGGAACGCCCCGATGACATCGAGCCCCTGGTTCACCACATCTGGCGCAACCTCTGCCAGCAGAACAACCGGACCTTCCGGGAAATCAGTCCCAACGCCATGGTCATGCTGAAAAACTTCCCCTGGCCGGGCAACGTGCGTGAAATCGAAAATGCCCTGGAACAAAGCCTGCTTCTCCTGGATGAACGAAAAATATTCCTGGAGGAAGAGGATCTCCCTCTCTTCCTGGAGCAGCGGATCTCCGAAAGAAAGCGCCGGTTCATCCGGGACTCGCTGGGCCACGCCCTTTCCCTCGACGAATACACCAAGGTTTTCATCCAGACCTTTGAAAAGGATTACCCGGATACCGAAATCGCGCGGATGCTGGGGATTAACCCCAAAACCCTTTGGGAAAAAAGGAAAAAATGGGGGCTGGTTAAAAAACGCAAGGTCCGCTCCGCCCCCGCCACCCAGGACCAGTCACAGCCCGTCGACAGTCCGGAAGCTTAATCAATAAATTTCTAATTTCTTAAGACGAATTTCATCTTTAGTTTCTGGTTTCGGGTTTCGGGTTTCGGGTTTCGAGTTTCAATTGTGGAATTTGATCATTGGAATTTGTTTGGTAATTGAGATTTGGTTATTGGTCATTATTTGGTAATTGGTGCTTGGTCATTGGAATTTGATTAGTAATTAGTCATTGTCATGAAATACATTAGATATTCGCTTTTCTTTCTCACCCTCTTGCTGCTCACCCCGGCCTTTACCGTCATCCTCGCCTTCCTCCGGATTTTCGGCCTGGCCTGGACCCCCGGAGGACACATCGGCAAGTTCTGGGCCAATGCCCTGCTCCTCTCCGCCGGGGTGAAGGTACAGACCTTCGGGATGGAGAACGTTCATCCCTACAAGAAATACATTTTCGTCTCCAACCACGTGAGCCACTTCGACACCCTGGTCCTCCTGGCCAAGCTGCCCCCCTCTTACCGTTTCCTGGCCAAGCGCGAGCTTTTCCAGATTCCCTTTTTCGGCTGGGCGCTATCCCTCGCCGGGCATATCAAAGTTTCCCGCGGCCGGAAGGGCGATATCCGGAAAATCCTGGACCAGACTGAAAAGGTTCTGCACAGGGGCACTTCCGTTCACTTTTTCGCCGAAGCGACCCGGAGCCCGGACGGAAAAATTTATTCCTTCAAAGCGGGAGCGTTCCTCCTGGCCCGGCAAACCCTGGTCCCGATCATCCCGGTGGGAATCCGGGGGACCCGGGATATTCTTCCCAAGGGCGCGTTGCTCCCCCGGCCCGCGCAAGCGGTTATTTCCGTGGGCCAGCCTTTCCTGGTTGCAGATGAAGATTCCCAGCTTGAAGAGATCCAGGAAAACACCCGGAAAACCGTGGCCGCGCTTTCCGGCCAGGAACTAGGCGAATCGCACCCGAAAAAAACCCTGCAGAAATCGGCGTAATTCAAACCGATTTTTCCGGCCGCCAGTCCTAAGCAGGGAAGCCCCTCTGCGGGCTCCCTTCTCGGCACATCCCGATTCGAGTCCTGAATTTTGTAGGGGAGGGGCTTGTCCCCTCCCACTCGGGCGGGGATATACCCCGCCCCTACTGCTTTGAGCTTATACTCCCCCTTTGTTAAAAGGGGGATTGAGTCTCCGACCCGTAGGGTCTACGACCCGGAGGGGGGGATTTTCAAAATAAAGGTAATTGTTATACTAAGAGCTTTGGATTTTGAACCAGGGACTAAGAAAATGAAATATATTAGATATATTTTTTTCATTCTCACCCTCTTCCTGCTCACCCCGGCCGTCACCATCATCCTCGCTCTTCTCCGGATTTTTAACCTCGCCTGGACCTTTGGGGGCCACATCAGCAAGCTCTGGGCGAACGTCCTGCTTTTCTCCTCCGGCGTCAAGGTACAAATTTTCGGAATGGAAAATATTCATCCTCACAACAAATACATTTTCATTTCCAACCATCTTAGTCACTTTGACTCTGTGATCCTTCAGGGCAAGCTCCCGTCCAAATATCGTTTCCTGGCGAAGCGCGAGCTTTTTCGGATTCCCTTTTTCGGCTGGGCGCTTTCCCTCGCCGGGCATATCAAGGTCGATCGGGGGGAAGGCAGCTTGCAGAAAATCCTTGACCAAGCTAAAAACGTTTTGGAGAAGAAAGGCGCTTCCATTCACTTCTTCGCCGAGTCGACCAGAAGCACGGATGGGATGATTTACCCCTTCAAACCGGGGGCGTTTATCCTGGCCCGGGAAACCGGGGTCCCGATTATCCCGATGGGGATTCTGGGAACGAGAGACGTCCTGCCCAAGGGCGCGCTCCTCCCCCGTCCCGCTCATGCAATTATTTCCGTGGGTAAGCCCTTCCAGGTTTCGGATGATGGTTCCGGGCTCATCGAGATTCTGGAAAACGCCCGGAAAACCGTGGCTGCGCTTTCCGGCCAGGAACTCGGCACCACCCGTCCGAAATCAAGTCACAAGTCTTAATTTATTAATCCGAAATCTGTCATCCCTGCGAAAGCAGGGATCCAGATGTTCTCCCCGCGAAAGCGGGGAGCTATTGATTCCTGTTTTTACAGGAAATCCTGGATTCCCGCTTCCGCGGGAATGACAAAAATAAAAAAGAACTGTAGGGGAGGGCTTTATGCTCTCCCAAAATTCTTAGGGCGGGGATCCTTCGGCTTCGCTCAGGACAGGTTAACCCCGCCCCTACTTTTTCTTGTTTATTTGGAGCGCATCCGCTTGCTGATGCCCATTAATGGCGGTGCTGATGCTTACCTCAATGGCAGAACGGATACTTTGCAAAAGCAAGCTTTTGCACTCCAAAATAATCTTAGAGGCGGGGATAAACCCCGCCCCTACATAATTTTATTATTTCGGACTTCGGATTGAAGAATGGCCGCTGACCGCTGTTTTATTTTAGCTTGATTAGGGGATACGACCCGGCCACAGTCAGGGTCAGGGTGTGCCGCAAAAGTCTCCGGAGGGCCTCCTTGATCCTGGGGTTATTCCGGTGGCCTTCAACCTCGACGAAAAAATTATATTCTCCGATCATTTGCGGTTTCGGTCTTGAGATAATCTTGGTCATATTTATTTTATTGCGGTGCAAAACCCCCAGGGCGCGGTAGAGCGAACCGGGACGATGTTCCAGGGAAAAAACAATCCCGGTTTTGTCCTTGGCCGTGGGCCGGCCGGGTTTTCTTCCAATCACTAAAAAGTTGGTGATGTTCGTGCCCAGGTTTTCAATCTCGGGGAGGAGCACTTTTAAATTGTAGATTCGGGCCGCCCGGAGGTTGGCGATCGCGGCCCCTCCCTCATCCCGCTGGGCCGCCTGGGCCGCTTCGGAGGTACTGACTTTTTCCGTAAGTTTGGCTCCCGGGATATTATCCTGGACCCAGTCGCGGCAAAACGACAGCGGAATGGGGTTGGAATAAACCCGCTTGATCTTCCGGCTGGCTTCGGCAAACCGCGGAGAAGTCCGGTTCCCCGCCCCTCTTCCCTGAGTTCTCGGGATCCGGGGATTAACCAGGAGGGAGAGGACGATGGGAAGGGACAATTCCTCCAGGATGGAGAGCCCGCTCTGGCTGAAATCATCCAGCATGACCTGGTCCACCACTTCGTAAACTGCTCCCCGGGCGGAGTTCTCAATCGGAACTACCCCGATCGCCTGGGGATCCTTTTTCACCGCCCGGAAAACCCCGAAGGTTTCCCGGATGGGAAAATATTCGCCCCGCCGGCCAAAGCGTTGGAGGGCCGCTTCCTCGCTGAAACTTCCCTCCGGTCCGAAATAATAGATCCTCATTTTTAGTTTTTATTCAAACCGCAACCGTATGACCCAACCGAAACGAGTTGCGCAACCGCAACCGATTGACTCAACCTTTTTTTCGTTTGGTGATTGGAGCTTGGTAATTGGAATTTGCCTTTTAGAAGGGTATATCTTCCTCTGTTCCTTTGGCGTGATCTTCCTCGGGCGGCTCTTCCGAATAATCCTTGCTGCGGCCCCGGGACTCTCCTCCCGAAGGCAGGAAGCGGACGGTGTTGGCCACCACTTCAATTTTACTGCGCTTCTGGCCGTCCTGGCTTTCCCACCGATTCTGCCGGATCCGGCCCTCCACCAGAGCCAACCGGCCCTTGTTTAAATATTCCGCGCAGTTTTCTCCCTGCTTTCCAAAAACGACTATGTCGATAAAACTGACCTCTTCCTTGTAATCTTTGGATTTGTCCCCCTCACCGTGAGGGGCGGGTTCTTCCCCTCCGCCCGAAGCCCGATAGCGATGGTTAATGGCGAGGGAGAAAGAAGCCACCGCGGTACCGCCGGAGGTATAACGAAGCTCCGGGTCCCGGGTCAGGTTTCCGAGCAGGATCACCTTGCTGTAACTATAGCTTCCCATTCCCCCTCTCCTTTCGCGGAATCGTTTCCCCCCCGGAGAATATTAGAGGGTGTTACGAGTAGTTTAATCAAGTTTTCTATATGGACCGCATTGGCTCGCCGATGCATTGCATTAGTCCCTCCGTTGTCGGGATAAACAAGCTAATGCACTCCATAAAAAAGAACGAGATTAGACCAGATCAAATATTTTCACTTTTCCCTTTAATTTCAAATGGTGAAATTATTACTCGGAACACCCTCTATTATTTGTCTTCCGGCTTCCCCATCTTCTCGGAATCCTCCCCCCTTGGTTCCTCGGGTTCCCGGACCGGGGCCAGGACCTCCGGAGGCACGCCTTCCGCCTGGTGAGGCTTGTTCTCCCGGGCGAACGGTTCGGACGGTTCATACGGGGCAAAAACGCTCTCGCTCCTGACTTGGTGGGTCCGGAATCGGATCACCCCTTCCTGGAACCGGAGCGCCCGGTTGATTTCTCCCACCTGGGTGGGCGCGAGCTCGTATTCCAGGCGGATATAATTCCCCTGCTGCTTCCTCTTGATGTGGTAAGCCAGCTGCCGGGCTCCCCAATTTTCCACCTTCAGGAATACGCCCTGATTCTGCTCCACGACTTCCTTGACCCGGGAATTAATCTTCTCGACCAAGTCGGGCTGAGCGTCGCTGATGTAAAAAGTTTCGTACTTCCGCATGTCACCTCCTGAATTAATAGGACAAAATAAATTACCTAAGGGAATAATATTAGCATATCTCGATGGTTGGTAGTAATACCCCGGTCAAATTTTCCGGTTTTCCTAAAAGGAACAAAAATACCACCCTCGTCCCCTTTTTTCCAACCCCGCCAGGGCGGGGCTTTGGCAAAAACGGGGTAAGGGAAGATTTGGAAAGATGGGTTAACCGACAACCAGGTTGATCCGCGGACCCGTCCGGATCTCAACCTCCCGGGCCTCAAAAAATTCTCCCTCCATCATCACCTTGCCTGGCTCCGGAAGTTCAACCCGGACGCAGCTCGCCACCTCATCCAATAGGCTCAGATTCTTGACCGCTTCCGCCTTCCGGAGGCTCCGGATGTTCCGGACAATCCGCCCCGGTTTTTCATCCGTGGCGAGAAGATGGAAACAGCCCGGCTTTTCCTCCGCCCGGTAAAAGGGATGGAATCCGAACCCGACATTATTGATGGTGGAGGCCAGGATCGCGGAAAAACTTTTCAAAGGCGCCTCTTTCCCTTCCACCCAGAGCCGGGCCGGAACGGGGGCGAAAAGCCGGCGGGAATACTCCCCTTCCACGATGGAGGAAGCGATCAGGCGCGCCGTGATCCGGAAGGACTTGTTGATCCCGATGTCGCCGCCCTCCTGGTAGGCGGACACCAGTTTGGCCGGCATGGCGAGTCCGACGGTAAAACCGTAATAATCGTTGACCCGGAGGAGATTCACCGGGACGGTTTCGAAGGGCTCGCCTTTCCGGGCTTTTTCCAGGAGAATCTTGAACATCTCGGCCGGACCGGTCCCATTTTTAAAATAGGCGAGAACCACGTTCATCGTCCCGCCCCGCAACAGAAGCACCTTCGGAATGGGATGATATCCATCCTGATTTATATAGCTGGTCAGGGTATGAAAAGCCGTTCCGTCCCCGCCATAAAGTCCCAAGACGTCAAAATCAACATTCTTCAAACGGGAGATGGCCTTGGGAATGTCCTTGACGCTTTCGGTGACGATTATTTCCCCCTGCCCATCCATCACCGATTTGACCTCGGAAAGGAATTTTTTCCCTCCCCGGCCCTTCCTGGCATTAGGGTTGAAAATTAACGCTATTTTGCTCATTTTTTTCCATTCCTTTCCCTGGGGAAAGCAATTTTTTGAACGTAATAGCCCTTACTTATTTTCTATACTAATGCTCGTTTAACCATTGAAATTATATCCCTCTCAATGCAATGTGGGCACAATAACCACAAAAACAGGCCGATATTTTCAGCGAACGGTCATTTGGGGGATTAAATGGTCATGCGGATCGGGCAAAACCGATCTCAAGCCTGAAGCTAATTGAAACTTTAAAAACTATCCATCAATTTCAAATCTGGTTTCTTCGTTTTTTCCGCGGGCGTAACCAACTGAAAAACAAATAAAAAATTATAACTATTACCAATGCTAATATCGATCCCGGCTGGTCCGGCTCCAGAACCGTGCACCCTTCCGACTGGGGAAGAGGGTAGAGAATAGAAAACTCATACAACCTTTGGACTTCCCCGGAAATGGAGATAACCAGCCCGGTCTGGTCCTCCCCGATCGGGCCGGTCTTCAGCAAGTCCTTATCGGTTTGAATCCTGATTCTCAATCTCTGTGTTTCCCGATCGTAATACCAGGCCAGATCCGAATTCACAAAATCCCCGAAAGATCTCTGGGGGGGAATAATTTCCTGGCGGCGGCTGCTCTTCAAACTAGCCGGCAGGATCTTCCAACCTCCCCTCTGGCCATTCAGGGAAATCTTGGTTCCATCCCCGAGCTCGAATATAGCTTCGCCCAAAGGATTGGTGTTCTCCGGAAGATAAACCTGGACAAAAAGTTCCCCTTCGCTATACCCCCTGACCCAGGGCTCTTCTACCGGGGACAGGGTTTCAATTTCGGAATTGAGCAGGGGAAGCAGTGTCCCGGAACGGACAAACAGGGGAATCCGGTCTAAGGGAGCCGGCACCGTGATCCAGCCGGGGCCGGTATAGCTTTGATCGGTCCAGAAATCGAACCAAGTGCCGTAAGGAAGGTATAACTCCCGCTCCCGGGCTCCGGCGAAAATCACCGGGGCGACCAGGATCTCCTCCCCCAGAAGATACTCGTAATTTAAACCGAAAACCTCCGGGTCATTCGGATACTGGAGGAAAAGATGCCGCATGACCGGCAATCCCGTTTCGTGCGCCCGGGCGGCATAGGCGTAAAGATAGGGAAAAAGCCGCGTATGCAATTGCGCGTATCGCCGGTAAAACTCCAAGGTTTCCTGATCGGTATCAAAGGACCAGTTCCCTCCCGGCCAGCCGTGGTGGGTCCTCATGATCGGCGAAAGCGCCCCCAGCTGAACCCAGCGGTAAAAAAGCTCGCGGTCGGTGTTGGCGGAAAAAACGGAATGGGACCCGCCGATATCCGGGCCAAACAGGGCGACCCCGGAAAACCCCAGGGAAAGGCCGGCGGGAATGACCGAGGGAAGCCCGTCCGCGATTTCCCATGAAGTGTTTTGATCACCCGGCCAGGCGATATCCACCAGCCCCTGGGATCCCAGATATCCTGATCGGCAGAAAAAGGCAAAATCGCCATCCGGGCGCTCTTTCGCTAAAACCGAGCGGACCGCGCTCTGGGCAAAAAACGGGTAGCGATTATGAAGTTCCCGGCCGCTCCGGCCGTTAAAGAAGCTGGCGGTAACCGGGGTGTACTCGCCGAAGTCAAACATCCAACCGTCAAAGCCCAAGTCGGTCCCCCGCTTGAGCAGGGACTGATACCAGCCCGTGGCGAAGGGATTGGTAAAATCGACCTGGGCCACCCGGCGGAACATCACCGGAAAAACAAAAGGCTCCCCGTCCGGACGCCCCACCACCAGCTTTTGTTGAATCCCCTCGGCAAATTCCGGGGTTCCCTCGATCAGGTAAGGCCAGTAATAGGTCAGGAAGCGAAAACCGTCATGGTGAAGATCGGTAACCAATTGCTGAAGGTTGGGATACAAATCCTGGTTGACCGCATAACTTCCCTGCGGGGAAGCCCAATCCTCGGTCCAGATCACGCTGGAGGGGATCCGGTTGGCCCGGATCGTCTCGGCTCGTTTCCGGACCGCCGTTTCCCCCCCGATCGCGTCGTTCCAGGGAGCAAAAACCCAGCGGGGGGGAAGCGGCGGGTTTCCGCCCGCCATCAGGGTGTAATTGGAAATGATCTTCCCCGGGTCCGGACCGTAAAAAAGGTAAAATCTCAAACCCGGCCCCTCGGTTTCCACCCGGAAAGCATCCGGGTAAACCGAAGTCAGTTCAAAATTGGTCCGGTACCCGGTATCCACGAGCAGGCCGTAACCGCGGTTGCTGAGGAAAAACGGAACCGGCCAGTAAGTGGCCAGCGAACCGTCCGGGAAAGGGGGAACATCCCGGCTTTCTCCCAGTCCCACCGGCCCTTCCTCGCTCCAGCAATAAACCGTCCGGCCCTTCTGGTCGACCCCGTTGAACCTTTCCCCGAACCCGAAAAAATGGTCGTCGTCATTCGAATTGAAGGCCAGACTGACCCGGTCAATGGGCGGACTCGGTCCCGGCGTGATTTCCACCCGGATGATATTGAGATCCACCACCCGGATCTGGATTTCGACCCCGTTCTGTCCCGGGCCGGCCGGGGGACAGGAAATCACCCAGGTATCCGCCCCGGACTGGTCCAGCCCGGCCGCCGGGCAGCCGTACCAGTCCCGTTTTTCCTCCCGGCGCAAACCCTCCCAGGCAAACCCGGGATAAAGAAAGCCGGGGTCCTCCGGAATCGACGGGGCGGGCGAAAAAGCCATTCCCTGATAGCGCGGATCGGAAAAAGTCCTAACCACCCCGGACAGAAATACCCGCCCCAGTTGATCCTGAAATTCCAGTTGAAAGGGATTCGGGGAAACCTTGATCCGGACGAGGCCGGTGTCCAGAACCTGCGCTTTCCCCGGCGAAGCCAGAAATAGGAGCCCCACCGCCACAAAAACCATGATTTTTAGATAATGCCCGCGGACCATCTTCGCCTTCGGAGGTCTGGGGATATCCTAACCCAATTTGACGCTAATCACCATTAAATCTAGAATGACCTACAGGCGTGAGCAAATTAACATGGAAGCCCTCAATCGTTCACAGGTCCTGGAATATCTCTCCGAAAAAAAGGAACTGGTCGGGAAAAACCTGGCCGGGGCCGACCTTTCCGGGATGGATCTCTCCCGCCAGAATTTCACCTCCTGTATCCTCGCGGGCGCCAACCTGACCCGCGCTAACCTGTCTCAGGCTATTCTGGAAAAGGTTGACCTCTCCGGCAGCCAGCTGGACCGGGCCATCCTGGCCAAGGCCATGATCAGGAACGCCAACCTCAAGGGCTGTTCCGGGGACCAGGTGGATTTTTCCGAAGCCAACCTCAGCGGCGCCAACCTGAGCCTGGCCAATTTCAGTCACGTGAATTTTTTCCAGGCGGACCTGAGCCAGAGCACTCTGATCCAGGCCAAACTTTCCAACGCCGATCTCTCCGAAACTAATTTGAGCAACGCCAAGCTGACCCGGGCCAGCCTGGAAGCGGTTCTGATTAAAAACGGGGATTTAACCGGCGTGGACTTTCGCGGCGCCGTTCTGAAAAAGGTCAACCTGAACGGGGCCGATTTGAGCCGGGCCAATTTTGAGACCGCCGAGACCAGCAACATCCTGGCCCGCACCGCCTGTTTTTTCCAGGCCAACCTGGTGAAAAACGTTTTCTCGCCGGCCGACTTTACCGGTTCCGATTTCGAGTCGGCGAACCTGGAGGAGGCCAATCTCTCCCAGTCCCAGATCGCTTTCGCCAACTTTCGGGGCGCTTCTTTAAAGGCCGCCGATCTCCGGAAATGCAACCTGGCCAAGGCCGAGTTCGCCTATGCCGACCTTTCGGCCGGCAATCTTTCCGACAGCAACCTGAACTCGGCTAATCTCAAGGGCGCCGGGCTTGCCTCCGCCGTCCTCCGGGGCATCAAGGGCATCGGGGCCGATTTCAGCGGGATCGACGGGGTAAAATCCAACTTCATCAATGCCCAGCTCCAGCGTTCCAAATTCCAGAACGCCAAACTGATCGGGGCCGACCTGACCGGGGCCGATCTCGAGGGCGCGGATCTTTCCCATGTTTCCTTCGAAGGGGCCGAATTGCAGGGAGCCAACCTGAACCAGGCCTTCCTGCCTTCCACCCGCCGCCAGGTCGAATGCCCCTTCTGCGGAATCCAGCAGGACCAGGGGGAAATCTGCATCCATTGCAATCGCCCGCTGGTCCGGAAATTTCTGGGCCGGAGGCGTTCCCGCCTGGCCTACACCGCGTTTATCTTCAGCCTATTCTCCGGCCCGGTCTTCCTGATTTTCCTTTCCCTCTGGCGTAGCCTGCTTTCCCACCACCCGCTCGGCCCCCGAATTTTGGCCCTGGGCTTGGCCGTCGCCCTGGCCGCCGCCCTGGCCGCTTTCTTCCTGGGATCCGCCGCGTTCATCCTGCTCCGGCTCCGGACGGAGCTGAAGGGAAATTCCTATGCCCTGGCCGCGCTCTTCCTGGCGATCCTCGTTTTCGCGCTCCTGGTGATAATCCTAAAGCTTCCCCTGTGGCTTACCTGATCCTGAAAGAAGCCTCGGATACCTATCAGATGTTCCCGATCACGGGAGCGGAGTTTATTATCGGCCGGCTTCCCGAAAACCACCTCTGCCTTCCCGAGATCGCGGTTTCCCGGAAACACTGTCGGATTTATCGGGAGTTGAACGCCTTCCACCTGGCTGACCTGGACAGCTTGAACGGCACCACCCTGAACGGGGAAAAGGTTAAGTCGGACCGGCTCCGGGACGGCGACGTAATCCAAATCGGCAATAGCATCTTGATTTTTCACCACCCCGAGGAACCGCCTTCCCGGCCGGGACCGGAGCCGAAACCCTCGCCCGCGCCCCCGCCCCCGCCGCGGGGGGAAAAATCCGCCCCCGATCCCGATCTCGACTGGGCGGAAATCGCCCGCCGGGTCGAGGAGATGAGGCCCGACGATTCCAAGCTCTTGAAACCGGAGTTCCGAAATTTCCACCTTCTCCGCGATCTCTGCCGGGTGATTATCCAGGCCAACTCGGAGGAAGACCTCCTGGAGGCGGCCATGGACGGCATCTCCCGGGCCTTTTCCTTTCAGGTGGCGGGCATCTTCCTCCGCGATGCCAAGGCGAAAGATCGTCTCGTTCCGAAATTGATCCTGGGAACCAACCCCAGGAACCCGGAGATCTCCACCACCATCCTCAAGTATGCCGGGGAGAAAAACCTGGTTCTGCTTTCCACCGACGCCCGCACCGATCCCCGCCTGATCAGCGGGGATTCGATTCCCGAGCTCGGGATCCACTCCGCCCTGGCCTCCCCCCTCTGGGACGGGGAGGAAAATTTCGGGGTAATCTATCTCTCCACCCGCAAACCGGAATGCAGTTACCGGGAAATCGACCTGGAACTCCTCTCCGCCCTGGCCAACCTGGTCGCCCTGGGAATTCGCAAGCTCAAGCTCCGGGAAGGAATGGAAAAAGAAAAGCTTCTCCGCTCCCATCTCGAGCACTACCATTCCCCGGAGGTAATCGATCTGATCATGAAGCAGGCCCGCGACTCGGAAGGCAAGATCCCGGCCACGGTCCGGAATATCACCATTCTCTTCGCCGATATCAAGAACTTCACCACCCTCTCGGAAAGACTTTCCCCCCCGGAGATCGCCGAGCTGCTCAACGAATTCTTTGCCTATTCCACCGAGGCCATCTTCCATCACCGGGGCTCCTTGAATAAGTTCCTGGGCGATGGGCTCATGGCTATTTTCGGGGCCCCCCTGCCCCTGGAAAACCACGCGGAATCGGCGGTGCGGGCCGCGCTCCAGCTCATCCAGGAAACCCAGAGCTATTGTCTCAAGCTTCCCGTTTCCAAACGCTTCGCGATCAAGGTCGGGATCAACACGGGAGAAGTCGTGGTGGGATCATTCGGCAACCCCAAGCGGATGGAATACACCGCCCTCGGCGACGAGGTGAATACCGCTTCCCGGCTGGAAAGCACCGCGGCGGCCAGTCAGATCCTGATCAGCGAGCAAACCCAGCGGATGGTCCAGGATCTCTTTCCCACCCGGGATATCGGCTACATTCCCCTCCGGGGCAAGGCCCGCCGGATCAAGGTTTACGAGGTCCTGGCCGGGACCGGCCAGCCCGAAAATCTCTCCGAACGTAAATACGGGGAATAGGTTAGCGACACGGTGATTATCGCGGAAATTATTCAAATAATTCCGTGATCCGGCGGAAAAGCTCCTCCCGGATTTCTCGGAACTTAGCCCTTACTTCTTCTTCCGTTTTTTCCCAGCCCGGGTCGGGCAGAGGCCAGTGCAGTTGCCTGACTGCTCCGGGAACCACGGGACAATTCCCCTCCTCATCCATACAGAGAGTTACCACCAGGTCCACCCGATCCATCGGGATTTCTTTCAACGTCTTGGAATATTGGCGGGATATGTCAATCCCCGCTTCCGCCATTATCTCCACCGCGATCGGGTTGACCTGGAAGGTCGGGGCCAGTCCGGCGCTGAAGACCTCCATCCCGGGCGGGGCCAGTTTCCGGGCGATCCCCTCCGCCACCTGGCTCCGGGCCATGTTGCCCAGACAAACGAAAAGAATTCCTTTCCGGGGTGTCATTTCTCTTTCCCTTTATCGAAATCTTTTCTAATTATCGGACTACGTTGATCGGTTGCGCTACTCGTTTCGTCTATCGGCTGTGTCCTTCGGCTTTTAACCGTAACCGCAAAACGCAACCGAAACGAGCCGCGCAACCGTAACCGATTTACTCAACCCTATTATTTAAATGAAAAGGCCGGCCCGGGAGGATTGGCCACCCCTCCGATTGCATTATTTGGGATTAAATCCCCTCGAAATGGGAGAGGCGCTTGAATTGGCGGTAGCGCTCCTCGATCTCGGGATAGGTAAGCTTTACCAGGCGGTTCAGGCTGAAATCCTCGACGTTGAAGGACGCCATCACGCTCCCGAAGACGATCGCCCGCCGCAGGTTCTCGGAGCTGAAATTCCGGGTATTCACGAGATACCCCATAAACCCGCCGGCGAAGGTGTCCCCCGCCCCGGTGGGGTCGTAAACCGATTCCAGGGGATAGCCCGGGGCGGAAAAAATCTGGTCCCCTTCGAACATCAGAACCCCGTATTCACCCTGTTTGATCACCAGGATCTTGGGCCCCAGCTCCTGGATCCGACGGGCCGCCTTCACCAGGTTATATTCCTCGGATAGTTGCCGGGTCTCGGATTCGTTGATCGTGAGGATATCCACGCGTTTGAGCAGTTCGAGCAGGTCCTTCCGCTTCTCCGCGATCCAGCAATTCATCGTGTCGGCCGCGACCATATCCGGGCGTCGGACCTGCTTTAAAACCTGGAGTTGAAGATCCGGTTGAATATTGGCCAGGAAAAGAAACGGAGTCTCCCGGTAAACCTCCGGGATCTTGGGCTCGAAATCGGCAAAAACATTCAGGCCCAGAAACTGGGTCTGGGCGTCGGAGAGGTTATATCCATACTTCCCCGTCCAGCGGAAAGTGGACCCGGGCTTCTTTTCCAGTCCCTGAAGGTCGATCCCGCGCCCCTGTAAAATCTGGACGTATTTATCGGAAAAGTCTTTTCCCACCACGGCGACCAGCCTGACGTCGGTGAAAAAACTCGCCGAAACCGAAAAATACGTGGCCGACCCGCCCAGGACCTCCTCCACCCGCCCGAACGGGGTCTCCACCGTGTCCAGCGCCACCGAACCCACCACTAAAATGCCCATAATAATCCTTTTTCTTTAATGACTAATTCCTAATTTCTAATTCCTAATTAAATATTAAATCCCAATGACTAATTCCTAATTCCCAATAAGTAACCGAACCAAACATTTGAAATTTTACATTTGACATTAGACATTTTGAATTTGTTTATTGATTAGAAATTCGTCATTAGAAATTAGATATTTACAATTCCGGTATTCTTCTCTCCCACTTGATTTCCGACTCCAGGGCATAAGCCGCCGAGAAAATTTTTTCTTCCCCGAGCGGCGGACCGATTAAATGCACCCCGATCGGAAGCCCGGTCCGGCTCACCCCGCCCGGGAGGGAGAGGCCCGGAAGACCCGCCAGGTTCACGGGGATTGTGAATATGTCCGAAAGATACATCTGCAACGGATCCGTGGTCTTTTCCCCCAGCTTGAAGGCCGGGGTGGGAGAAGTCGGGGTCAGGATCAGATCGCACTCTTTAAATGCGTTCTCAAAATCCCTCCGGATCAGCGTCCGCACCGCCTGGGCCTTCCGGTAATAGGCATCGTAGTAACCGGAGGAAAGCGTATAGGTGCCGATCATGATCCGGCGCTTGACCTCGTGGCCGAATCCCGCGGTCCGGGTTTGAAAATAGGTGTCGATCAGGCCCTTGCCCTGGGATGAGCGGAGCCCATATTTAACCCCGTCGTAACGGGCCAGGTTGGAACTCGCCTCGGCCGGGGCGATGATGTAATAGCACGCCACCGCGTAGTCGGTATGGGGAAGGGAAATCGAAACCGGCCTGGCCCCGAGCTTTTCCAGAAGCCGGACCGAATCCTGCACCACCCCGTTAACCTCCAGGTCCAGCCCCGGGGGAAAATATTCCCGGGCCAGCCCGACCCGGATTCCTTTGACCCCCGCCCGCAGAGACTTGCGGTAATCCGGAACCGGCTGGGGGATGGAGGTCGAATCCCGGGGATCGTGCCCGGCCACCGCCTGGAGCATGATCGCCGCGTCCTCCACATCCTTGGCCAGGGGGCCGACCTGATCCAGCGAGCTGGCGAAGGCGATGACCCCGTAACGGCTCACCCGCCCATAGGTCGGCTTGACCCCCACCACCCCGCAGAGGGAAGCCGGCTGGCGAATGGAGCCGCCGGTATCGGTGCCCAGGGCGGCGACGCACTCGTCCGCCGCCACCGCCGCCGCCGATCCCCCGCTCGATCCTCCCGGGACCCGCTCCCGGTCCCAGGGATTCCGGGTCGGCCCGAAACCCGAGTTCTCGTTCGAACTGCCCATGGCGAACTCGTCCATGTTCAACTTGCCAGGAAAAACCGCCCCCTGTGACCGGAGTTTTTCCACCACGGTCGCGTCAAAAGGGGGGACAAAGTTTTCCAGGATCCGCGAGCCGCAGGTGGTTTTCACCCCCCGGGTTAAAAAGATATCCTTGAGGCCAACCGGAATACCGTCCAGAAGCCCCCGGGATTCACCGCGGGAAAACCTCTCCTCCGCGTCCCGGGCTTCCTTTAAAGCGGAATCGGCGGTGACTGTCAGGTAGGCGTGAATCTCCGGATCGAGTTTTTCCACTCGGGACAGGACTTGCCGGGTGACCTCGACCGGGCTGGCCTTCTTCTCCCGGTACAGTTCGTTAAGCTCGTGAATGGTCAGTCGAAACAATTCCATAACAAAATCAAAACAGGTCTATTTGGTCTGTCTCGTCTATCTGGTCTATTTGGTCCATCAATTCAATTTATGATTGTAGATTGACGATTGTGGATTGAATATTTAAATCATCCGTATTCTCTTTTTTCCATTCGTAATTCGCAATTTAATCCGTCATTCCTTTTTGGTTTTCACTCGTCAATCGTCATTCGTCAATCGTCAATTGTTTCTCACTCTATTACTTTCTTAACCTTGAACATCCCCTTCCCTCTTTCCGGAGCATTGGATAAAACCTCATCAACTGGAAGGGATGGCCGTACCTCGTCCTCCCGAAACGGCCAGGTGAGTTCCACGGCGTGGGCGGTCGGCTCGATCCCGGTGGTGTCGATCTCTTTCAGTCGTTCAAAAAAACCCAGGATGGAATCCATCTCCCGGGTCAATTTATCGATTTCCTCCGGTGAGGGAGAAAGCCGGGCCAGGCGGGCGATGTGGAGAACCTCTTCCTTGCTGATCCGTGATCCGTTTTTCATCGAATTCCTCTTGAAAAGTTAGGAAATTATAAACCAAACCCTGTTTGGATGAAACCAAAGACTCTGATATATTAATCATTGGATTGAGTCTGGCACTTATTGGGATTTAATCCGGGGCTGCCATTCCCGTCCCGCTCCCCGCTTAAGACCTGTGGGGACAGGCTTGACGGGAGGGATCCAGGCCTTTCCGTCATCCCCGTCCCGCATCAAAGTGCGGGATAAACTCCAGCGGGGATCCAGAGGCAAGAAATACTGGATTCCGGATCAAGTCCGGAATGACAATCGAAGAAAAGGGATTTATCAAATATCACGTTTGGTTTTAATTATTATCTTGCTTGGTAATTGGATTTTGGTCATTGGTCATTGGTTTTATAGAGGAGGTATAACATGGCCATCAACGATGTCCCCCAGAAATTCTTTTCCCGGCTCAATAGCGCGCTCAAATCCGGCGATTTCAGCCTGGTTCTGGACGTTTTCGTCCCGGCCTCGATCATGGAATACAAAATGATCGGGCCCCAGAAATTCATCAACCCCGAACTGATCACGGACGGGCTCAAGTCCATCATCAAAAAAGGAGCGAATTTCGTGATTTCCGAACCGGCCGTCGGCGGCAACCGCGTGGCGGTCAACTTCGATCTCTACGGCTCCGGCCAGCGAAAGATCACCGGGACGACGATTTTTACCGTTAACGAAAAGGATAAAATCACCTACCTGGTTTTCGAGCCCGGCTGGAACAAATCCCAGGGATAGATCCAACGCCCTCTATCTCCCGGTAGCCGCAGGCTTTAGCCTGCGTTTTATATTAATAAATTTTCAAAGCGGATATCATGTCGCAACCTAAAGGTTGCGGCTACCATTATTTTGCTAGTGTCATTCTGAGCCCTGAGCCTGTCGAAGGGCGAAGAATCTCGTCCTAGAACTTTGAACCCTGAACCTTGAACTTAAAACTTTAGACTTCGGACTTTGAGTCAAAAACCATGAACGATGATCCTGAAATCGTTGAGCTTCCTATCGACGGCGAGCTGGACCTGCATACCTTCAA
>Ga0315297_10000414_pt1 | contig 24956 bp, 24 predicted proteins | sample YL17G15_0_MG_FD_203628 | JGI IMG/M metagenome (GOLD analysis project Ga0315297, IMG submission 203628) | Sediment microbial communities from Yellowstone Lake, YNP, Wyoming, USA - YL17G15_0 | ecosystem: Environmental > Aquatic > Freshwater > Lake > Sediment | place: USA: Wyoming | collected... | reverse complement strand
GGAAAATAATTTTTATCGGGCTGGGGATTATTTTCGGACTGGTTTTTTCGTATTCCCGGGCCTACGCCGACGTCTTTGACGTTTACGGGTGCGGCGCCCGGGGCATGGCGATGGGCAATTCCCTGGTCACCCTGGCCGACGATCCCTGCGCTTTTTATTACAATCCCGCCCGGGCCCCGATGATCGACCAGTATTTCGTAGTCGGTTATAACGGGGTCTGGGATCAGCTTTACATCAATCCGCAGAACCCCGATACGAAACCCTCGAACGATATCCCCAACACCCAAGGGGTGGTGGTGGGGCTGGCCTCCGGCCTGGGGATTCCCAAGTTCCGCCTGGGGGCGTTGATTTACAGCCCGGTGAACCGGCTCCAGCTCCAGCACAGCTATTACACCGACGCGAAGGAATATTATTTGACCAACCGGCTTTATTTCTCCCTGGTCGGGGATGTGACCCAGGTCCAGACGATCATTGTCGGGGGCGGATACCAGCTTTTCCCCTCCCTTTCGCTGGGACTCGGATTTTCGATTTCGATCATGACCCATTTGATGGAAAGCGTGTACCAGCCGAAATTCTTTGACGAGAACGAGATCTACGTTAACATGAACAGTTACCAGTCGAACGAGGTTAGCCCGGTCCTGGGCTTTTATTTCGGCGCCAGCCAGATGATCCGCCTCGGGGTTTCCTACCGGGGGTCGAGTGTCTTCCCGATCAAGGGCGAGGCCCGGGTCCGGGTGGGCGGGATCAACGATCCGCTTAATCCCGATGATTATTTCACCCAGAAGATCGACAGTTATCTTTTCTACAGCCCGGACAAGATCTCCGGCTCGGTGGGGCTCATCTTTTCCCCGACCCTGAGCCTGGAGCTTGGCATTGACTGGTTCCGCTGGTCGGGCTACCGGAATACCCAGAATGTCAGCATCAGCGCCGAGGATGACCCGCCCGTCCGGGACTCGGCCAACCTGCGGGCCGGGATCGAAAAGCAGGACGAGAAGGAACGCCGCTTCTGGGCCGGGCTGATATATGCTCCCTCCCCCATTCCCTCCCAGGCCCGGATCCAGAACCTCGTGGATAACGACCGGCTCGCGTTCTCATTCGGGGTCGGTTATCCACTCAAGTTCCTGGGGAAAACCATCCGGGGGGATCTCGGCTGTCAGTGGCAGCATTTATTCGGAAGATCGGTCACCAAGATTGGTGATCCAAACAGTTATGACGCCGATCCATATACCGAAGGAGTGCAAAACCCCGGTTATCCAGGCTACTCCTCCGGGGGGAATCTCATCGCGGTCCAGACCACGGTGAATTACAATTTCTGAGATGGCGATAGTCGTTTAAAGGCGCGATGTTTAATAACCTGATTAACGTTCATGACCTGTCGAAATTTGCCGAAAAAATCCGTCAAAGACAATTTGACTGGATCCGCTCGAAATTAACTTTTGGCAAACGGAAAAGGATAAAGCAAACCTGGGAACGGGTGGAAGAACCTCCGACAAATTGGTGGAATGTTGCAGGGATCGGGGAACATTGGAATCATTTGATTTCGGGGGATCCTCAAGTTGATTACTATGAATATATCACCCGCAAGTATTTCGTGGACCGGAGATCCCTGCTGGCGTTATCGCTTGCCTGCGGGTCCGGTGAACGTGAACTGAGATGGACGGAACTGGGCAAATTTGAAAGGATCGATGCGTATGATCTCTCGGAGGCAAGGATAGAATGTGCCCGGAGCCGGGCGGAAGAAAAAGGCTTGGGAAAGATTATTAATTACCTGGTTGCCGATGTTTATGACTTGCAAATCCGGGAGAATTATTACGACGTGATCCTGGCCGAGCAGGCCTTGCATCATTTCTCTCCCTTGGAAGAAATCTTGTTGAGGGCCAACCGCTCGCTTAAGGAGGGTGGTTATTTCATTGCCAACGAGTTTGTCGGCCCCACTAGATTCCAATGGACCGACCGGCAATTGGAGGTGGTGAATGGGATTCTCTCAATTCTGCCGGCTAAATACAAAACCCGGTGGGACAACGGTTCGGTTAAATCCAGGGTTTTTCGTCCGGGAAGATTGAGCATGGTTTTAGTTGATCCCTCTGAAGCGGTGGAATCGTCGAAAATCTTGCCGTTACTATATCGGATTTTTAACGTAATCGAAGTTAAAGGGTACGGGGGAACCATCCTGCAAACACTTTTCAGCAGCATCGCCCATAATTTTCATTCCGAAGACCCCGAGACTAAAAATTTTATCAAACTCTGCTTTAACATTGAGGACTTGCTTTTGGGAAGCGGAGATATTCAAAGTGATTTTGTGGTCGCTGTCTGCCAGAAGCGGTAACGGGTAAAGGGGGATTAACCGAGAATATGCCGTTAAAAATTCGGAGATTACCGCTACGATGATGTCTAATCTCGGCCCTTTAGGGGTGACCCTGTCAATTGTGGCCGGTCTCACTGGCCTCGGCCTGTTTTTGCTTTTACTCGCGGAGGGGCCGAAGGAATTTCTGGATTCTTTCCGGCGGGGATTCGCGGCGATCCGTCTCCGCTGGAAAAATTACCTGCTGGATACCATCGGCTTCTTCAGCCTGATCGCTTTTACCCTGGGGTTGATGGTGACCCTCATCGCCCTGGGAGCGGTGGTTTACTTCCTGGTTCAGGGCCCCCATTTTCAGCTTCAGGACTACCGGCTGTATCTGCCTCTGGCTTGGACCGTTTTCTGGTTCTGCCTCGTTCTGGTCTGCAACTCGTTGAGCGAACAATTGCGGGCCAGGCCATCGGCGGATGATAAACAAAAAGATTAGGGGGGAAAATGCCGGAGCCGATTTTTGACGTGATCGTGGTGGGGACCGGGATCGGGGGATCGAGCCTGGCGGCGCTTTCCGCCCGGGCGGGCTTGAAGACGCTGGTCCTCGAAAAGAATCTCCGGATCGGGGGAGCCTGTTCCTACTATGAAAAGGACGGGTTCCACGTGGATTTCGGCACCCATCTTTGCACCCGGGGGGGAAAGGGGGCCGTCGGCGAGGTTTTGCGGCGGGTGGGGGGAGCCTCCCGGGTGGAATTCGTCCAGCCCCGCAAGCTTTGCCGGATCACGGGCCTGGGCCTGGATGTGCCTCTCTACACCTCGTTCCGGACTCTTTTCAAAACCATGTTCCGGCTCAATCACCAGCTCGGGGTTACCCTCCGGGAATTCCCGGATGTCTTGCGCCTTACCCATGATTTCTTCTGGATGCCGGATTCCGAGATCGAAAAGTGGAATGATCGGACGGTGGAGGAATTTATTTTTAAGTATTCCCGGAACCCCGGGCTGCTCTCCCATATCAACGTGATGATGGCGCTATATTTCGTCTACCCTTACTGGAAATCCTCGGCCGGGGAGGCGATCTGGTGCACCAAGCGGATGATGGAGTCCCGGGCGGTTTCTTATCCCAAGGGCGGGACGGTGATCGTGCCCCGGGTGATGCTGGACGCGGCCAAAGATTCCGGGGCCACGCTCCTGACCCGGGCCCGGGTCAGGAAGATCAGGGTGGAGAAAGGCGCCGTCCGGGGGGTGGAACTGGCCGACGGGAGGAAATTCCGGGGCGGGGCGGTGGTCAGCACCAGCTCGCTCAAGGACACGGTTTTCAACCTGGCGGGGGCCAGGTATTTCCCGGCCGATTTCCGGGAGAGGGTCAAAGGGCTCCAGGAATCCCATAACGCCATCCAGATCAAGCTGGCTCTCAACCGGCGGGTAATCCAGGAGGGCAGCCTGATCATCCTGGGCAGTCCCCATGGTGATTTCCGGCCCAAGACTGCCACGATCCCCCGGGTCCATAAGGTTTACGAGGACCTGCTCTCCGGCCGGATTCCCGAGCTCGTTCCGCTTTATCTCGTGGTTCCCACCAATTTCGATCCCCGCCTCGCCCCCCCGGGCAAACAGTTCGTCACCATGTGCACGGGGGTGCCGGTGACCACGGCCAAGCTTGAGGACCCGCCCGAGGCCTGGGAGAAGGCGATGATGAAAACCCTGCGGGAAGCCATTCCGGGGATTGAGCGGCATATCCTCTGGAAAGAGATGGTCGGGGCCCAGGCGATCGAAAGCTGGACCGGGAAGCCCGGTGGCCCCGCGATTTCCACCGCCCAGGTTCCCGGCCAGGTGGCCGGGGAACGGCCCGGGATCCGGAGCCCCATCCCCGGCCTCTATTTCGCCGGCGACGGAGCCGGCGGAAGGGGAATCGGGACCGAGCTCGCCGCCCAGAGCGCGCTCGAGTGCGCCGAGATCCTGGATTCAGATTTCCGGCACGGATTAATACCTTAACCCAAGTTTCGAGTTGCGAGTTTCTGGTTGAACAAAGAAATAAATCAACCGCACAAGCGAATTTAAATATTGAGTCAGTAAACAGGATAGTTATTCTATCTTTGGTCTTGAACTCGAAACTCGAGACTCGGAACTCGAAACTAGAGACTCGAAACCATTATTATGGACTGGCAGCAAATCCTCCCCGTAATATTTCCGATCGTCGTCGCCCTGGTGGTTTTCGCCGCGATGTTCTCCCTGCGCTACCGGATCACCCAGACGGAGATTCAGATCCGGATCCTGGGAGTCCCGCTCCGCAAGGTCAAACTCCGAGATATCGCCGAGATCAAAAAGGGCAAGGCGCTTCTGGGGGAAAACTGGGCCTTGCCTTTTCCCGGACGGGAGATGGTGGTGATCACGAGAAAAAGGGGCCTGTTGAAAAATATAAACATCACCCCTCCCCAGGCCGACGCTTTCATCGCCGAGGTGAAAGTTAAAATTGCCTCCCTCCCGCCCGAATCCATCGGGCCGGGGTGGAAGGGAAAATAAAGTCCGAATAGAAAATACGGATGGAATGCTACGATTCCCCTCCCAGTAAATATATTGTAAGATTTGTCAAGATTGAGTAAGATTAAGCAAGAATAAGCATGAAAGGAGGCATATCGTGAAGACACAGGCGATCGCGACCAAGCTCCCCACCGACCTCACGAAGGCGCTGGATGACGTTTGCAAGCGACTGGGGTTGCGGAAGAACTTCGTTCTCGAAGCGGCGCTCCGGGAAAAAATTGAGGATCTTCTTGATGCCGAGGACCTTCAGGAGGCGGTCCGCGAGGCCACCGGTTTCCGCCCGTGGGAGGAAGTGAAAAAGGGACGCAACCAAGGAAATCCCAAGTGAGATACCGGATTGAAGTGGAGACCCGGGCGAGGCGGGAGTTTCAGGGCCTTCCCGGCCAGATCCGGGAGATAATCACGGAAGCTATTGACGACCTGGAGACAGATCCGCGTCCACCCGGGGCCAAGCGACTCGTGGCAAAAAGCGGATACCGCCTTCGGAAAGGTGGCTACCGGATCCTTTACACCGTGGATGACAAGACGCGCCTGGTTCGTGTGTATAAAGTCGGTCATCGACGCGACATCTACCGGAGGCGATGAAAAAGCAAAGCGGGCTCCCCCAAAAATCTTCAGAATACTGCGATTTTAGGTTATCTTTTCTGAGGATTTTAAATTGACGATTGCGGATTAATACAAGCTAAAAATAATTTTAAAGAGGTTATGGAAGAAAATAACGTCATCGAATTCGAGTCCAGGAAGAAAATCCTGGCCGCAGCTCGGAAATATATTGACTCCCCGGAATTGTTTCTCGCCGAGAAAGATAAAGCTGTGCCTCTGCTCTCGAAAACTTTAAAGTTTGCGGAAAGAGATATAAAAGTTGAAGTTATGCTTTTGCTTGCCTCCTTTGCCAAACCTGAAGCCAGCTGGATTTTTTATGAAATGATTAAGAATGAATCCGAGGGTGAGGAGATCAGGAATAACGCCTCAATCCATTTGAGTGTGGTCGGTCCGTTTTTAAAAGACCCACAGCCTCTCGTCGAGAAGCTATTGAATGATCTGGAAAGCCCGGATGCCGATTTGAGGCTTTATGCAACCTTCGCGTTGGGATGGGAAGGAAATCACCAAGCGGCAATTCCGCTCATTGGGAGGTTATATGACAGTGATATCCGGGTTCAACAGAATGCCGTAAATGCCTTGTGCAATATCCGGGATGATCGGATATTAAATATGCTGTTAGAACGTTTGGAACATGGCCCCGAGGAGCAAAAAAGGGCCATACTTTTCAACCTGTGGCGGTTTTATTCGAAACGGGAAGAAGTAAAAAACGTTTACCTCAAGTACCTGGAGCACGAAAACGCGGAAATGCGTTTCGATGCCCTGGTTTTGCTCGGTCCGCTGGAAGAAGATGAAAATTTTGTTGAAGTCTACCGGAAATGTCTGCGGGATAACGACCAACGCATTCGGAAGTTGGCCCTAGAAATGTTATCGGAGAATAGCGGAAGCCTGTTACCCGAAATGAGGGAAGAAATCAGCGTTTTGGTTGACGATCCAGATATGGAAATAAAAAGGCTAGCGATGAATATTCTGAAGAAACTGAAATAGTCACTAAAACTCCAAACTTGAAACAATAAATTTTAAACTTATTCTCGGATCAGGCGGTTGAGCAAATCAACCAGGTCGACGTATTCCAGGCTCGAGCCTTTCTTTTCGATCCCGGTCATGAAATTCTGCGCGCAGAAGGGGCAGGTGGAAACCAGGAGCCGGGCCCCGGTTTTTTCCGCCTCCTCGATCCGGGTGCCGACATTATCGGTGGCCCAGTCGGGGAAGGCGGTGCGGACCCCGCCGCCGGCCCCGCAGCAGTAGGCGTTCTCCCGGATCCGGTCCATTTCCCGGAAGGTGATCCCGGGCAGATAACGGAGGATCCGGCGGGGGGGATCGAAGACCCCGCCCAGGCGGCCCAGGTGGCAGGGGTCGTGATAAGTAACAACCTGGTTAGCTTCTTTTTTAAACTTCAGTTTCCCTCCCAGGAAAAGTCGGTAAATAAACTCCGAGCTGTGCAGGATCTGGGGTTTGATTTTGCCGATGCTTTTATAATCGTGCTTCAGGGTTTTAAAACAGCCCGCGCAGGAGGTGACGATGGTTTCGACCTTAATCCGGTTCAAAAGCTCGATATTCCGCTCCGCGAGATTTTTAAAGAGCTTCCGATCACCGATCCGCAGGGTGGTGGAAGCGCAGCAGATCTCCGCTTCGCCCAGGATCCCGAAGTCCACTCCCGCGGATTTCAGGAGGGTGGCGGTGGCGGTCGGGATGTTCCGGAGGGTCGGGTCGAGGGCGGCGGTGCAGCCGACGAAATAGAGAACCCGCGCTTTCTCCTTAGAAATGTCCTTGATTCCGAGCTCCTTGGCCCAGCGGACCTTGCTCGCGCGCGGCTGCATCCAGGGGTTGTCATACTGGCGGAGGGAAGCTAAGAGCGGCTTGTGGGCAGGGAGCGGGCCCGCTCCCTCCTCCACCGCCCGGGCTCTCATGGCTTCGTAGATATCCACCAGGTGTTCGTGGTGGGGTAAAGGGCACTGGCTCTGGCAGTTGCCACAGGTCGGGCAGGAGTAAATGGCCTCGACCACGCCGGGGTCGGAAAACTTGAGCGCCCCTTCGATAATCCCGCGGGCGATAAAATTTTTCCCGCTGGCATAAAAGGGCTCGAACCGGAAGCGCTCACCGGCGGGACAGCTCGGGAGGTAGGTCTCGTTCGTGTATTTGCAGGTGCCGCAGCGGACGCAGCGGACGACCCACGGTCTTATGTCGTCGAAATCCATCATGTTTTAGTAAATTTCTAATTTCTAATTTCTAATTTCGAAACAAATCCGAATGACCGAAATCCCAATGGCAGAAATGGTCCTGAATTTTGACATTTGGATTTGGACATTGTTTAGGATTTAGAAATTCGACATTAGAAATTCTATGGTCAGAAGCCCCAGTGGCCGGGGTTTAAAATTCCGTTCGGGTCGAGGGCGTTCTTGACGGTCTTGAGCAGGTTCACCCAGCCGGGATCGGCCCGGGAGATGATTTTTTTCGCCGCCCAGTTCGGGGCTTTATAGGGGATGAATCCTTCATCAAGAAGGAGATCGCAGATCTCCTCCAGACAGATTCGGAGCTTTTTTGTCACCTCGGGGTCGCGCTTGTCGAAGGGGATGAGAAAGCGGAGCGAGCCGTAATGGCCGCCCTTCATCGAGCGGCAGTTGAAGAGGGGTGGGAACCCGTATTTTTCCATGATCGCGGAGCCCTTTTCCGTAGGACTCGTCCAGTTGGAGGTGGGGCCGTAGGAGCCGACCCAGGAAAAACCTCCGCTTTCGGCGTAATCGAGAAGGAAGTCGAGGGTGGTGGGGAAATTCGCCAGCTTGGCATATTCCGGGAAGAAGCGCAGGATGGCGTTGATGTCGAGGGGCCCCTCGAAGGTTTTGCCTTTTCTCTCGAAGTCTTTCAGGAGGTTGTTCAGGATCATGGTCTTGGACCAGAGCTCGGACCGGGTATTGGCCGAATATTCGACAAACAGGATAAAACCGGGTTCGCCCGGGTCCCGGGTGATCGGGCCGTGGCGGCCGTACATCATTTTGCCCGCGACCCAGGAAAGCCCGGCGATATCATCGAGGACCCGGGTCCAGGAAAGCTCCCGCATCATTTCGTAGGCGGTGGAGTAGGAATAGGGCAGGATGAAGGCACGCTTCAGGAAGGCGGGCTTGGGGCAGAGCTGGACAGCGATCTTGGTAACGATGCCCGTGAGACCCTGCCAGCCGATGAATAAGCCGGCCAGGTCCGGGAGGGGAACCCGGCTGACCCACCGGCCGGAGATGGCGGCCGAGCCGATCCGGGCGAGCTCCCCGGAAGGAAGGACCACCTCGAGGGAATTGATCCAGTCGGAGGTGGCGCCGTGCGGGTGGGAAAGGTTGCAGAGGCCGTCGAGCAGGGCGTTGCAGGTCACCGAGGTGAAGGGCGGGGCCATCGGGTAGGTGTAGATCAGCTTCGGGTGATTGCGGTCCAGGTCGGCCCGGAGATGGCCGAAGGTGACCCCCGGCTCCACCAGGGCGTACATGTCGCTTTCGTTGATTTCCAGGATCCGGTTCATCCGTTTCAGGTCGAGGATGATCCCGCCCTTGACCGGGATGGTCAGGCCCCCGACATTAGCGCCGCTCACGTAGGGGGTGACCGGCGTCAGGGTTTCGTTGGCCAGGCGCATCACCGCCTGGATCTCGCCCGGGTTTTCCGGCATCACCACCCAGTCGGGGGCGTGGGGCTCGTTTTCCGTCATGTCCCGCGAATAAAGGAAAAGGGTGGCGGCATCATCTCTCACCCATTCCTTGCCCGCGATCTCCTCCAACCGTTTCTTAATCTCTTCCTTCTCCATTTTTTTACCAAGGTTCAAGGTTCAGGGTTCAAGGGTTGAAATTTAAGGGGTGATGAAAAGGAGAAAACGCATCAGTTTAAGCATGCTCCCGCGGAGACGAATCTGCCGGCGGAGAACCAGGAGGAGCGGGTTGCCCCAGAAGCGGACCCGCGCGAGGGTAAGGGTCGCGTCGGGGCGGGAAGCCTGTCCGTTCTGGATCCGGACCGTATCGTTCTTCTTGGTGACGAAAAAGAACATTTTCGCAGCGTTGACCTGGATCACGAAGTCGAGATTTTCGACCCAGCGGCTGCGCTCCGGCCGGGCCAGGTTTTTATGGATCTGCTCGTAAATCATCAGGGCCGCGATGCTCAGGTGGCCCGGTTCGGGAACGTCGAGTTTGATCTGTTTCATTTTTGATTACGTATAACGGTTATCGGTTGCGCTGCTCGTTTAGGTTGCGTGGTTCGGTTGAGTTTTTACCCGAAAGCCGCAACCGTTGGCCGAAACGAGCTTCGCAACCTTTAGACAAAAAACCTATAAAATTACTCCGAAAAAATCCGAGTTTTAGTAATATTAACCCTTTCTTATTCTCAAGCTCAATCCGGTTTTTTCTTCTTCCCGGATTTGAAGGCCTTCCGGCATTCTTCACTGCAAAAATATAGAGTTTCCCCGTTGGATTTCAGGGACAGCGCTTTATCCTTGGGGAAATAGATCTGGCACTGGGGGTCCTGGACCAGTTCCCGGGGGGAGGAGCTGTTTCCAGTCCTCCGGCGGGGCTCTTTTTTCCTGAAGAGCCGGTAAACGATATAAATCAGAAGGATAAAAACAAGGAAACGGGACATAAGTTATTTGGGGAGTAATAGAAATAATGAATAGCAAAGCCGATAAAAACCGAGATTGCGTCGCATCGCGACAGCGGGACTCGCAATGACGCTGAAGATGTCATCGTGGCGAGCCGAAATCCTAATCTCTGCGAAAGGACCTGGGGTGTGGCGATCGAGAAATTGGGTATTTTCCATATAATTAAAATCTAGCATCATTTCTAAATTTGAACACTTATCGACCCAGGAAGTTTGCGGATTTTTTGATCCGCCGGCGCGGATTTCAGGAGCTCCTCCACGGTTTTCAGACGAACCGGGTCGAGCAACCGGGGATCGAGCTCGCAGAGAGGTCGAAGGACAAAACGGCGCTCCGCGGCCCGGGGGTGGGGGATGGCCAGGCCTTTTTGGGCCAGGATTTCCCGGCCGTAATAAACAATATCGATATCAATTATTCGGGGAGCGTTTTTCCGTCCGCGGACGCGGCCGAGTTTTTTTTCGATTTCGAGAAGCCGGCCTAGCAGGACGGGGGGAGCAAGCTGGGTTTCGATCCCGGCCGCCTGGTTGAAGTAATCCGGCTGGGTGGGAGAAACCGGCGGGAGGATCGGACCGGTTTTATAGATGGAGGAGGTTTTCCAGATCCTGGTCCGGGGCAGACGGGAAATCTTGAGGAGGGCCAACTGCAGATTTTTCCTCCGCTCGCCCAGGTTGGAGCCGAGGCTGAGATAAACCCTGGTCATTTTCCGGAGAGAAGAAGCAAGCCTAACCGTTCGGCGTCTCCGATTGCTAGTAGGTGAAGGAGAGGGCGACCAGAATATAGTCATTTAAATTTTTAAATTTTAACGTTTTATTATTTTGCGGGTGATCTTTATCTTTATAGGTGGACCGGTGCGAGGATTTTTTCTCGCCATAGGTCAGGCCCAGGGAGATCCACTTGAGCGGCCGGGCCGTGATCCCCATTTCCACCGTTGAGTAACTGGTGTCGGATACGGAATATTCTTCAAGGTTAACGTTATCCTTGTTGGCGTAGCTTCCGTAATATTGTTTGCTGACCAGGGATTTAAGAATCGCGGAGTATTCGAAATTCAGGGAGACGAATTTGATCGGCGAGAAACTGAGCATGATGTCCGGCCCCAAACCGTCGATTATGTAAATATTGGATTCATATTGGGCCGGGGTTTTATATTCCATAAATTCGGCCCAGGTTTCATTCATGATCCCTCCCTGGAGCATGACCCCATAGAGTACCGGGAGGACCCCGTTTATGCGGATATTCACATTCGCGAAGCCCAGACTCCCATCGCTGATTTTGGTGGTGGAGGATTTCAGGGAACCGGTGTAGCCTCCTTCCATGTCAAAGTGAAAGGCGGCGTATTTCCAGTCTCCCCCCCTCCGGAATCTGCCCCCGATGGGATCGCCTTTCACGACCTGGTTAAAAGACGACCAGTAACGGTCGAACATCACGCCTAAATCGACGTATGTATCAGTTTCCCAGCGATTCCAGAGCTGGAAGGGGCCCTCGTGTTTTTTCGCGGGTTTTGTTTCAGTTTTCTGGTCGGTTTTTTCCTCGGCTATTTCCCCCGCAAGGGAAACGGCGGGGCCGAACAAAAAAAATAGAAATAGAAAAGCAAACCCGAAAGACTTAAATACTGGAAATCGCATTTTTTCCCCTTTCCCCAGCCGGCTGGCTTGATGGTTGCGGAACTTGTGCCGCCTTAAGCTTTTTTGAAAGTATACCTTATTATTACCAGGTGAGCACCAATTCGCGGCCCGGGCAAGTCGGGGATTTTGCTCCTGCTTTCTTTTCAAATATAATCAGGGCGGCGAGAATGGTGAGGAAAAGGATGGAATCCGGTTAAACGCGATTTAAGGAGGAAACCATGGGATATGAGGAAAATCGGCTTTATTACGAAGACCTGGAGGTGGGGCAGAATTTTCTTACCGATGCCCGGGTGGTCACGGTGGCGGACGTCCAGATGTTCGCGGCCATCTCCGGGGATTTCCGCCCCCAGCATATGAACGAGACTTACGGCCGGACCTCGCCGGCGGGGGAGCGGACCGCCCATGACCTCCTGGGGGTGGCGATCGCCTCGGGTCTCCGGCGGCCGATCGCTCCGATCGCGACGATGGCCTTCATGGGGTTCAACATGGAATTCCAAGCGCCTCTCCGGATCGGAGATACCATCCATTCCCGGCAAACGGTGGTCGAAAAACGCGAGACCAAGAAGGATGACCGCGGGATCGTCCGCTTCCGCCGGGAGCTTTTGAACCAGGACGGCAAGGTGATCCAAACCGGGGATGCGATGCTGATGGTGCACCGGAAAAAAAATAAAGGTAGCTAGGTGGTTAGGTGGCTAGAAAGAGAAAACAGGAAATCAGGCAATCAGGGAATCAGGAGATGGATATCAGGGCATCAGGGTATCAGTTAACCAAAGAAACCAGATAAACCAGGTAAACCAGATAAACTAAACAGACTAAATGAACCAGATAGACTAAATAGACCAGACAGACCAGATCGGAGGCGAGATGGATAAAGAGGGAAGACTGCATTACGGGGATTTCAAGGCGGGGGACGAGTTCGTTTCCCAGGGGAGGACCGTGACCGAGGCCGACGTGGTCAACTTTTCCGGACTCTCCGGGGACTTCAACCCCCTCCACGTGGACGCCGAATACGGGCGGAACAAGACGATCTTCGGGAAGAACATCGCCCACGGGCTTTTAGGGGCGGCAATCATGTCGGGCCTGGGCTCGGTGAGCCCGCCCCTGGCCGAGGCCGGTTACGTGAACATCGATTGGCGCTTCTCGGCCCCCATCTTTTTTGGAGACACGGTGGTTCTCCACAACCAGGTGGCGGAAAAACTGCCCCTGGAAGGAAATGCCGGGAAGGTAGTGTTCGAACGGAAGCTCAAGAACCAGAAGGGCGAGGTGGTCCAGGAAGGAAAATTAACAATTTTGGTAAAGCTATAGAATTACTAATGACTAATTTCTAATGTCTAATCGAATCCCAAACTCTAATAACCAAACCTGATATCGGAAATCAAACTTAGGTAGTTGATTGGTCAATGGGGATTTGGCATTGGTCATTGATTAGGAATTCGTCTTTAGAAATTAGAAATTAAAAAGCCAAAGATTGAATATTATCAGCATCAACCAATGAAACGTCCCCTGGAAGACCTCAGAATCCTGGAACTGACCCAGGTGATCGCCGGTCCTTTTACCGGGATGATTCTCGGCGACCTGGGGGCGGAGATGATCAAGGTGGAATCCCCCGACGGCGGGGACTCGGCCCGCGCGACCCCGCCTTACTTCGTCCACGGGGACAGCGTTTATTTCCAGAGCTTCAACCGGAACAAGAAATCCATCACCCTCGACCTCAAGAAGGAAAAGGGCAAGAAAATATTCCTGGAGCTGGTCCGGAAATCCGACGCGGTCATCGACAACCTCCGGGCGGGAGCCCTGGAGAAGCTCAAGCTGGATTATGAAAACCTGAAGAAGATTAACCCCCGGATCATCTGCTGCTCGATCACCGGTTACGGGGTGAAGAGCCCCTTCCGCGATCTCCCCGCCTTCGATCTCATGCTCCAGGCCCGGGGCGGGGGGATGAGCCTGACCGGCGAACCGGGCGGGCTCCCCCTCCGGATGGGGATCTCGATCGTGGACCACGCCGCGGCGATGCTGGCCGCCACCGCGGTGCTGGCGGCGGTTCACCACCGGGAAAAAACCGGGCAGGGGCAGATGATTGACGTTCCGCTCCTGAACGCGATGGTTTCGCTTTTAACCTACAACGCCGGCTACTACCTTCATTCCGGGAAGGTGCCCGGGCCGGCGGGCTCGAGCCACGCATCCTTCGTGCCCTACGCCGCCTTCCGGACCAAGACCCGCTGGATCGTGGTGGACGCCCACCTGCCCAAGTTCTGGGAGTCGCTCTGCCGGGTGATCGACCGGGAGGGGCTCGCCTGCGACCCGCGCTTCCTCGATAACGAGGCCCGGCTCAAGAACCGGGGGGAGATCATGCGGACCCTGGAGGAGATTTTCCTCGCCCGCCCCGCCGAGGAATGGCTTCCCGAGCTCGAGAAAAACGGGGTTCCCTGCGCCCCGATCAATTCCCTGGACCAGGTGTTTTCCGACCCGGCGGTGCTGGACCAGAAAATGCTGGTCGAAACCGATCATCCCCGGGGGGGCAAGCTCCGCCTGGCGGGGAACCCGATCAAGATGTCCGAAACCCCCGGGGAAACCTTCGATCCGCCGCCGATGCTGGGCCAGCACACCGGGGAAATCCTGAAAAACATCCTGGGTTTTTCTAGCGAGCAGATCGAATCCCTGCGGGCCGAAAAGATCATCTGAAGACGCCCGCCCGGGACCAATTCCGATTATTGTTTCCTAGCCCCGAAGGGGTCAGGAAACAGGAAGGTAGGATGCGGAAACGAAAGCTGAAAATATATTCCCTCCTGGTTTGGTTTTGCGCTTCCTTCTTTCTCGCCTCCAGCTGTCAGAAAAATGATGAACCGGATCTCCCGGAGATTAAAGCCGGGGGGACGCTCCGGGTTTTAACCCGGAACAACTACAACTGTTTCTTTCTTTACCGGGGAGAGGAGCGGGGCTTCGAATACGAGCTGGCCCGGAAGTTCGCGGAAGAGCTGGGGGTGAAGATCGAGGTGGTGATCCCCCCCCGGGGTGAAGACTTAATCCCCTGGCTCCTGGCCGGGAAGGGCGACCTGGTGGCCGCCTCGGTTCCACTTGAGGAACGGCCCGCCAGCCGGGTGATCTCGACCCGTCCTTACGATTTCACCCGGGTGGCGGTGGTCGTCCGTAAGGACAACGAGAACTTGAAATCCGTCCTCGACCTGCCGGGACGCCGGGTCTGGGTCCGGAAGGGCACCAACCTGCAGAAACATTTGCAGGCCCTGAACCGGAGACTCAAGGGCAAGATCAAGATCGTTCCGCTCCGGGGCGAATTCGATACTGAGGACATCCTCGGACTGCTTTCCGAGGGCAAGATCGACTCCACGGTGGCTTACAGCCACATGGCCGAGCTCGAGATCAAGTACCACCCCAATCTGAAGATCGCCTTCGAGATCTCCGGGGACCTTCCCCTATCCTGGCTGGTCCGGAAGAGTTCCCCCCTCTTGCTCGCGGCCATCGACCGTTTTTGGGAGGAAACCTACCGCTCGATGTTTTATAACATGCTCATGCGGAGGTACTACGTTTATTCACCCACCCGCTACCGCCAGGCCCACCGGCAGGTCAAGGAGAAGGGGCAGATCAGTCCCTACGACCGCCTGATCCGGAAATACGCGGAGGCCAACGGGCTGGAATGGACCCTGCTTGCGGCCCTGATTTACGAGGAATCCAACTTCGACCCGGAGGCCGAGAGCTTCACCGGGGCGCTCGGGCTCACCCAGCTGACCCCGACCACGGCCTATGCCCTCGGGATTTCAAACCCGGTGGAGCCGGAAGCGGGGATCCGCGGGGGCGCGAAATATCTCCACCAGCTCCGGGACGTCTTCGCGAACATCCCCGAAGCGGAGCGGATGAACTTCGCCCTGGCGGCTTATCTGGTCGGGACCGAGCATGTCCGCGCCGCCCAGGACCTGGCCTGGCAGAAAAATCTCAACCCGAAGGGATGGATCGGGGGCATTCGGGAGACCCTGCCCCTCCTGGCGGAGAGGGAGTATTACCAGAAGACGAAGAGCGGCTATTGCCGGTGCGGGGCGGTGGTCGAATACGTCAAAAGCGTGCTCGACCGCGCCGAGATCTACCGGACCCTGGTCGAAATCGAAGAACCGGAATTTCCCGAGATGCCGGAAGCGAAGGGAATCGCCGACCAGGTGAAGGAAAAGATCTTTCCCAATTCCCGCAGGCCGGATTTATAAATCCGAAAGTCAGTTTTTCTGGCGGGGATGGCGGGCCTCGGCGACGAGGCCGATCCCGCCCCGGGGGTTGAACTCGCCCCGGACCGCGGCCCGGACGGGACGGCAGGCGCGGACCACGTCCTTTAAAATCCGGTTCACGGCGTTTTCGTTGAAGATCCCCAGGTCGCGGTAGGCGAGGATGTATTCCTTGAGCGACTTGAGCTCGAGGCAAAGTTTCCCGGGGGTGTAAACGATCGTGATCATTCCGAAGTCGGGGAGGCCGGTGCGGGGGCAGATCGAGGTGAATTCCGGGATCTCGATCGTGATCTCGTAGCCCGGGAACTGGTTTTCAAAACACTCGATCGCGGGCAGCTTTTCGGAAAGCCCGGCGCGGGCGTGTGCTTCAGTATAGGTTCTTTTCTTCATCGCTGATTATTATCCGCTTTTTCTAGCCACCCAACAATCCTTCGATTTTGCTCAGGACAAGCCAAGCCACCTTCTTTTTCGAGTGTTTGTCATTCCGGGCTTGACCAAGCCTGCCCCGGACTTGATCCGGGGGAATCCATCCTCTGCTTCTGGATCCCCGCCTTCGCGGGGATGACGAAAAGGGTCTGGATTCCCGCTCCCCGATTAAACACTTCGAGGACAGGTTTCGCGGGAATGACAGCGTAAAAACCAAATTCCGCAATCGTCAATCGTCATTTACGCGACCACGCCTTTTTCCCGGAGGGCCTGGATCTCTTTTTCGGAATAGCCGATGGCTTTCATGGCTTCGTCGGTATGTTCGCCCATCTTGGGGCCGACCGAACGGATCTCGGGCGGGGTGGCCGAGAGCTTGAAGGGGCTCGCGATCTGTTTCTGCGGCGTTCCGTCCGGTTTCTTCACCGTGACCACCATCCCCCGCGCCTGGGCCTGGGGATGGTCGCACATCTCGCCCATGGTCAGGACGGGCTCGACGCAGGCGTCGAGCTTGGCGAAAATCTCGATCCATTCCTTCTGGGTTTTCCCGGAGAAAATCTTGCGCAGCTCGGCCTTGAGTTCCGCCGAGGCCTGGCCCTCGACATTTTGTTTTTCCTTCAGGTCTTCCCGGCCGAGGCCGCGGCAGAGGTCGGCGTAGAACTGGGGCTCGATCGAGCCCACGCTCATGAAACGGCCGTCCTTGGTCTCGTAATAGTCGTAAAAATGCACGCCCCCGGAGAGGAAGGCGTCCTCCGCCCCCGGGCTTTTCCCGTCAATCAGGTAAGAGGGGGCGTGGTGGGTGATCCAGGAGACCGCCCCGTCCGTCATGGAAACGTCGAGATACTGGCCCTCCCCGGTTTTTTCCCGGTGAATCACCGCGGCCAGGATCGCGACCACCGCCTGGTAGGAGCCGGCGCCCACGTCGGCGATCTGGACGGCCTGGGGAAAGGGCCGCTCGCCCTTCCGATGGGAGAAGCTCGGGATCGAAGCGGTGGAGAGGTAGTTGATGTCATGACCGGCCCGGTCGCGGTAGGGCCCGGTTTGACCGTAGCCGGTGATGGAACAGTAGATCAGCCGGGGATTTTCCTTTTTCAGGGTTTCGTATCCGACCCCCAGTTTTTCCATCACCCCCGGGCGGAACTGCTCGATCATGATGTCGTAGGCCCGGACTAGTTTTTTCACCAGCTCGACCCCTTCCGGAAATTTCAGGTTGATCCCGATGGATTTTTTATTTCGATTAATGACGTGGTGCATGGAGGATTCTCCGCCGTCGTAGGGCGGGGCGAAGCGCATCAGGTCGGGGCGGTTGGGGGCCTCGACCTTCAGGACCTCGGCGCCCAGGTCGCCCAGGATCATCGTGCCGAAGGGCCCGGGGAGCAGGGCGGAAAAATCGAGGATCTTCATTCCTTTCAGGGGTCCGGCCATAAATCACCTCCGATCAAAAACAGGGTTCAAGGGTTCCAGGGTTCAGGGTTCAAGGTTTCAAACGGAAATGGTTTTGGTTTTGCCAAGTTATTTTAAAAGCTTCGCAGCTTTCTAGCTTCCTAGCCTTCCAGCGCTTTTTTGCTGGTGGGTTTGATCATAAATAAAAGGAAGAAAAATGAAAAGGGAGGGCAATCGCCCTCCCTAAGGAGAATCGAAATGGGTTCGGAATAGTTTGTTACATAGTCGAAGGCACGGCGAAGCCGGAGGCCTCGACCCGGGCCTGGACCTGGTCGCGGGAAAGGGTTTCCATCCCGGCTATTCTGTTAAAGAAAAGGCGAGTATTAATAAAGAAATGTATTAAGTTTCAAAACTACTGGAAAAAAGTTATTTTTGGATTATCATATGACCATTATTTCCATATCAAGGCAGTTTTTTCGAAACTAAGGAGGTGAAAAAGTGGGACTTTACAACGCCGATGATATTAAGTTCCTGTTGACGCTCCGGGGGATCTGCTTCGCCCTCCGCTGGGGCCGGGTGCTTAATCCCGAAGTCAAAAAGCTGGCCAAGGAGAATGACCTGATCGTCCAGTTCAAGGCGGAGCGGGAGGACATCGGGAGGTATTACATCCTCCGGGGCGGAAAGCTCGAGAGTAAAAAGGGAATTCACCCCAATCCGGAGTTTTCCTGGGTTTTTTCCGACGCTAAGGCCGGGTTTGACATCCTCAAGGCGGGGTCCGAGGAAGCCGTGGCCCAGGGAATGATGGAGCAGAAGGTCCGCTTCGAGGGCGACATGGACCGGGGGCTCTGGTTCAACAACGTGGTCAAGGCGGCCGGCGACACGCTGAAGAAGCCTGGCGAGATCTTCAAGAAAAAACCGGCCGGAGAATAATCCCGGATCAGCGATGGATTTGGGGAAAAGCATTTTCCCCGGTCTAATCCTGCTTTCCTTTGCCAGCGCGCTGATCTGTTCCGGGGGGCCGGTCTCCGATCCCGCCGCGGCCGGGCCGTATGCGGCCTCGAAGGCGGTTTTTGACTGGCACGATGATTCCCGGGACCGCGCGCTTCCCACTTCGGTCTGGTATCCCGCCCGGTTGGACGGCACTGCGGATCGGAGTCACGCCCCCTACCCCCTGATTCTCTTTTCGCAATGATTTTCAAACTTAATCGTCTTAATCCGAAAAATATCTCCGGCGCGGTGATTATATTGATCACCCTGGCGTTATCCGGGCCGGCCGCCGGGGAAACCCAGACTCCGGGCGGAGCGCTGGATCTCTGGCAGTGCTACGAGAAGGCGATCCAGCAAAGTGAAACCGTCGCCATCAGTGAGGAAGGCATCAGGCAGGCCGAGGAACAATACCGGCAGGCCTGGTCGGGGATTCCGCCCCGGCTTTCGTTCCGCTGGCAGGAGTTCTATCAGGACCCTTCCCACTATCAGTTACGGCAGGCCCAGGGAGGGTTTAATCTTCACCTTCCCTCCTTGACCGGTTACCGGGAAATGGCCGCCATGAAGTCGGCCAAGACGTTAACCCGGCAGAAAGAATTGGAAACCAAACGGGTCCGTCAGCTTATTCTCTCGGATGTGGCCCAGGCTTTCTGGAACGTGGTGGAGGTCGAAAACCAGATCCAGGTAACGAAATCCCAGCAGGCGCTGGTGCAGGACCGGATCAGGGAACTGGAAGACCGGGAACGGATCGGGCGTTCCCGGGAGGCGGAGGTGGTGGCGGCCCAGAGCCAGCTCGCCCAGGTGGAGGCCAACCAGGAAGACCTGGAGCGGGTCCGGGTGGCGGCGAGGGAGTTACTGGCGTTCCTGACCGGTGCCGGCAGGGATATTCCCCTGAATGACGCAACCCCGCTCCCGGACCAGTCCCGGGACCTGGCCTTTTACCTGGACACCGCCCGACAAAGGCCCGACCTTCTGGCCCTGAGGGAAACCCAGCAAATCGCGCAAGCGGCGGTGAAACTCGCCCGGTCCGGCCATTATCCCTACCTGAACCTGGATGGCAATTATTATGTGGTGGGGCGCGAAGGATCATCGGGAACGGCCAGGTGGGATATCACGGCGGCTCTGGAGATTCCAATCTATTCCTGGGGCCAGGTGCAATCCTCGGTGCGGGAGGCGAACTCCCAGGTGTTAATAACGGGACTCGCGCTCAAGCTCCAGGAACGGCAGGTTGAAACCGAGGTGAAGAGCGCCTGGGAAAACCTCCGGGCGTCCCTGTCGGAACTGAATAAATACGAGAAATTGGTCACCCTGACCGATCGCAACTATAAGCTGCAATCCGCGGATTACCGCCGGGGACTGGTGACAAACCTGGACGTAATCCAGGCCCTGACCGGCCTTTACGACGCCACGCTCCGGAGGGACCAGAGCCGTTACTACGCCAAGCTGAACGCAATCCTTCTCCAGGTGGCGGCCGGGGAGGTTCCGGAACGGGGAGGAAATCCATGACCCTGGCCGACCGCGCGATCCGAAACCCGGTTTTCGCCTGGATGCTGATGATCGGGCTCATCCTCTTCGGGGTGATTTCCTACCGCCGGATGGGGATGGGCCTGATGCCGGACGTGGATTCTCCGATCATCGGTATCTCCGCCCTGATGCAGGGAGCCGCCCCGGAGGTGATGGAAACCGAGATCGTGGATCAGATGGAAGAGGCGATCATGGGGATCGAGGGGGTCAAGGAGGTTTCCTCCTCGGCGAGGTACGGCCGGGCCTCGATCTCGGTGGAGTTCGTCCTGAGCAAGAACATTGATGTGGCCCTCCAGGAGATCCAGGCCCGCCTGGCCCAGATTGCGCGGGATCTCCCGCGGGAGATGGACCCGGTCGAATATCATAAGTCCAACCCCGAGGACCAGCCCATCCTCTGGCTCTCGCTCCGGGGGAAAAAGTCCCTCCGGGAGCTGATGGAATACACCCGCGATCACCTGAAGGACAAATTCCAGATCATTTCCGGCGTCGGCGAGGTCTTCCTGGGAGGATTCACGGATCCGAACCTGCGGGTCTGGCTCGACGCGAAGAAGATGGAGCGGCTCGAGATCACGGTCGATGACGTGATGAACGCGATCCAGATGCAGCACGTGGAGCTCCCGGCCGGGCTGATCGAAGGCTCGGAGCGGGAAAGAAACGTCCGGGTGACCGGGGAGGCGGGGGACGTCAAGGAATTTGAAAACATCATCATCCCCGCCCGGGCCGGAGGCGGGCCGATTTTCAAGATCCTCCGGCTCAAGGACGTGGGGAGGGTGGAAGAAGGCCTGGCCGATATCCGCCGCCTCTCCCGGACCATGGGCGATACCGCGGTCGGGTTGGGTATCCGTAAGCAGCGGGGTTCCAACGCGGTGGCGGTGGCCCACGAGGTCAAGAAGCGCATGGCCGAGGTCCAGAAGGAACTGCCCGCGGGGATGGAACTGGCCCTGAATTTCGATACCACCAAGTTCACCGAGGAGGCGGTCGGGGAGATGAATTTCACCCTGATCCTGTCCGCGCTCCTGACCTCCCTGGTCTGCTGGTTTTTCCTGGGCTCCTGGACGGCCACGATCAACATCCTCCTGGCCATTCCCACCTCGATCATCGGTTCCTTCATTGTCATTTATTTTCTTGGATTTACCCTGAACACCTTTACCATCCTGGGGCTGACCCTGGCGGTGGGGATCGTCGTGGACGACGCGATCATGATGCTCGAAAACATCAGCCGTTACCGGGAAAAGGGGTTGAGCCGGATCAAGGCGGCCATGACCGGGGCCAACGAGATCACCTTCGCCGCCATGGCCACCTCGATCGCGGTGCTGGCCATCTTCGTCCCGGTGGCTTTCATGTCCGGGATTATCGGAAAGTATTTCTTCCAGTTTGGGGTGACGATGTCGGTCGCGGTGTTGCTCTCGCTGCTCGAGGCCCTGACCCTGACCCCAATGCGAACCTCCCAATTCCTGAAGGTCGGACGGCGGACGTTTCTCGGGCGGGGGGTGGACCGCGGGATGGACGCCCTCCGGAAGGGTTACCGTTACGCCCTTTCCGGGGCGTTGAAATACCGGTGGCTGGTGCTTCTCGGGGCGGCGGCCTTTTTCTTCGCGTCCTATTATCAATTTCTACCCCGCCTGAAAAAGGAGTTTATCCCGCCTCAGGACCAGGGTATCCTCCTCATCCGTTTCCAGGCCCCGCCGGGCTCCTCCCTGGCTTATACCGATGCCGCCTTAAAACAGATTGAGGATTATCTCTCGCACCGTCCGGAGGTGCTCCGTTATTTCGGCGACATCGGGGGCATGGGCGGCGGGGATGTGAACACGGGGATGATGTTCGTGACCCTTTACCCCTTCAAGGAGCGGCCCGTGGTTCCTCCCCGGAAGGCCCCTCTGACCCAGCAGGAGCTGATGGGGGTCTGGCGCGCCGGCCTGAATAAGATCCAGGGCTTGCGCAAGGTAGTGATCCAGGATCCCTCGATGTCGGGTTTCGCCTCCATGCGCGGATTCCCGATCGAGTTCACCGTGCGGGGCCCGGACTGGGACAGACTGGTGGGGTTTTCCCGGGAGATCATGAAGCAGATGGAGGTTTCCGGCCTGATGGTTGATATCGATACCGACTATGTGATCGGCGCGCCCGAGATCCGGGTGCTCCCGGACCGGGAGGCCTGCGGGGAACACGGGGTGGACGTGGCCACGGTGGCCCGGTCGATCAATTCACTGATCGGCGGGGTCCGGGTAGGCCAGTACACCGAGGGGGAACGCCGTTACGATATCCGGGTTCGGCTGGCCTCGGAGGAAAGAAACAAGACCAAGGATATCGGCCGGATCTGGATCCGGAACAACCGCGGGGAACTCCTGCGCCTCTCCGAGGTGGTGAAGGTGGTCGAGAAGCCCACGGTGGTGTCGATCACGCGCCGGAACCGCGAGCGGGCCGTACGGATCACGGCGAATATCGCTCCCGGGAAATCCCAGGCCGAGGCCATCGCCGCGGTCGAAAAAATCGGCAAGCAGGTGCTTCCGGAGGGCTACCGGACCGTCCTGGCCGGGAGCGCGCAGACCTTCACCGAATCGTTTCAGAGCCTGTTTTTCGCCCTCATCCTGGGAATCGTGGTGGCGTATATGGTTTTGGGCTCCCAGTTCAAGAGCTTCGTCCATCCTGTCACCGTGCTCCTGGCCCTGCCCTTCAGCGTTTCGGGGGCGTTCATCGCCCTGTATTTGGCTGACCGCTCGCTCAATATTTACAGCATGATCGGGCTGATCCTGCTCATGGGGATCGTCAAGAAAAATTCCATCCTCCTGGTGGATTTCACCAACAAGCGCCGCGAGCAGGGGATGGAGCTCCGGGAGGCCCTCCTGGACGCCTGCCCGATCCGGCTTCGCCCGATTTTAATGACCTCGGTGGCCACCGTCGCCGCGGCCATCCCGCCGGCCCTGGCCCTGGGTCCGGGGGCGGAGATCCGGATCCCAATGGCGATCGCGGTGATCGGGGGGGTGATGGTCTCCACCCTGCTCACCCTCTTCGTGGTTCCCTGCGCCATGACCGTCCTCTCTCGCTTCGAGAGCAAGCGGCACTGGAACGAGCTCCGCCAGGTCCTCAAGGAGATGGGGAAGGACTGAGGTTTCTCAAATTAATCCTGTTCTCAGCCTTATTTTGAAATCAAACCTGATTTTTCCCTGGTTTTAATACGCCCCGCGGGTGATGAGCAGGGCCGGGATGGTCCGAAGCAGGATAGTGAAATCTAAAAGCAGAGAGCGGTTCTTGATGTAATAAAAGTCGTACTCGAGGTTTTCGTGCAGGGGCAGGTCCTTTCTTCCCAGGATCTGCCAGAGCCCGGTCAGGCCGGGCTTGACCTCCAACCGCTTGCGCTGCCATTCCTGGTATTTCTCCACGATGAAGGGCATCTCCGGGCGGGGTCCCACCAGGCTCATGTCCCCCCGGAGAACGTTGAGCAGGTTGGGGAGCTCGTCGAGACTCGTCTTCCGGAGGAAGCGGCCCACGCGGGTGACCCGGGAATCGCCCTCCTGGCGGGGAGCCTCGGCGTAAGCGGGGGCGTCGATGAACATAGTCCGGTATTTATAAAGGATAAAAACCTTTCCTCCCAGGCCGACCCTTTCCTGCTTGAAGATCACGGGCCCCCGGGACTCGAGGCGGATGGCCAGGGCGATGAGGGGGCAGGTGAGAAAGAAAACCAGGGAGGCGGGCAGGGTCAGGGCGAGATCGAAGGCCCTTTTCGCCACCTGGTAGGAACGGTCAGTCTGGCCGCTCGAGAGATCGAAAATGGGGAAGTCCTCCAGGAGCTCGATCCGAGTTTCATGGGCCAAGACGCCGAAGAGATCGGACACGATGTGAAAATCCACGTCCAAGCCCTCACATTCCATGACCAGCTCTAGGATCTGGGAGTGGGGGAGGTTGGGGATGGCCACGAAAACCTCCTCGAGCCCTTCGGACTGGACCACCTTGCGGATTTCGGTGAGCCGGCCGATCACCCGGGCCTTACCGATGGAAAAGTCCTTCTTGTCGGGACTATCGTCGAGAAATCCGACCACCCGGTAGGCGGTGGTGGGGTGGTCCTGCAGTTTCTGCAGAATCCGGGCCCCGGCGTAACCAGCGCCCACGATCAGGGCTTTGACCCCGTCCTGTCCCTCGGCCTTCAGGATTTTTTCGATCCGGCGGAAAATGCCCCGGGAAAGCCCGAGGAAAACCAGGTTGGAAAGCGAGGAGACCAGGACCACGGAGCGGGCGAATTGGAACTCCCGGAAGAGGAAAGAGATCGACATGGTGACCAGGAGGCCCAGGAGGGTGAGCTTCAAGAGGGACCGGATCTGCTCGATCCCCTGGAGCTCGCGGGGGCGGCGGTAGAGCCCCAGCCCAGCCCCGATCAGGAGCCAGGAGGCGATGATCAGCGGGAGCCCGATTAGGTAAGGGCGAAAGGGGTTGACCGGGTTGTCGAAGAGGGGGGTCAGCCAGAAACGGATCCAGTAGGAGGCAATCCAAGAGAGGGAAAGAAAGCAGGCGTCCAGCACGATCAGGAAAGACTGGCGGACGCGGCCCTGGGCAATATTCATGGTTTTTCCCCCGTTTCCGATTTTAATCCGGGGGGATCGGAGAATAAAGGTTTAAACCGGGGATTGTCCTTGATTTCATCCTGGAGCCAGGGCCAGAGGGAGATGGCCAGGCGGAAACGCCGGCGGGCTTCCGCGGTTTCCCCCTGCCCCAGGAGAATGGTGGAAAGCAGGTAATTGGCCCGGGGTTGGTAGGGT
>Ga0315297_10000413_pt1 | contig 24968 bp, 25 predicted proteins | sample YL17G15_0_MG_FD_203628 | JGI IMG/M metagenome (GOLD analysis project Ga0315297, IMG submission 203628) | Sediment microbial communities from Yellowstone Lake, YNP, Wyoming, USA - YL17G15_0 | ecosystem: Environmental > Aquatic > Freshwater > Lake > Sediment | place: USA: Wyoming | collected... | reverse complement strand
AAGAGTATTGCCTTATTTTTAGTTTGTATTAAGCCCATTAATTCAAATATAGTCATAGCCGGGGGAGGTTAGTAAGTAGGTTCTTCACCCTTACTTTACCTTCCCCACCTCTAACAGACTAATCGCCCTGTAGCTCAAATCCTGTTAATCTGTGGTTAAATCCCATTGTAATCCGTGGTCAAATCTGCTATAATAATTAGATATTTTTGATTAATAAAACAAATGCAAAACATCATTCAGCAATACGAAGGCCAGATAATTGACCCAAAAACCCAGCAAAAACTCAACCAGCCGCTAGCTGATGATACAGGATTTAATGAAGGCCATGAGGATTTCCTGAAAATGCTTATTAAAAAGCTGGAAAGCGGTGAAATCAACCCTTACGACATTAAAACCTTGCATAATAAGGCTGTTTACGAAAAATTGAGCGACGATGCGAAGGAAGAAACCGACCTAACGGCCCTGAATTTAATGGGAATAATCAGGCAAATAGAAAATCTTTGGAAAATCGAGCATAAAGCCACTTTTCAAATACAAAACCTTGTCGAAACTGTATTCCATATGAAATCCAAATTCGAACAAAAGCACGGCGATGTATATATTATTTAAAACCCAAATTTCACAAAATTCACAAATCGTTCAAACAAAATACAATGTCCAAAATACAAAATAACAAAATCAACACATATTCAAAACAAACTAAGTTTGTAATTTGTAACTTGTGTTTTGTGATTTGTTTGTAATTTGGTGCTTGTAATTTGTAATTTTAAACAGATGGGCCAAGGAGACTTAATGCCAATAGGCGGACATTACAGGAAACCGGATCCAAAAAGGATTAAAAAAATCCTCGAGGGAGGCAAGAAGGCTGAGGCTATAAGGCAAAAAGCTGAAGAACACCATAAGGCAGAAGAAGTGCCCACTGCTGAAGAAGAGCTTATGAAAGACCTCAAAAATTTACCTGACTGACAATATATCTTTAACCACGATTGTAGCCACAACTGTAGCCACAATAGTAATTTATGACTCATATCGAAAAACAAATCCTTCAACTAATACTCCAAAACAAGCACTTCTCGGAAGAGCTGAAAAAGCAGTATATTCTCTCGATGTTCCTGATGGAATCAGATAAACAGGAGGAATATCTAAGGCTTTTGCAGGCTTTCACGAAACGCTGTGAACAGATGGACCGAGGAATTTTTGTTGTCCGTCCGGATGAGATGAAACGCGTTATGCGCACATACGAACAGGTCAAACAGGACCTGATTAAAAAACTTAATACTAATAACTTAACTGAATAATATGGCAAAAGATCCAACACCAGGACCGCCACAAGAAGCACCTGCTCACTTACCAGAAAAACCACAAGAGCTTCCACAGATAACCCGTGATGCTTTAGATAAATTGAAACAAAGAATCGAATCTGATAAAGAAGCTTTTAAAGGAAGGGCATTTGACCTTAATGGTGCTCTAAAAAATATCCAAGAGGCAGCCATGATTTCTGACGAGCAATTTAAACAGTATGAACCTTTAATAAGAAAAGAATTAATAAAATTTCTTAAAGAAGCAGGTGTTCCTGTTGATCCAAAAGATACCAAAGAGTTTGATGATCTGAATAAAGCCAGCACTGGTGTTGAACAATTGACCAAGGCAGGAGATAAGGCCAAAGACACGATAGAAAACCTGAGGAAAAAATACCCGGGTTTATCTTGGATTTGGCCATGGATAGGCGCTTATTTTTATTCCATGGCAGAGAAGGCAAAAAAAGATAATAAACCCACCATTATGTCAGGCTTGTATGAAAAAATGGCGGGCTGGTTCGGCTACGAAACCCCAAAAGATAAATTCAATAAATTTAAAAGCGGTATCAAACTACCACAAGGATTTACGTTATCAGGCGATTATAAAGATGCTAAAGAAATAGAATTAAAAATTTTAAAAACAACAGGCGAGCAAACAGGGACAATCAAATACAATACGGAAAACGGTGAAATTACATTGGTTACAACTAAAGGCACTTTTGTAAGTAAAGACATTGCTGAAATCAATAAACACCTTGCCTCAGATAAATTACAGGCAGCCGCTCCAGCGGCTGCGCCTGGACAAACACCCGCGCCTGGCGCCGCACCGGCCGCACCTACACCCGCCCCTGCGCCAGCACCAGCAGCGCCTGAACAATCGCAGGAAACGCCACAGGCTAAATATACCAGGCTTTTTAAGGCCATAGGAGAATTGGATACATCAAAATTAGACGATGACATAAAAACTTTAGCATCTAATGGAATACCAGAAGATAAAATTGAAGAAGAAATCGGCAAAGCGGTTGCAAGTGGTAGTAAATTTAGAGAGTTATATGATGTTGTTCAGTCTGCTTTAGAGAAAAATAAAATTTTTAAGCTACGTCTGACTGACCTTCTTTTTGTTAAATTGGATAAAGCAATTCTTGATAGAGGAATAAAGGTTATTAAAGATAAACCTAATACACCCCCTGAAAAAATCCGTAAATTTCTCGAGGATGCGTATGCGGCGAAAGATAGTATTGCGAAGCTAAAAGATGTAGTAAAGAAATATAAAGAGGGTTAATAAATTTTAAATATGCCTGATGTGACCCAAATCACCAACGTACAGCTTCTTGTGGAACTTCAAAACAGTTTCATAGATCCCGGGCAAAAAAAAGAGCTCGCTGGGCTTATTCCAGAAATGACCGTTAAGGAAAGAAGTGAGCTTATGGCGATCATCAAACAATCGCATGTCGAAGCCGAAAAAGCAGGCCTTGCTAACCAGGACAAATTACGCCAGCTGAACGCGGAATATGAAGAAAAACTAAACAATCTGGTGAAAGAAAGCACTGAATTCGCTTACAAAGATTTTGAGGAGACAGAGGAAAAAGAAGAAGCAGGTCAATTAAAGGCTGTTGAAGGCGAATTAATGACAATAGATACCTCTGCCCTTCATGCGCCCGTAAAATCAAAAAAGCGCGCGAAAAAAAGCCATGCCTTTCGGAATATTTTCTTTATCCTATTTACATTACTGTTGCTCGCTGGCGCCGCCCTCTCCGCAATTTATTATTTAACTAATATGTAACCACCGCACTAAGCACTCCGCCACGTCGCTCTCGAACGACGTGGCTCCGCACTTAAAAAAAATATATGAATCACCTCAAACAAAATTATCGGGAATTGTCTGAAAATAAGAATTTCTTTAAGGAAAACAGATTTGTTTTTCAGGTTGATAAACCTGCTCCACAACCAACACCTGAAGCTGAAAAAACCAAAGAAGGTCCGAAAGCTGAAAAAAAAGCCGCTGAACCAATGACGCCGAAAGACTGGCAGGATCATAAAGATCGCTTTGATAAACATATGTCAGAATTGGATAGATCAGTTACGGAGAGATCAAAATTAGACGCGCACAAAAAAGATTTTGAAGCTAAACTTAAAAAAATAAAAACAGAATATGATGCTGCAGTTTTATCCTATTCACCAAAAGAAGTTGCGGCAAAAAAAGTAGCCCCCAAAGTTAATGACCTAATAAAGCAAATAAGAACTCATTTAACCTCGCAAGCAATACAAAAATTGGATACTGAAGCAAAGCCAGAAAAGCCAGGGGCAGAAAAAGCTCCAGGCCAACCCGCTAAAGCGCCTGAAGCTGACAAAAAACTTGGTGAAATACTTACTGGTGAAAAATTGAAAAAGGCAGTCGATTTAATTACAAATCAGCTTAATATACAGGATCCAAAGTTTAAAGAAGATATTGCAAAAACAATAGCCAAATTCAAATTCTCTCCTGAGCAGATAAAACAGATTGAAGATGGCAAGAAAGTGGATTTAACTGAAGAGCAGATGAAGGCGATTCAGAATGCAATGGCTGAAAAAATTAACGAGTATGACCCGAGAAAAGGCGATATGATCCACAGGCTTTTGACAAACTACAAAATGAATAAAGAAAAATTGGGTGCACCTATCGCGCATGCGATTAATGATATGTTCGATAGTGACGATAAACCTATGCGCAAATTCCTTGTAATGAAATGGCCAATATCAGAGGTTAACAGACAACTGAGAGTCAATAATAATCCAATAGATGACCTTTCCAAACTGACACAATATTTACCACCTGATGCGCAGGACCATTTTAAATCAATATTGGATTTAAAGGGAAAACCGGAAAAAGAACAAGAATTAGCTTTAAAAGGTGAGGCAAAAGATAAACCGGGTAGAAAACCAGGCCTCGAAGAACAATTATGGGCAAGCGGTGACAAAAACGTAAAAGCTCTTGAAGGCATGAAAAAACTCCAACGTGAAATGTTGGGTGCGGAAAGGGGAGGAACAAGCCCTATGGAAGGCCTCACTCTCTTACTGCAATTATTCGCGGCTATTAAAAAAGCTTTTAGCGATCATGACTGGGCATCTCTTAATGATTTTTTAAGCGACTGGAACCAGTCAAAAAACCCGAAAAAACTTGCGGAAAAAGTTAAAGAATCCACAAAAGGCTACGGCGAAAAGCTCAAAAATATGGTTCCGCCACCGGATGTTGATTTGCTTTTGAGAGCCTATCTTAAACCGCGAGGAGATGAAGCGGATAAGCTGTTTGGAAAAACAGGCCCCACTAGCAAATACCGAGGCGAAGCCCCGGCCGCTATCCAGAACTATCTGGTTAGTAAATTGGGTTTAGGTAAAATCGCTTCAATAACCGAGCTTACAAACGGCAGAACTCAGATTGAAGGTTATAAAACTGACGGCACACATATCGCAATAGAATTCTATAAAGTAGAGGGTAAACAAATGGCTGAATTTAAGTTGTATAAAACTGTTCCAGAAGGTGATAAACAGGTCGAAAAAAAGCAGGAAACAGGTAAGGTTATACCAGATTCAACATTGGCTAATCTAAAAACTGAGATTGGCACAACAAAAAAACAGGAAACAGTTGCGGCAGCCCCAGCGCCTGCGCCCGCGGCAAAACCAACTGCCAAACGTGCTCCAGCTAGACCATCTAAGAAAAAAGGGTAATAAATTTGAAATAATTGCGCTAATGGAAATGTACATATTTTTTGATGTACTTTTATTTATAAAAAACACTGTTGCTGGCTCCAGGCTCAGTCTGGAGACAGCGATAGGCTGATATATGGCTCCAGATGGAGCCACGTCTGTCGCGACTGACAGTGGCGGAGCCATGGAGCCAACGTCAGTTCGAATTTCAAATTTCAAGTAGGCGCAATTCATGTTTAAAAATCCTTGACAAATTAACGACAATATATCAATATTATCGCCAATTTTTTATCATCTTTTCATATGGATGATCAGGAAAAACTTCAGACTGAAATACCCCGGTCCAGAGATGCACTGGCCAGTATTCAGCGGCATGTAAGAAGCGGTGTTCAGAGAATACTGAACGCGGGGCGTAAAATATTGAAATTTGTCAGCGTGGGCAGCCTAGTTGCATTAACAGGTTGCGGTGCTATGTCGAAATCAACTTCGCTCGAGGACTCAATGCAGACAATGAGAGATCTGGTTGCTGAGCTCGGAAGAAACCGCGCAGGCCTTCAGGATGACGGAAGGGTCCTTAACTGTGGAGAGAGTGAGGAGATTAATGATGCACAGTCACAATCTGAAAATGCGAATACGGAAATACTCGGACCGGACACGGAAACAATTAACATTGCAACAAGAAAAGCCGGCGGAAGATGGATTGTATGCTCTGAAGGAAAGAAAAAGGGTGATGTGGCGCCAGTATCAGCTCCTGAGGAACTTCCTGTAACAGTAGAGGAAGACAGAAAAAAAGAGCCTGAAGTCTCAACTGATTCGGAAAAAGGAGTGCCTAAAAACTTAAAAGATATATTGGTTGCCCACAATCGGTTTCGGGAAGAGCATTGCGCCCCACCACTTACTTGGTCTGATGAAATCGCGCAAGTCGCCCAAAAATGGGCTGAACAACTGAAAAATGAGGGGTGCAAATTTTATCATAATCCTAATCGTAGGGGGTATGGAGAAAATTTAGCATCAGGTAAGGCTGGATTTTATAGGAATGAACATATGGTTACTCTGTGGTATAACGAAATATATAATTATGACTTCTCTGATCCTAGCTTCAAACCTGGAACTGGGCATTTTACTCAAGTTGTATGGAGAGGATCGCGTGAATTGGGATGCGGTACAACTTACTGCAATAACAATCAGCTTTGGGTCTGCAACTATGGTCCTCCCGGGAATTTGCTTGGAGCTTTCGGGGAAAATGTCTTGCCGAAAAACTGCAAAAAATAGAAATTAGCGCAATTGGAATATCGCTGACACAAAATAACGAAATATCCTTTTTGAAATAAAACCTTGACAAATTAAGAAAAACATATTAATATAATTGCCTATTTTTTTATATTTTTCCATATGAACGACCAGGAAAAACTTCAACCCGAAATACTACAATCCAGAAATACGCTGGCCAGTATACAGCGACGAGTAAGAAGTGTTCTCCAAAGTATACTCTCTGCGGGAGGCAGAATATCTAAATTTGCCGGCATAGGCAGCCTTGTTTTACTGACAGGCTGCGGACCAATGTCAAAACCGGATTCGCAACAGGAAGCGATGCAGATAATGAAAGACCTTGTCGCTGAGCTTGGAAGAAATCGCGCAGGCCTTCAGGATGATGGAAGAGTCCTTAACTGCGGAGAAGATGAAGATATTAATGCCGCACAAACGCAATCTGAAAATGCGAATACGGAAATACTCGGGCCAGGCACGAAAACAACTGGCATTGCAACAAGGAAAGCTGGTAAAAGATGGATTGTATGCTCTCTTGGAGAGGCAAATGGCAATGGGGCGCCTGTTGATGTGGCGCCACCAATACCTCAAGAACTTCTTCCAACCGAGCAAGAGGTAAAGCAACAGCTCCTGAGAAAATTTAATGCAGAAAGGGCTGGGATACAGTCTGACAGAAAGACTATGATTCAGTTTGGACAGGGTGAAACAATTAAAGATGCTCTGGATGAAGTGAAAAAGAAGTTGCCTAAAAATTATAAATTGATTGACAAAAAATACCTTTTAGCCAGAAATGGCGTATATGTTGTTATAATTAAAGCTGCTCTCGAAGATATTGAAACCATTACAACTGAAAAGGATAGTAAATTGGGAAATGAATTGCTTAAAAAAAGCAAAGCGGCTTTTAAATCATGTTTTGATAGAGTTAAAGCAAAAAATCCGTATATTAAGGGGTCTTTAGACGTAAAAGTGCTGATTAATCCTGATGGCAGTATTAATAGAGTGATTTTCCAAGAATCAAGCACTTTAACCGATGCAGAAGTTAGAGACTGTATAAGTTCAACAATCAGAGGCTGGCGTTTCCCTAAAGAAAACAAGAGTCAAGTTAGATCGATTGAATTTGTAAAAGTTTTTGATTAAGCCAAGTAATTAAGCGGAAAAAAGCAGTAAATGTGCAAAGAGTGAATTATCTTATTTCTTACTGCTTAGTTCTTAGTCCTTAGTTCTGCATCAAGCAATCTTCGCAAATTTCCGTTTTTCAGATTTTATAAATAATTCATATGAACGACCAGGAAAAACTTCAAACCGAAATACTCCAATCCAGAGATACACTGGCCAGTATACAGCGGCATGTAAGAAGCTGTGTCCAAAGGATACTGAATGCAGGGCGTAAGATATCGAAACTTATCGGCATCGGCAGCCTTATTGCAATTACAGGTTGCGGGGCAATGTCAAAATCAACCTCTCAAGAGGAAACTATGCAGACAATGAGAGACCTTGTTACTGAACTCGGAAGAAACCGCGCAGGCCTTCAGGATGACGGAAGGGTCCTTAACTGCGGGGAGCATGAAGAACTTGATGCCGCACAGTCACAATCTGAAAATGCGAATACGGAAATACTCGGGCCGGGCACGAAAACAACTGGCATTGCCACAAGAAAAGCCGGCAAAAAATGGATTGTATGCTCAATTGGAGAGGTAAGCGGAAGTGCTGCTCCTGATACAGCATCACCAGTACCTGCGTCTGTTGAAGAAGCAAGACAAAGGCTTCTAAATGAATATGGTCGTTGGCCTGGAGGAAAAGCACCTGTTGGTCGTATTGTCGTATATGGTGAAGGTAATTCGCCTAAAGAAGCTGAGAATGATGCTAGAAAAAAATTGCCAGAGGAAAGTAGCTATATTGGTACACATACTATGAAAATCAAAGATGGCAGGTTTGTAGGTATAGCTATAGCTAAAGTCCCTTATTTACCTGCGACAATAGAAGAAGCAAGGCAAAGACTTCTTAATGAATTTGGTTATAAGGCAGAAGGCAAACAGTCTGATGGTTGGACAGTAGTCCAATTCGGTGAAGGTAATACACATACGGAAGCCGAGATTAACGCTATAAAAAAGTTGCCGAATGGGTATTCATCGGAAACGAAAGGATATATAAAAACCAAAAGTGATAAGATTATCGCATTAATTATAGGTGCACCTTCTGAAGGAAAAAAACCACAACCTGAAACTCCATCCACACCTTCAGCTAATGACGATTTTGAGACCGATTATGTACATGTTAAAGTTACGAATAATGCTCCTAAAAAAATAATTGAACGCGTTCATCAGCTGATTACACAAAATTATGAAATACTGCATGCCTGCTATTTAAAAGAGTTAGAAAAACAGCCATCATTACAGGGAAAACTGACAATGAAACTGCAGATATCACCGTATGGTAAAGTCAAACGCGTGACCTTCCCTAAAGATGGCAAAACGATAGATAATAAAAAAATTGAAAATTGCATTGAACGTATTGCGAAAACCTGGATTTTCCCAAAACAACCCAAGGGAAGTATCTACCAATATCCTTTCGTCTTATTGGGGAAGGATTTTAAGTTGATTATCTTTCCGGAAATATAAAAATATTCACTAAACGATCTTCGCGAACTTCCTTTTGCCTACCTGGATTATCATTCCTTTTTTAATGTGGATGGTTTTATTCGGGTCATCGGCTTTTTTGTTGTCTATCTTTACACCGCCTTGCGATATAAGCCGTTTTGCCTCCGCGCGGGAATCGACAAGTTTGCACAGCTCCAATAAATCGATAATATTACGCTCTCCTCTTAAATCGAATTCAGGCATTTCATCCGGAAGACCGCCTTTCTTGAATACATTAATAAATTCCTGCTCCGCAAGGTCACCGTGTTCCTTTGTGTAATATAATCCGACGACTTCACGGGCCAAGCGCATTTTCGCGTCCCTGGGATTATCTCCTGCCTTCAGGCCTTTATCGATTTCATCTATTTCTTTCATCGGCATATCCGTGCATAAAATCATGTACTTTACGATGAGGTCATCGGTCATCGACATCACTTTGCCGTACATATCTTTGGGCTCATCGGTAATATTAATAGTATTTCCGTATGTTTTGCTCATCTTCCTTCCGTCCGTGCCTTCGATTAAAGGAGTTGTGAGCACGAATTTTTCCTTATTTTTATAAGTGTTTAAAAGCGTGCGCCCCGCGAGCATGTTAAAAAGCTGGTCGTTGCCACCGATTTCAAGGTCGACTTCCATATGAACCGAATCATAGCCTTGCATCAATGGATATAAGAATTCATGTAATCCGATAGGCTTTCCCTCGCTAAGGCGTTTCTGGTACATGTCGCGCTCGATCATCTGCTGGACAGTGAAATTTTGCGCGAGTTCCACGATGTTCTGAAAAGTGAGCTTGGAGAGCCAGTCTCCGTTGTACATTATTTTAGCCCGGCTGAAATCCAGTATCTTGCTCGCCTGTTCTTTATAGGTATGGAAATTATGCTCGATTTCCGCAGGCGTCATCGGCTTGCGCATGGCGTCTTTATCCGATGTATCTCCGATAAGTGCGGTAAAACTGCCTACAAGAAAAATCACTTCATGCCCCTCGTTCATAAAATCACGGAGCTTCCTAAGTGGCACTGCGTTACCAAGATGTATATTGGTGGATGTCGGATCGATACCTAGGTAGACCTTGAGCTTTCCCCCTTTCCTTAATTTCTCGATGAGCCCTTTTTTTGGGACAATGTCCTGTACACCACGGGTTAACAGTTCTTCGATTTTCATATCAAAATTGATTAGTTGCTCACTTAATATAAATGAAAATTTAAAATTTGTAATTTAAAATTTAAAATTATTTCTCAAGTTTCTTCCCCCAATCCAACTTCTCCCTCAGCGTCTTAAAAAAGCTTTCGGTAGGCAGTCTGACAAAATTCGCTTCGCCGTCGCGCTTTATGCGGATAATATCGTCATACTCCAGGGCTAAACTTTCCTGACCATCAATTGATAAGTTAACTTGTTTTTTCTTGCTTTCAACAATCACTTCTACCTTTTTCTCAGCTGGTATCACTATCGGTTTCTGGGTAAAACTGTGCGGGCAGATCGGCGTGATAATTATAGTGCTCAGTGTCGGGTATACAATTGGCCCTCCTGCGGACAAACTATATGCCGTTGAGCCAGTCGGAGTCGCGATTATAAGGCCATCTGCATGATAAGTCGTAAGTTTTTTATTGTTAACCGTAGTCCGCAAATTGATCAGTCTCGCTAATGACCCTTGTGAAATCACAGCCTCGTTAAGCGCGTGGAATTTTTTAATGCATTTGCCATTCCTGATGATCTCGACACTAAGCATCAGGCGTTTATCAATTGTGTAATCGCCTGAAAATATTTTTGCTAAGGTCTTGCTGATTTGAAAAGGCGGTATTTCAGACATAAAACCGAGGTTTCCGAAATTAATCCCGAAAATCTTTGTATTGAACTTTCTCATAGTCTTTACAACGCTCAAAATCGTTCCATCTCCGCCAAGCACAAGTAAAAGGTCAACTTGGGTTTTCCCGCGCTGGAACTCTTTGTATTTTTTCAGTTTGATAATTTCAGCTACGTGTTTTTCTACATAAATATCCTTATCAACTTTTTTCAGATATTCATATATCCGTTTAAACGCAAGGGCGTAACGCTCTACTTTTTTATGCTTAGCGACGATTCCGATTTTCTTCATAACTGCTAATTAAATTGCAATTCACAGTATACAATGGCTTAAGAATTTCTAATACCTAATATCTAATATCTAATCAAGACAGTAATTCCGATCATTGATATTAGATATTAGGTATTAGAAATTAGATATTCTGTTGAATAGCATTTAAAATCAGTTGAGCGGTCTTTCCCCAGCTGAAATTTTTTACCTGCTCAAAACCTTTCGCGCGAAGCTGGTTTCTGTAATCCTCATTTTCAATCAGCTGGGTTATGCCATCGGCTATATCTACGACATCGGATGGGTCAGCGTAATGAATGGCGTCTACGCCGAGTTCGGGTATCGATGTAACGCGCGAAGCAAGAACGGGCACCCCGCAAAGCATGGCCTCCAGAATCGGCAACCCAAAACCTTCATAGAATGACGGGAATAAAAATATTTTCGAACCTTGCATCAAGGTTACCAGATCGTCATCAGGGATATACTCTAAAAATTTCACGCGGAGCATTAAATTCAAATCCTTCACTTTCTGGAAGATCTGTTTGTAATACCAGCCTTTTTTGCCCACAATTACAAAACGGAAACGCTGTTGGTTTTTCGGGCTGAGCAAACTATATGCTTCCAGTGCGCCTAATATATTTTTTCTAGGTTCAAGGGTTCCGGCCATCATTAAATAATCGGGATCCAGGTTGTACCTGCGCTGAACGCTGACAATTTTATTCGCATCCATTTTTCTGGCAAAAATATCCCTAACTCCAGCATAAACGACTATGGTTTTTTCATCGAGATTCAAATTAGGATAACGCTGGATCAGGTCCTTTTTTGTATATTCTGAAACAGTGAATATCCATCGGCTTTTTTTGACAGCATTTTTTAAGGTAAACCTCTCTATCCACCTTGCCCTTAACTGATGTTTAGCCGGTGACTTGAAGGCAACAAGATCATGGACGACAATCGCGACTTTCAGTTTATACGGATCATGCAGATAAGGCACTATGTAGCTTTCCGTAGCGATTAGCACATCTATTTTATTCTCCAGTAATTGTTTATAAAACCTCCAATGCCATAAAATTCCTCCGCCGGATATCAGTATGACATGCACATTCGGGAAAAACTGATATTCAGTTTCACCTTCCTTATTCGTGAAAAGAAAATATTCATTATCGCGGTCCTGGTTAAGGATACTTTTAAGCACATTCGCTGTCCAAATCCCTTTCCCGCCGCTTTCACCGCCAACACCCCTGATGTCAAAAGCGATTTTCAAATCAATATATTTATCGATATTTAATGCGCCAGCATTATACATCACTAACTAATCGAGGGTCTAATTGGCGACCTTGTCCCGCATGGCGGGACTGGTGACCCAATTGGGGTAAAACAGAAAATTCTGAAATTAAACATGCACCAATTTGGTCTCCGATGGGTCTCCGCGCCAATGGCGCAGGTCACCGATTAGATTGTCTATGATTATTGTAACAAATTCATTAATATGCTAATCTTAGACCCGTTAAAAATGCTTCAGTCATGTCACTGGAGCACTTAGCACTTAAGTACTTACTAAAATGAATTTCAAAAGAATCAAACACATAATATTCCGCCTTAGCAGCGAAGAAAAAATTATAGGTATTGGAGCTTTAATGATAATCTTCGGCTCTTTTATGCCTTGGTATTCGGTTGTACTTAATTATAAAGAAGAAGGAATGACCGATTCTGGTTTTTCAGGTGACCTTGGAGTGATCGGTTTTGTTATCCTGCTTCTCACATTAATGTCTTTGGCTTTTATGCTTTCGGATCACCTGAACCTAAAGCTTCCTCAATTCGGTTTCAAAAGGGAGCAGATAATTTTATTTTTAATGGGTGAAAGCGCTTTTTTACTCCTATTGGCAATTGCGGTTTATACAAAACGGTCTCTTGATTATACAAACGCCTCATTGCGTTTCGGTTTATATCTTAGTTTTATAGGGGCTTTTATAGGGACTTTTGCTTCATACGCGTTTATTCAGAAACTTCTGAAAAAACGCGCTCAGGATTTTTTCAGCAATCCTGAAAATGAACCGGAAAGCGATACTGCGGATACCGAAGAAAAAATGCCTGAAAAAAAATCTCATTCAAACAAACCCGACGCAAAGAATCCTAAGCCTCTCAAAAATGAAGAACAAAAAAGCTTTTTTTATGAAAATAAAGATGTGCAAGATGATATTAACGAGCCTCAAAATGAATTGAGTGGCACTGAAACTGAGGAAGCTTATTTTGAAAATGAATCTGACGATTTTATACAAGATGAAGTTCCGGAAGAGATAGATCTTGGGATCTCAGATTCAGCCCCAGTAATAAATGATCTGGATGAGCCTGTAATGCCAGATGAAAAATCTGCGGATCAGGCAAATTATTTTATGAAAGAGGCAGGTGTGAAAAAAAATACCTCCATCAAAGTCGACATCAACAGTATTACAACTGTTAAAAAAACCACACCGACAATGCAAGACGACGCTGATTTGGCAAAAGCATCATCAGGGAACACTGAAACTCCCGATAAAGAAGAGGATAATGAAAAAATAAGCTTTTATGATGACCTGTGATCCTTATTGAAGGTCTATCCTTCGGATGAGGGTCTATCCTTCGGATGAGGGTCTATCCTTCGGATGAGGGTCTGATTGATGTGCTATACTGAATGATGAAATATCTTCAATAGATAAGACCCTCGTTCCGACGTAGGAGGAACAAGACCCTCTCACGTCAGCGAAGACCCTCGATTAGACCCTCAATCAGTAAATTCTATTGCATTTTTTTTAAATCAAATTACAATAACTTTCCTATCATGAGTTCAACAGACGAAAAAATAGGCGAACCGAAGCCTGTGAATAAAAATTATGTTGATATTATCCGTTCAGATACCGAAATTGAAAAAAAATTTCTCGAGGACACTGGCATCCCGGCTAAAATTATATATTACTGCTGTGATTGCGAAAAAATCATAAAACCTAAGCGGATAGGAAATAAATTCAGATTTAGCTGTTCCATATGTAAAGGTGATAACGTATCATTCGGGTCTGAAAAATCAATTCTCAATTATTATAAAAACGCAACCGCTGATTTAAATCACTGATTACAGGATTAGTAAATGGATTTACAGGATTGCTCTGCATAAAAGAAAGAACGCGCTCAGAAAATAATATTAAAAATAATTTACAAATTTAAACTCCTGCAACCTGACAACCTGGCTAATCCCGTAAATTAGCGACAACAATCCTGGTAATCCGCGGTCAAATCTGTGGTCAAAAAACAAAAAGCTAAATTTATCTATTAATCCAAATATATCATGAAAAAATTAGCTGTTTTCTTAATTGTGCTGGTAAGCCTTGTAATTGTCGCGGGCTGCAATACGTCAAAAAAAACCGTAACCAGATTTACAACTGAAGAGGAGGAAACCAATGGTTCAACTACAACTGTCACCAAAGTAGGTGATGAGACGAAAACCGAACCTGCTAAAATTGAAATTCCTGCTGATGATGGTGAGGAAAATGAAGTTGCGTTTGCAGTAACATCTCCTGAAGGGAAAGTTGTGAATACAGATAAGGGTTATCATTTAATACAGGGTACTACACCTAAAAATACCGATAAGATCCTGGTAAACGGCACTGCTGTTACGAAATATAAGGCCGGGAACACTCAATGGAATTACATAGCTGCGGCTTCCCTAGGGACATTGAACAAAGGCCGTAATTTTTACACAGTTAAAGCATTGGACGCTAAAGGAAATGAGTTGGGATCAAAAAATTTCACCATTGTTTATAAAGACATATCTGACGCCAAATTAGCTAGCACTGGCAGCAACAGCTTGTTTATCGCATTAATCATATCGATTATCGGATACTTAACATTATCTTATTCAGGTCTTCTTTCAGTTGTTAAAGTACGGAAATAAGTAAATGATTTGCTTCAAAAAAAAGATGGCTAAACTTAATATTTATATTTTGTCTAGCTTTTTTTTTGGCTTAAATAAAAGCTTTAATGGCAATTGGTGAACAAAAGTTCACATAATATTTGACTAGTGAACAAATGTTTACTATAGTACTTAGTGCGGAGTGCTTAGTATCTAAACAGTAATAAAACAATTATTTTGTAACCAAAAGAAATGTGACTAAAACATTTAAAGACCTAATTGTATGGCAAAAAGCACATCAGCTTGTACTAAAAGTCTATGAATATACTAAAGACTTCCCATCGGAAGAAAAATACGGCCTTACAGACGATATGCGAAGGGCGGCGAGATCTGTATCAACTAATATTGTTGAAGGGTATAAGAGGAAAGGCTATAAAGATGCTTTAAACTTTTTTAACAGAAGCGATGCTTCATTAAAAGAATTGGAATATCAAATCCTTTTATCCTATGATTTAAATTACTTATCTTTAAATAAATATAAGGAATTAGAAAAAATAGCAGATGAAGTTGGAAAAATATTATTTAGCTGGCAAAAAAACTATTCACCCGATAACAAAACTAAGCACTAGGCACTCTACACTCCGCACTAAGCACTCCGCACTAAGCACTCCGCACTAAGCACTAATTATATTATTTAACAAAATAAATATATGAATAACAAGAATGACGCGATAAAAAACGCCATAGCTCAAATTGAAAAAAACTATGGCCAGGGAACCATTATGAAAATGGGCGATACATCTAAAATTAAAGTTGAGACCATATCAACAAGCTCCATTTCGCTTGATCAGGCATTGGGCGGAGGCATACCGAAGGGACGTGTCGTCGAAATATATGGCCCTGAGGCTTCCGGGAAAACCACATTGGCCCTACATATAATCGCAGAGGCGCAAAAGGCTGGCGGTCACGCGGCTTTTATTGACGCGGAGCATGCTTTGGATGCTGAATATGCCAAAAAAATCGGTGTAAATATAAATGAACTTCTGATTTCACAGCCTGATAACGGCGAGCAGGCGCTGGAAATCGTTGAAACCCTTACCCGTTCAGGAGGGATAGATGTGATTGTCATCGATTCAGTAGCCGCATTGACCCCAAAGGCTGAAATTGAAGGCATGATGGGTGATTCTTTCATGGGTCTTCAGGCGCGCCTTATGAGCCAGGCATTGCGCAAATTGACTTCAATAATTTCTAAAACAGGCACTTGTGTCATATTCCTAAATCAGCTCCGCATGAAAATTGGCGTGATGTTCGGCAATCCGGAAACGACCACGGGTGGAAATGCCCTAAAATTTTACACATCAGTCCGCCTGGATATCCGCCGCATAGACAAAATTGACATCGGAACAGGAGAAGACAGAGAAGTTGCAGGCAACCGTGTGCGCGTAAAGGTTGTTAAAAACAAAGTCGCCCCCCCATTCAAAGAGGCTGAATTCGATATTATGTTTAATGAAGGCATTTCAAGGACCGGTGACCTTTTGGATACAGCGGTAAAAAAGAGCATAGTCACAAAATCAGGTGCCTTTTATACCTATAAAGTAACAAAAATCGGCCAGGGCCGTGAGAACGCCAAAGCTTTCCTTAAGCAAAACAGTAAAATTTCTCTTGAGATAGAAAAAGTCATCAAAGGTGAGAAAACTACTGAAAAATCTGTGGCAAAAGTATAAAATTACTCAAAATCCGCCGTGAACCACTCGCTAACGCTTGGGTACACGGCGGATTTTTAAAATTAAAAATCATTTTCGGCAAGTCAATCTGGCTTTGCCCTATTGCCCCAATATCCGAAAATCGCTAAACTTTATTAGCTTTATACAAAACAAACAACAATTGACATTTGACCTTTGACAATTGACTTTTTTTGGTCATTAGGGTCAAAAGTCAAATGTTAACAGTCAATTGTTAATACCATGGCCCAAGTCACTATAAGCAAAGTACCGCCGCATAATAAGGAAGCCGAGCAGTCAGTCCTAGGCTCGATACTTATCGATAAGGATGCGATTATTAAAATCGCGGATTTGCTGAAACCGGATGATTTTTACTACGATATTCATAGGATTATTTATGAAGCAATATGCGACTTATATAACCGACATGACCCTGTTGACCTGCTGACCGTGGCAAATCTGCTGGAAGAGCGGAAACAAATCGATATAATCGGTGGCCCAGCCTATTTGGCAGAATTAACATCAATAGTGCCTACATCCACTCATGTCTTTAAATATGCGCAGATAGTAAAAAACAAATCCACCTTGAGGAAAATGATCAAAGCCGGTAACACAATTATTTCCTGTGGATATAATGAAGATGAGGAAATCGATAATCTGCTTGAAATTTCGGAAAAGGAAGTTTTCAGCATTTCCCAGACATTCCTGAAAGACCGCTTTATACATATCAAAGAAATACTTGATGAACGCTATGAGGAATTTGCCGCGCTTCATCACGCTGAAGAAAAAGACAAAGTTAAAGGAATACCTACTGGATTTTCATCAATCGATAAAATCTTATCAGGCTTACAGCCCTCCGATCTCATAATCCTTGCGGCCCGCCCAAGCATGGGAAAAACCGCCCTTGCGCTCTCGATTGCGCAAAAAATAGCCATTGAATCAAACAAGAAAAAAATCGTGGGTATTTTTACTTTAGAAATGTCCAAGGAACAGCTTGTGGACCGCCTGTTCTGTTCTATGCTCGGAGTTGATTCCTGGAAGTTACAGCATGGAAAACTTAACGACAAGGATTTCCAGAATATGGGAGAAGTCATGGACAAATTAAACCAGGCATCAATTTATATAGATGATTCGGTTGGGATGTCCATAGTGCAATTAAAAGCAAAAGCTAGGCGTCTTCAGATGGAGAGGGGTTTGGACCTGATAATTGTTGATTATCTGCAATTGATGAGCACAGGCAGCACTTCTTATCAGGCAAACCGTGTTCAGGAAATTTCCGAAATATCACGTTCCCTGAAAGAATTGGGCAGGGAATTACATATTCCTGTAATCGCCCTTTCACAACTTTCAAGGGCTGTGGAGCTAAGAAATCCAAAAATACCCCAGCTTTCTGATTTGCGCGAATCAGGCGCCATTGAACAGGATGCTGATGTAGTTATGATGTTATACCGAAAGGACTATTACGATGAAAATGTTCCCGAGGAAGAAACCGGCATTACAGAGGTTTATATCCGCAAACATCGAAATGGTCCGATAGGCAAGGCTGAACTTCGTTTCGACAAGACCCAAATGAGGTTTTTCGACATCGACCGCCGTCATGTGATTGGAAACCTGACTTAACTATATTTCGCATTTCGCAATTCGCATTTAGCATTGTCATTTTTAAATTTTATATTTAGCATTTATTTTATATTTCCGATTGCAAAATGTAACATGCTAAATCGAATGCGAAATCAGAAATGCAAAATGCCAATTTAAATATATGACCCACGTTCCTAATTTAATAGCAATTTTCGGTTGGACAACTCTAGCATTCCTAATTACTTTAAGTCTCACGCCGATTTATCTCAGGCTTGCAGAAAAATTTAAATTAAGAAAGCAGATCAGGGATGTAAGTATGGATGGAAAAGAGGCGACCTTTTTCCGTGAACTTCATGCAAAAAAAATCGGCACCCCGACAATGGGCGGAGTTGTTATGTGGGGTTCTATTTTAATCGTTGTGATTTTATCCAGAGTTCTTTCATTGAGTGGTTTTATACCTAAATCCCTTCTGAGCAGAGGAGAAGTATATCTTCCGCTATTTACATTGATCGCAGTCGGAATTCTGGGCGCGGTTGACGATTATTTTAATATTAAAAATATTGGCGGCGGCAAAGGTATTAAAGCCAGACCTAAATTTCTGCTTTTGACATTATTCGCAATATTAGGGGCTTTTTGGTTTTATTATAAACTTGGGATTTCCAGTATACACATCCCGCGCTTAGGTGATTTTGAGATAGGAATTTGGTATATTCCATTATTTATTTTAGTGATAGTTTCCACCGCGAACGCTGTGAATATAACTGACGGGCTTGATGGGCTTGCGGGCGGCCTTCTGATTCTCGCATTTATGGCTTTTGGGGCAATCGCTTACGCAAAGGGCTTAATGATCTTGGCGATTTTTTGCGGTTTAATGATCGGATCGATTTTAGCTTTTTTATGGAATAACGTTCCTCCTGCGTTATTTTATATGGGGGATACTGGCTCCCTTGCCTACGGAGCGACGCTTGGAGTTATCGCGATGATGACCAATTCTCTTGTTGTGCTTTTAATTGTGGGGTTTGTTTTTATAATCGAAACCCTTTCGGTCATAATCCAACTCCTGTCAAAGAAATTTTTTAAAAGAAAGGTATTCCTTATAGCTCCTTTGCACCATCATTTTGAGAAAAAGGGATGGGGTGAGGCGAAAATCACAATGCGTTTTTGGATCATAGGCGCTATGTTTGCGGTTATCGGCACAATTATCGGCCTTATAGGAATGGGCAATGGTATATAAATTAAGATTTTCGCATCGCTAAGCCCAAAATATTGATTTTTGGGTGTTTTTTTGGTATAATAAAAAGATTTAACAAATATAGTGAAAATAAACAAAAAAACGCAATTACAGTCTGAAATCAATAAAACTGATTTTCTGAAAGAAAATCGATTAATTTTTGTGGTACCTGCTATAAAAACCCAGGAAGAAACAGTAGGATCACCTTCTGAATCAGATTTTGATGAAAATATTCGCAAACTTGCAGAAGATATAATGGAAGCGCATGGTGGACCAATTGATTTAGCTAAAAGAACAGCGGAGGCAGAACTCAGATTAGCTGAGTCGGAAAGAGAAAAATTAAAATTAGCAATGATAGCTAAGACTGCTCAGGAAAAAGCGGAACTTGCTGAACAAATGGCGCACACGGATAAGCTTACCGGACTTGCAAATCGTACTGCATATATGCATAAAATCCAAAATGATATCAATCGTTTTGAAAGAACGGGTGAGCCAGTGAGTTTGATTATGATAGATATTGATCATTTTAAAAGTTATAACGACAAATACGGCCATAAAACAGGAGATGAGGTGTTACATTTAGTTGCCCAAATCCTTAAGGATAAATTACCAAGAAAAACAGATATGGTCGCGCGATATGGAGGCGAGGAATTTTTTGTGGCACTGCCAAATACAGATAGAGTCGGTGCGGCTTTAGTGGCTGAAAAACTTCGTGTCGCCATTGAAGAAGGAACTAAGGGAAGAACATTTCCATCTGTTACGATTTCCCTTGGGTATGCGACGCTGGATCAAGATAATAAAGATTTAAAAATTGCTGAAAAATTGGAAATTGCGGCAGACACAGCGTTATATCATTCTAAAAATAAAGGGCGTAACCGGACAACGCAGTACAAAAAAGGGTTGGAAATGCCATCCCAACTGGAAAAGCTTGCCAAGAAATTATTTTATTTACAGCATGAAATTGAACAGTTGCGTGATGATTTATCTAAAGAAACCAAAATCGTTGAGCTTGTTGAAAAATCCGATGATAAGGATTTAATCATGTACATGAATAAAAAAATCGCCGACCTTGAAAAAGAAATCAGCAAATTGGAGCAAGAAATTAGGAATGTGGAAGACGCTGTTAAGACCGAAAGGGCAAGGGCTGTGGCTTAAAACTTCATTTTGATAAAGAATTCCGTAATTGAAAGAGAACCATCTTTTGTTTTAATTGATAGCCCTCCGTCTTCATCGGTAATATCTTCAGGATTTAAAAGTCCTTTTTGAACAAGTATGGCAACCATGCTTCTTTCAACACTCCTTTCTGACTCATCTAACTTACTTGCACATTCTTTACAACGTGCAGATAGCCCCCTGCGTATATGCAGTATCATGTCGTCCAATACCTCAGTATTTCTGGGTATAGGTTCAGGACCTTGGGATTTTGGGAATTGCAGATAAATAACATTGGAAGGGCGTTCTGAAACCCCGCCTTTCATGTCAGGTTCATCTGCGACAGGCATATCAGGAGACTTATTATCAGTCTTGCTCATGCCCATATTAAAGTTAGTTATAGGGAAATTAGGGTATAAAACTAACAAAAACTTTACATACCGTCAATAGTATTGTTTTCTTATATAAGAATACCTAATTATAGCTTAAACAAGCCATTTTATTAAATTTATAAATAGTAATTAAATAATATTATTATTTAGCTGTCAATGGAAAAACAGCTTAAAAATTACAAAAATTAACCATTTTTACATTTTACCGCCTAAAGCATTGAGTTTATCTCTGAATTATGCTAAAATAATTAGATAAATATAATAAATGGAAATAAAGATAAAACAATATAGGGAATTCGGGGAGAAATCGGATTTTGTATATCAGACGGCTACTATGCGCCCTGCAGATCAGGCGCAGGCATCTTCATCTCCGCCGCCAGGCATTCCTGAAGCGTTGAAGAAAAGGGCTGAGGAAAATGAGAAAAAAGCGGTCATATTTGATGAAGAGACAAAGGCAGAAACCCGTAAAATGGGTTTTTTCGCAAGGTTAAAGGCTACACTTTTCCCTGCGAAAGCGCCTAAAAAAACTGAGGCTGGATTGGGAGCAACATCCGCACCCGCAGAAACTTTAGACGCTAAAACAGAAGCTCAGAGAATAAGAGAAGCTGAAAAAATTTACAGGGATGGCTTGGCTACCATCAAAGACCTTATCTCTCCTTCATCGATGGAATTCCTTTACGATAAGGTCATACTTAACGGGATGTATGGCAAGAGTTTCTTTGTCTATACATATCCGCGTTATATTGAAGCGAACTGGCTTTCCCCTGTGATAAATTTCGATGTCACGATGGATATTTCAATGTTTATATATCCAACAAGCAGCGCGGCTATCATGAAATTCTTAAAGAAAAAAGTCGCCCAGATTCAGTCTACAATGCGCATCGAGCAGGAAAAAGGCATTGTTGCTGACCCTGTTTTAGAGACGGCTTTGGCTGATGCGGAAGAGCTCAGGAGAAATATCCAAAGGGGAGAGGAAAAATTCTTCCAATTCGCGCTTTACTTTACTGTTTACGCGGAAGATGAAGAAAAGATCAAAAAAATCCAGACAAGGCTTGAAAGCGCGTTGGGTGGAAAACTTATCCTGACAAAATCAGCTGATCTACAGATGGAACATGGCTTTAATTCGACAATACCATTAGCGATGGATGAGCTGGAAGTGACAAGGAATATGAATACAGGACCCCTTTCTACCACATTCCCCTTCACCTCTTCAGACCTTACATCGAATGAAGGTATCCTTTATGGGATAAATAGGCATAATGACAGCCTTATCATCTTTGACAGGTTCGCGCTTGAGAACGCGAATTCTGTGGTTTTTGCCACTTCCGGGGCCGGTAAATCTTATGCTGTAAAACTGGAAGTATTGCGTTCTATGATGATGGGTACGGATGTGATTGTGATAGACCCTGAAAACGAGTATGAAGCCTTGGCGAATATGGTCGGCGGGACGTATTTAAGGGTTTCGCTGACGTCAGACAGGCGCATAAACCCATTCGATTTGCCTTTACCGCTTAAAGATGAGGATCAAAAGCCAGGCGATTTACTTAGATCTAATATTATTACGCTTCACGGCCTTTTGAATCTGATGCTCGGCAAACTGAATCCGGAAGAGGAAGGTCTTATGGATAAAGCCTTGATAGACACATATTCGCTTAAAGGCATAACAATGGAAACTCCGAATCCGGGCGAACTCAAGCCACCGACTATGGAAGACTTGTACGACATACTAAACAGCATGAAAGGCGGTGAAAACCTGGCCCGTCGCCTACAAAAATATACTGTCGGCACATTCGCGGGACTCTTTAACAAGCCTACCAATGTTGACCTGAATTCAGGTATGGTCGTTTTCTGCATACGAGACCTTGAAGACATGCTGAGACCAATAGCCATGTACATAATCCTGAATTATATCTGGAATCGGGTTAGGTCTTCATTAAAGAGGCGGCTTCTTGTCATAGACGAAGCATGGTCTCTGGTTCAGTATGAAGATAGCGCACGGTTCTTGTATGGCCTCGTGAAGCGCGCCCGTAAATATTATTTGGGGATAACGACGATCACGCAGGATGTTTCTGACTTTATAAATTCAGACTACGGACGGCCGATTATCACAAACTCATCAGTACAACTGCTTTTAAAACAGGCTCCGAGTTCAATAGAGGGTTTGACTAAAATATTCAATCTGACTGAAGGCGAAAAGTACCTTCTTATGAATTCGACTGTAGGTCAAGGCCTATTCTTCGCAGGCTTAAAACATGTAGCCATTCAGATTATAGCCAGCTACGCCGAGGACAGGGTCATAACCACAAACCCTGAGGAAATACTGAAACAAAGGGCACAAGAAAACAAATAAACCGTTCTGCTAACAGGTTAAATGGAAGGCTCCGACTACTGCCTTTCCTTCATTTAAAAATTTATTATACGTTTTAGTGGCCTCGCCTGTCATTTGGATTAAGACTTTAACTCCCATATTTTTAACATATTCGATCGTCTTTTTAGGAACTTTGCAACAGCCACTTGCTCCTGTGCCAAAAACCAGTACTTCAAAATCTTCAGGCAGATCTTTAAGATCCTGTATATCAACATAATGCCCTTCCTTCCGCCACCATTTAATTATTTTGTCCGGCCTGATGATAACATCATGGTCATATATCTGCCCGTCGATTGTAATTGAGCCGAATTGGTAGTTATCGATCATGTAGTTTATTCGTATGGTTTATCGTATTGTTTAGTCGAATGGTTTATTCGTATGGTTTATCGTATTGTTTAGTCGAATGGTTTGGTAAAGGTTTGTTGTCTGGTAAAAATTCGATAAACTACTCGATAAACTATCCGATAAACAATTGATACGCGATTGGCATCATTCCTCTAAGTCAGCAGTGACTTTTATCGGGATTTCATCCAGGTCAAAAACATTACTTATTTCATACCCCAAAGCTGCTGTATCAATAGCTTCAGGGTCATAATCGCCATAAATCGTGCTTTTACCGTAAAGGTGGCATTCAACATGGCCATCCTTAAGCGTTATTTCAATTTTGCCGCCACCTATAATTACATCTTTTACATCGATGCTTTTGGGATCCTCCACTCCAAGCTCATTCACGACCATATCATGAAACAGTTCAATATTATCCCATTCGATTTTCGGATAAAGTTTAGCAAAAAATTTACTGTCGTTAGTGACGACAAATTTGCCTTTAAAGGACTTCAGGTCTTTAAATTCATCAAAACCTTCCCCCCATAATTTTATCTGAGGTTGCTCATCAATAACACTTAAATCGCTTTCGGAGGACATAAATAAAATTTTATTTGAATTTATTGTAACAAAAAATAAATCGTAAAAGAATATTTAATATAAATTTTTGTACTTTTAAATAGCTGATATCCATATATCAGCTTAATTGATTTACAATTTTGTTAATTCCTTCTCCTAAACCATTTCGCTTCATCCTCTCCAAATAATACAGCATCCAGCCTGTATCGATACATATTAATCCACGCGTCTAATATATTTTTTTCAGTATTATTGGGCTTATCAATAGAAGGCTCATTTCCGCTTTTCATCTGATGTTTGAAAATTTTGGCTTTCGCACTTGTAGGCTCAGTTCTTTTTTCGATGGATTCTAACGCCTCATCTAAAGCATTTATTAATTCTATAGTAGGATCGAAATCCTGGGGGGCTAATTGTTCAGCCGTTGCGCTTGAAGACATAGTAATGGAGGTAAATTTATAAAGGTAATTATTTTATCACATTTTTTGATAAAAGTCAACCTGTTATCTTGGCTAACTCCATTCCGGCTTCACTAAAAAGATTGATAACAGTTAAGACAAAAGTTGTGCGCGGTGGCAAAGAGGTTGGTATGGGTATTTCGTGGGGCGGGACCCAAAATTACGCGAATACTGAAGAAGGCGATTCAGAAAGAAGCGCATTCACAAGTAGAAGCGTAATTTTGGGTGGTGGGCGGCAGAGGGGTCGAACCTCTGACCTCACGAATGTGAATCGTGCGCTCTGACCAACTGAGCTAGCCGCCCATTAACAGATTTCGGCAAGTATTATAA
>Ga0315297_10000412_pt1 | contig 24971 bp, 27 predicted proteins | sample YL17G15_0_MG_FD_203628 | JGI IMG/M metagenome (GOLD analysis project Ga0315297, IMG submission 203628) | Sediment microbial communities from Yellowstone Lake, YNP, Wyoming, USA - YL17G15_0 | ecosystem: Environmental > Aquatic > Freshwater > Lake > Sediment | place: USA: Wyoming | collected... | reverse complement strand
ATCCTGAACATCGACTCAGAAAAACCGGAGGACCAGCGCAGGTTCGGTCGGAACTGGATCGACAGGCTGATCCAATGGACTAAGGACCAGGGCGCGAAAGGTCTCACTTGGATGAAGGTCGTCGGTGACAAGACGGAATCCAATATCGTGAAGTACTTCGACGACGACGTCCAGAGTGCCCTCGTGAAGGCGATGGGCGGGGAGGACGGCGATCTCCTGCTGTTCATTGCGGACGAACCGGCGCGCGCTTCCGATATGTCCGGAAGGCTGAGGGAGAAGCTCGGCGCCGAGATGGGCCTGATTCCGGAGGACAAGGACGAATTCCTCTGGATAGTCGATTTCCCGCTGTTCGATATCCCGTCCCCGGGTGCCCGTCCCCAGGCGAAGCACCATCCTTTCACCAGCCCGAAGGAGCAGACCGTCGGTTATCTGGACATGCCTCCAGCAGAGGTGAAAGCAAGGGCGTACGATGTCGTGCTTAATGGGATCGAGATCGGGGGCGGATCCATCCGTATCCACAGGCCGGACGTCCAGGCGAAGGTGCTTGAGATATTGGGCATCGGCGAGGCCGAAGCCGAACAGAAATTCGGATTCCTGCTGAAGGCTCTCAGGTACGGCGCGCCGCCGCACGGCGGCCTCGCGTTCGGTTTCGACAGACTGGTGGCCAGCCTCCTCGGGTTGGATTCGATAAAAGACACGATTGCTTTCCCGAAGAACAAGAAGTTCCAGTCGCTGGTCGATGGTTCGCCGAGCCCCGTCAGCGAGGCGCAGCTCAGGGAACTGCAGATCCTTTCTTTGGCTTCCGAAGAGGACCAAGGGAAGAAGTGAGGGATGAAGATCCTGTCATCCACTGAGTCAAAATTGAATTGCGCCGTTGCCGCGGCACTATTGCTGTCTCTCACACTTTTCACGACCGTCTTTTCGAGCAATGCAACCGCCGCGCCCCCAATTGCGGATTTCGTCTTCGAGCCAACTGTCGGCAACACATCCTCCATCATCAAATTCAACGCTTCCTCTTCATCGAACCCAGGAGGAAATTTTTCGGACCTGTCGTTTCGATGGGATTGGCAGGACGATGGGATCTTCGATACATCCTGGTCGGGCAACTACACTGCCGAGCATCAATACACATCCCCCGGCATCTTTTGGGTCAGGCTCGAAGTCAAGAACCTGACCGGGCAGATTGGCAATGCGACAGCGCTAGTCCCGATTGACGGTTCCCCTCCGGTCGTGACCCTCCTCCTCCCCGACGATACCGCGTTCAAGAACGGGTCTAGGGTCAGCCCTGGCCACGCAAGCATAGTCTGCAAATCGATTGACAATCTATCCTCGATAGCAAGTGTGGAGTTCAGCCTGGATGCCGCAGACTTCGAGAATGTTTCCTCTTCGACCGGACTGAACCTGACGACCATAACGATGAACGGTCTAGCGGACGGGGATCATTACATCATCGTACGGGTAACAAATTCCGCCAGACTGACGACAGTGGTGGGAGTGGAATTCAAAGCATCAGCAACGGTGGTGGAAGAGCCGCCGCTCGATGCAGTTTGGATCATCGTCACCCTGCTTGTCGTCGTCATCGGGATCGCCGTCTCGCTACTTCTTCTCAAGCGGAGATAGAAGAAGAACCCTCCTGAAGGATTGGATTTGACACCCCCTGGGTTGCCCCCGGTCATGTGAGCACAGGCAGAAATATATCACTCCAGCGCTTTTTCCATCTGTTCCGATAACATGGCAATCCATGAACTCAGTCTGAAGGACTACAAGAGGATAGTCGACACCTGGAATCAGGCCGGCATGCACGCCAAACTCAAAGGGCGGGACAGGCCGGACAGCCTCCGGAAGCAGTTGGCATCGGGGACGGTATTCATCCTAGGGGACGTCAAGGGAGGACTCCTACGGGGAGTGATCGTCGTCAGCAATGACGGACGAAAGGGGTGGATGAATCGGCTCGCGGTCCTTCCGAGATTCCGCGATCAAGGTATCGCCACCGGGTTGATCAAGGAGGCGGAGAATAGGCTCAGGAAGATGGGCATAGAGATTTTCGCGGCCCATATAGAGGAAGAGAACAAGCCGAGCCACCAGCTGTTCGAAAAGCTTGGTTATGTGCCGGCCACCGACATCATCTATTTCGTGAAGCGCCTGCGCGACGAAGTGTGAGCGCCTCACTTCAAATCGATCTTGCTTCTGATAACTTCCGCGATCCTGCGCGCATCGTACCGTCCCTTCGTTTCCTTGATTATCTGGCCGACGAGGAAGTTGATCGCCTTTGGTTGGCTCTCGATCTCCTTCTTTAGGGCAGGCTGCTCGGATAGTATCCTTGAGACAATCTCTTCAAGATCGCCTTCCGATTCATCCAGCTCGACGAGCTCTCCGGCTTCTCCCGTCTCGAATATCCTCTTGATCGCCGATTTCACGACGCCATCAGAGACTCTTCCAGCCGCCTCCGCCGCGATTACCTTCTCGATCTCAGGAGCGACCTTCTTCAACTCCACATCAGGGTGCTTGTAATGCTCCGCCTTCACCGTGCTGTTCAGCCAGCGGATCAGACGAGAAGGATCGATCCTTGCCGCCATGTCTTCGAAGAGCTCCCCGATCGGCTTTGAGCTCAGCAATAGTGATCTCACGTCATCGATCGGGATCTTGAATCTCCTTTCCAGCTCGGCCGACTTCTCGGAGGCCGTCGGCGGGAATTCCATCAAGCCCGCAAGCTCCTTCAGATCGAATACCGGCAGGTCAGGCTCGAAGATGTATCCGTAGTCCTGCTCCTCCTCCTTCTCTCTGCTGGCCACGGTGACGCCTTTCTCCTCGTCGAAGCTCCTCGTCTCTCTCTTGACGCTCATCCTCGCCTTGGAAAGCTTCTCCTGGCGACGGTGCTCGAACTCAAGCGCCCGCTCGAGGTTCCTCAGCCCGGTGACGTTCTTGATCTCGACCCTCTCGCCCCCCTTGATCGAGATGTTGGCGTCCGCGCGGATCTTGAGGTCCTCTCCCTCGACCACGACGCCGACGTAACGAAGTTCGTCGAGCAAGGTCCTGAGGAACTCCCTGGCCTGGGCAGGGTCGTCCATCTCCGGCTTGGTGACTATCTCGATCAGCGGCACGCCGCTTCTGTTGTAGTCGAGCAGCGAGAATTCCTGCTCCGGGGCGAGATCGTGCACAGATCTAGCAGGGTCCTCCTCCAGATGTATCCTGTATATTCCCACCCTCCTCCCCGCTATGTCCAGGTATCCCCCCGTTCCGATGGGCGATTCGAACTGAGTGATCTGGAAGTTCTTCGACAGGTCCGGGTAGAAGTAGGTCTTCCTCGAGAACCAGGTCTTGTCGAGCAGCTCGCAGTGGAGAGTCCTTGCGGCGATCGCGGCGAATTCGATCGCCTTCTTGTTCACAGTCGGCTTCGAGCCTGGCATCCCCAGGCAGGTCGGGCATACCGTCGAGTTCGGGTCCTCCGAGACTGCGTTCGGGCAGGAACAGAACATCTTGCTCCTCGTCGGGAGCTGTACATGTATCTCCAAGCCGATCATCGTCATGGCGACCCCTCCAGGTTCATTGGGAACCTGTATTCCATCCGCTGCTCCCACATCCTGCCGACGGAGATCAACTTGGATTCATCCCAATGATCGGCCATGAAATGAATGCCGACCGGCAGATCATCCAGGTAGCCCATCGGCATCGACACCTGAGGTATTCCGGCGAGGTTCGGCGGTACCGTCAGGAAGTCCAGCGCGTACACCGTCGCCGGAGTCATCTCGATTATCTCTTCGAACCGGGGCGGCAGGAGCGGCATCGTCGGCGTCGCGATTACGTCGAAGCCCTTGAGGACGCCCTTGAACTCCTCAACAATCTTCTGGCGGATCTTCAGAGCCTTCATGTAATACTGGTCCCGATATCCGGCCATCCTCGCGAAAGTCCCGAGCATCAGCCTCCTCTTTGCCTCGACCCCGAAGGAGGCGGTCCTGACCTCGGTGAAGAATTCGTTGTACATCTTGTCGTAAGCGTTCCATGCCGCCCCGTATCTCATCCCGCAGAACTTGGCCAGGTTGGTCGAAGCCTCGGCGCACGCCAGGATGTAATATGCCGGGATCGAGTACCGCAGGCTCGGCATGCTGATTCTTGCTACCTCGACCCCAGCTTCCTCGAGCTTTTTCAAAGAAGCTGAGAACATGTCGATTATTCTCTTGTCATGTATCGCCGAGATGAGCTCCTCAGGGACCGCTATGCTTTCGATCAATTCATTGGAGATGGATAGCTCCGGCTGAGCCATGCTGGTCGAATCCCTCTTGTCCTTCCCGGCGATTATCGGCAGTGCGATTGCGATGTCGTCGATCGACCTCGCCATCAATCCGATCTTATCGAGCGAGTTCGCGTAGTCGATCAAGCCGTATCTCGACACCCTGCCGTATGTCGGGGTCAAACCCACGACGCCGCAGAATGACGCGGGGCAAGAGATCGATCCTCCAGTTGATTCCGAAAGGGCGACATGGTGACTGAGGATTGCGGTCGTTCCTGCAGCTCCGCCGCTCGAACCGCCGCAGCTCCTCGAGTCATCGAAAGGGTTCCTTGGCGCTCCGAAGGCGCAGTTGGTGCTGAAGGTCCCGAAGCCGAACTCGTCCATGTTCGTCGTCCCGATGAACGACCCTCCGGCCGCCTTCATCCTTTCGACGACGGTCGCATCGAACGGCGGCTCATATCCTTCAAGTATCTTCGAGCCAGCGCGAGTCGGGAATCCTCTCACGCAGATGTTGTCCTTGACGCTGAACGGCAGACCGTGGAGAGTGCCGCCCTTTCCCGCATCAGACCTCTCGTTGATCTTAGAGAAGAGGTTCAGGCTCCTCGCGTGCGGCTCAAGCTTCCTCATGAGATCGGAAAGATAGGCCTTTGGATCGAGGACCCCTTCCTTCGCAGCTGAGATGTAGTGGGTCGCTCCAGATATCCTCATTGCATCCTCGGTCCTTTTATGAATCGCTGGTGCGTGTCCATGTTCTCGATTATCTCATCTGGAGGGATCCTCGTCTCCGGTTCGTCCTCCCTGACGTAGTTCTTAATTTCAATCGGATGGAACGCCGGCTCGCAATCCGGCACCGCCTCATCCAGCATTGAAAATGCCGAGAGTATCTCCTTGAAATCATTGAGAAGCCGCTTCGTTTCATCAGGCGCTAGGCGTATCCTGCTGATGCGCGCGACCTTCTCGATCATTTCCTCGTCGATTTCGATGCCCATGTCCCAGCGCCTTCCTTACCCAGTTCTCGGATTATTTGCTCGATATTCAATCCTTTCGTCTCGGTGAAGAATGATGTCATCGAGCCTCGACGTCATGTTATAGATAGTGCTTGTACAATTGTTGGTTCACATATGGAAAATAACCGCCGCTCGCCCCTCGACCTCGGCATCCCTGTCCATGGCTTCACGCTCTCGACGGAGATCGCCAAAGGAAGTCTCATCTCGTTCCCGAAATTCCTGACCGAAAATTCCAGTTCCGGAAGGTTCGGATCAATCGCAGCCGGAGATTTTCATCAGATCGCCGGGGAACATGGAAAATTCCTGATTTTCAATACCGTCTGGCCCCAGGAGAGTTACTCCGCCACGGTACGCATGAAACTCGAATCACCGCTGGCAATCGACATCTTCTCCTTTTCCGGGAAGAACGAGGAGTTCAACAAGCGTCTTGAGGACTATCTGCTCCTGAGCCTCCAGATTTTCGAGGAAGCAATCAGGAAGGACACTATTTACATGGCGTTCGTCCCCGGATCGGAGGCGACTTCAAAACTCGGCGGTAGAAGCAGCATCTCCGAGAAGCTCTTCCGCGGGAACATGCTGAACCTCTTCCTGCTATCGATCATTCTCGGCGTCCTGCTCCTGTTACTGTTGCAGAGCATGGGGTTAGGCTCGATCGCTCCCTTCGTCATGATAGCCATGCTCCTGTCCATCGTGCTAAGTGCCGGAAAGATTCTCGCGATTCGCAGTGACTGGAGGATCACAGAGAAGAACACCGATGTTGTCATAATCGAATGCAAGCTAGACAGCAGTATTGTTCCGACCTTCTTCAAAGACCGTGAGAGTTCTCTGTCTGCCCTGAAACGCAAACTTTACGAAACGATGACCTACGAGAAGCGGTATTTGAATCATACCGAAGTTGCCGCGCTCTTCACCGGAGCTGGGATACCAGCAGTTCCAGGACAAGTAGTGGTCAAAAGGATCAACATCTTCGAAATCGTCAAGCGCGCGGCGAAACGCTTTGAAATGCCGATTCCCGCAATCGTAGTGACCAAGAACCCGAAACCGAACGCGGCGGCGACGGGATTCTCAAAGAGGCTGGCTACCATGCTTATCACATTCGGTCTTCTAGTCCAACTGGAGGAAAAGGAGATTGAATTGGTAGTGGGCCATGAGTTGAGCCACCTCAGATTCGGCGACCCGGCCATTCTATTCACGATAATTATCTCGGAGTATCTGCTTAGAGTCTACGTCTTCCTGCCATACATGGTTACTCTCCCGTGGATTCTCCCAATATTCTATCTGATGTTCATTTTCTGGCTGATATTCTTCTTCGGAAAATTCCTCGAAGCGAGGGCCGACCTCGAAGCAGCATATATCCTCCGCGACCCGCAGACGATGGCCAACTCTCTGAAGAAGATAGGCTTCAAGCGCCTGCTGCTCGACAGTAATTTCATCGAGGGTAAACAGACAAGTTTCGGTGACTGGCTGGCATTCGACCCTCATCCGCCGCTCGGATTCAGGATCAGGAGGATGGAGAATCTGGATCTGAACGATGTCCCGAAACACACTTTGCTTAGGTCAATCTCAGATGTCTTTAGAGGGATTTCCTCATCAAGGAAGTGACTTTGATCACACTGCAAGGAGAATGATTCCCAGAACGCCTGCTGCAATCGCTCCGTATTGCAGAGGGTCAAGTTTTTCCTTTAGAGCAAATCTCGCTAAGAGCACGGTGAATAGGGGATATATCGAAGTAATTGGGGTTACAACGGAAACCTGTCCATTGCTGATTGCCAGGAACAGGCTGACCGTCCCGAACGAAGCGAGGATTCCAGCCGTCCCGGAGAACGAGAGCTTCCCGACATCCCTGTTCATCCTCCCTCTCTCGAAAAAGAGCCAAAGCGGAACCCATGTCAGTACCATCGTGAGTCCGTCGATGAAGATGTAATCGCTTTCCCCGATCTGTCGCATCGCCACTTGCGAAGGAATCGCCCAGATCCCCCAGAATATCAGGGACAATACCGCCCACATGAGCCAACGTCTTGATTTCTTTGGCCCATTTTCGTTGCTCCTGCTTTCCACTCTGTCAGCCTTTGTCGGGAGCGAGATGAAGATTATCGCCATGATGACGAGCAGGATGCCGATGGTCTGCGGAATGGTGAGGACATCGCCGATCAGGGTGATTGCCAAGACCACTGAGACCGCCGGATATCCGGCCGTGATCACAGAAACAAGCGAAACCTTTCCGCTCTTCAACGCGAAAATGTAGAAGACGAATCCCCATGCCCCCATTATCCCTGCGAAGATGGCCATCAGGATGCCATTGAGATCATTTGCTTTGTCATCAGGCAGAAGTACCCAGTAGGTCGTCTGGATGCAGACGGAGGCAATCGTATACAAGATTCCCGTTTGGTACGAACCGATCAGCTGGACTCCTTTCTTGGAGAACTGCTGCCCGGTCCCATAGCAGAGGATTGTCCCGATGCAAAAGAGTAGCCAGATTTCGATCAATGGTTCGCCTCCACTCTGGAGTCCGTTCGGGGACTAGCCTCGGCCACCGATTGGCTCATATCATATAACATTTTACCAACATTTACCAGGACAGGATGAGCAAAGGTTATTCGTATCTCCTTGGGCAATTCCTGGGCGGATGACGGGACGAAGGAAGGTCTGCGATAATCCAATGAAGGACGGTGCCTGCGATATCGTAATAATCGGCGCTGGACCAGCCGGCCTAGCCGCCGGCATCTATGGAGCCAGGGCGGGGCTGAAGTGCTTCATTATCGAGAAGGGAGCCGCGGGCGGGCAGGTCATGCTGAGCCCCTGGATAGAGAACTACCCCGGGTTCCCTCGGATCGAGGGAATGAAGTTAATGGAGACTATGGCCGCGCACGCCCGTGAATATGTCCAGATAATCGAAGGCGTCGAGGTCATCGGCATCGAACCCAAGGGCGAGGAGTTCAAGATCACCACATCCTCAGGGCAGCTGATTTCTAGAGGGATCATTCTCGCGACCGGCGCTTCCCACAAGAAGCTCCTCGTTCCTGGCGAGGAGGAATATTATGGCAAAGGGGTCAGCTACTGCGCGACCTGCGATGGATTTTTCTTCAGAAAGAAGAAGGTCGCCGTCATTGGCGGGGGCAACACCGCGCTGACAGAAGCACTCTATCTGCTATCGATAGGATGCGATGTGACCCTCGTCCACAGACGGGACGCTCTTCGTGCCGACCAGCATCTGCAGGACACTGCGAACGAAAAGAAGCTGAAGATCAAGCTGAGCACAATCCTTGAGAAGATAATCGGTGATGGGAATGCTGTGACAGCCGTCGAACTATTAGATCAGCGGACTGGCAAGAAAGAAAAAATGGATGTCGACGGGATATTCGTTGCGGTCGGCACCGTCCCAGGCTCCGCACTTGCAAAATCCCTTTGCTTGGAGATGGACGCGCAAGGTTGGGTCAAGGTGGATCAGAATTACCGGACAAACATGCCATTCGTGTATGCCGCTGGCGATCTTGTTGGCGGGATTCTCCAGATCGTATCCGCGGTTCACGGGGGCGCAGTGGCTGCGTTGTCCGCATTCGAGGATCTCGCCGATCCTTACTACACCCGCACCAGATTGGGCGAGAAAGCTGTATGTCCTCTACCAAATAAGAAAAAATGAACGGATTCAGATCACACCGTCGACACGAGAATTATCCCGAAGATAAATCCCGCCACTAGCAGCCATTCCCTCTTCGAAAGCCGTTCCTTCAGGAATGCGAATGCCAGAAGCACGACTATGACAGGCGTCGACGCCACCAGCGGGAATACTATCGCGGCTGGCCCGAGATCGACCGCCGTTATCTCCACAAAATATGCGAGGTTGCCCACTATGCTCGACAATATCGCAATTTTGACCGGCCTCCCCCACTTGGGCCAAATGTTCCTTATCTTTATCCTGTTCAACCTGTAATACGCGAAGGTCACGGGCGGGACGACGAAGGGGTAGATCGCCAGGAACTCGAAGTTCGTCATTCCTAGAAGCGCCAGCTTCGTGAATATCGCCCAGAAGCCCCATAGAAACACCGTGATGATGCATATGACGTAATAACCGGTCGAGGCCGTTGCCTTGCCTTCCAATCTTCCATGGAGATACGACAGGGAAATTATGCACGTCATGACGATCATGACACCAAGTCCCTGGGCAATAGTCACAACCTCTCCCAGGAAGATGATTGCTACTATCACGACCATGACCGGATATGATGCCGTAGCGCTCCCGACGACCGAGATCGGCCCTCTCTTTGCAGCCTCGACATATGTATAGTATCCAATCTGACCGAAGGTTGCTCCTATTATGCCGTAGACGAAGTGATCCGTCTCGATGGTCCAAATGTCCCCAGTCACAATCAGCGCTATCAGAACCACCAGGAACATCGGAAGCGCGATGAGGAGGGAGAAAAGAATCATCGACGCTGAAGAGAGGTCTTCCAGCGAGGCCTTCTGGGCGACCATGGAAGAGCCGTACATGATTATCGCGATGATCGCGTAAATCAACCAGATCTCCATGTTCTCCCAGCCCTGCTGCTCCTATGAGATCGTCTCAGCCTATTCTTTTTACGTCGATGGTCATCGATTCGATTAATCTTTGCACGAAGTCGAGAATTATGAGTGGGCCCGGTCGGATTTGAACCGACGACCAACTGGTTATGAGCCAATCGCTCCACCGGTCTAAGCTACGGGCCCCTGGGACTGGCGGAGAATGACTAACAGGACACTTCTAATTAACGGTTTCCAAAATCACGAAGGAGAATGGCGCCGTCGATCGGACTCGAACCGATGACCTTCCGGTTAACAGCCGGAAGCTCTCTGTCGGGACAATAGACATCATCTAGTGTCCTGCCAACTGAGCTACGACGGCGCGGTGCGAAATCTCCTTATCGAACGCCATTAGATAAGACTTTTGGAGCACTGGATTTCTGCCTACTCCAGCTGCTCCCGGAGCTCCTGGACCGTTGCGTTCAGAGCCTCCAGGCTTTTCTTTAGGTTGTCCAAGAAATCCTGCAGCTTCGCGGTCGTTATCGCTCCGTCCGGTGACGGTTCGATCAACCCTTCCTGCTCAAGTATCCTGAGCGAGTACCGCACCTTGTGCTGAGGGAACGCGAGCATCTCCGAGAGGCGGATGATGCCTATCGGCTCGTTGTCCATGATCGCCTTGAGCAGCGCAACGTGCCGCTGGAGAAGATCGATCTCGGTCTCGATCCTGCTTGTGAGAGTATTTTTTGCCCTGTCCTTCATCTCTTTCCCCACCGAATAACAATCCTTGACATGGCGCGTGATAGCAATCGTAATATTTTAATCGAATTGACCAACATCTTTCATGTTGGTATTGAGCCAGTGATCTGATTTCTTTCGAGAATCGTTGCCGGTTCCACGTGCGTTCCGGTATCAACGAACTAAGTTTACTGACCAAGTTTCAAATAACGCTACCAGGATTGTGCGTCCCGTGTCAATCGTAAGCATAAGGTCGTTGTCCAAGCGATTTGGAGAAAAGGTCGCGCTTGACCAGGTTACATTGGAAGTCCAGCAGGGAGATCTTTTCGGACTCTTCGGCCCGAACGGTGCCGGAAAGACGACGCTCCTCAGGATCTTAACGGGGCAGCTCGAACAGGATTCCGGGACCGCGCAGGTGATCGGCCTCGACGTCAGATCCGACCCGCTCGGCGTCAAGCGACTGATCGGGATCGTCCCCGAAGTGGAATCTCCTCCGACCTATCTGACGGCATACGAGTACCTCTACTTCGTCGCAAAGATCCGGAATGTCGAGGACATCGACAAGAAGATCGACCGATGGTTCGACTTCTTCGATCTTAAAGATGCGCGCGACGTGATCTGCAGGGACCTGAGCAAGGGGATGCGGCAGAAGATCATGCTAGCTAGCGCCTTCATCCACGAGCCCAAGCTCCTCTTCATGGACGAACCGTTCATCAACCTAGACCCGATCTATCAGCGCAAGCTCAGAGAGTATCTGCTCAGCTATGTCAAGGATGGCGGGACAGTTTTTATGTGCTCCCACCTGCTCGAGATCGCAGAGAGGCTCTGCAACAGGGCGGCGATAATATCCGAAGGAAGGATGGTCAAGTCCGGCACAATGGCCGAGATCGTCAAGGGGGAGAAGACCCTCGAGGACGTCTTCCTGAAGCTGGTCAGCAGAGGAGAGTGAACCGGGACGAGGACGCTTCTCTGGCTGATGCTCAAGGAAGAGCTCAGGACGCACACGACATATTCCGGCAGGAGGCGCTTCTTCACATTCCCGATCATGGTGTTCATCTTCTCGACGATCTTCTCCCTATCGCTCGAGAAGCTCCTCGAGCAGACGCCGCTGGAGCAGCTCATCCTTCTGTCGATGGCTGGGGCCTTCATCTACGGCGTCGGCGTCGGAAGCTTCGGCTTCATGGGGAAGCAGTACATCGAGCGGCGCTACGGGACGAAGAACTATCTTATCGCAATGCCAGCGCTTCTCCCTATCACCTATAGGCAGACGTTCTTCGCGATGTACGTCCGCGACTCAATCTTCTACATCGCGCTGGTCCTGCTCCCGGCCACCGGAGGCCTGCTCGTCGCCACCCCTTTCGTCGGCTTTCACCTCACCAGCATATTGCTTTTCTTCGTTGGGGCGGTCCTCAGCTTCCAGCTCGGAACCAGCCTGAGCTTCCTCGGCTCCACGCTCTTCACGCGCAGCGTCGCGGTCTTCATCGCGTTCACCTCCGGGATAATCGCGTTCGTGTTCCTCGGCGGGGTGATGAAGCTCTTCGACGTCTCTTTGGTCGTCCCATCGCTCGGGTTCCAGTTCTCAGTCCCTCCGCTCGGGACGGATTATCTCGGGGCCGCCGGGTTCGCGGCGGTGAGCGTTCTCGCGATCATCGCGATGACGGCACTGAGCCTCCTTCTCATCAGATTCCATTTCGTCACTCGCGACATCAAGTACGAATCGATCCTGCCGCGGTATGTCAAGATTTTCAGGTCGGCTGGCAGGTATCAGGAGATCGTCGGCAAGGAGTTCGTGGATATCAAGCGGAGCGGGACGGTCGGCAAGATGTTCTTTTCGTTCATCCTCCCTCTGGTCTTCCTCTCATTCACTTCCTGGTTCGTCAACAAAGGCCTCAACATCTCGGTCGGGTTCAACACCGTGTTCTACGGCGCGATGGTCGGGTTCATGGGGGTGATGCTGTACAGCTGGCTGAACAACGTCGACAGCATCGACTATTACTCGCTCATACCGGTGACGGTCCCGCAGATCATCAAGGCAAGGGTGCTCGTGTTCCTGTTCCTGACGATCGGGATAAGCGCGGCGTTCGTTGTCGCGGTTGCCATAATCAACGGGGAGATCGACATTCTCTGGCTCTCCCTTCTCGTGATGTTCACCACCTCCGTCTACATGGTCGTCATGACGGCCTACCTGACCGGTCTGAGGACCAACACCTTCCTCTTCGACATGGGGGTCATGAGCAGGTTCGCCGTGATGTCCTTCCTGCCGGATGTCTGCCTGACCATCCTTTCGTTCAGCATGAGGACGAGCTGGTCGGCGGTCATCGGCATCGCCATCGTCATCTTGGCCCTCGTCGGGGCGACGATAATCCTTTACCGCGGCATCGAGAAGAAATGGCGGGGCGCAGGATTCGATTCTTGACCATTATTGTATGTCGAAATACGGTTTTCCGCACAAGAATATGCCTTGTTCAATTCAATTAATTATATTTTAATCTGGCATTCTAGGTTTGCTTAAATACTGTTTTTTACTCTGACCTATCGTCTTTATATTGACCAATTCATATATAGGATGTACATGAGTAGAATCAAGGTTATCACCGACCCATCCGACCTTGTTCCGATGTTCCGGGCGGTGGATACGAAAGTCAAGAGAGAGGTTCTGAAGCTCATAACCCTCGAGTGGCACACTTCGAAGGAGATCGAGCAGCTGTTCGGGGCTGAAGGACGCGAGGCCTTGACCTTTTTCGAGAAGATGAAGCTGGTCGAGACCAGATGGCAGTCCTCCCCGGATCAGCAGCCGGAGAAGGCTTATCACACCTACTACACCTCCTTCCACATCAACGCCTCGTGGCCCGTGTATGAGATATCCGACGTGCTCGCCGCGGCGGTCATGGACGATAAGGAGTTCAAGAAGATCGAGAAGAAGATCGTCGATTTGGCAGGGGACCAGGGCAAGTTCGCGGGCGATGTCGCGGAATCGTTGGGTGTCACGTTCACGATGCTGAAGAGCCTCGTGAAGAGGACCGCGAAGCTCGAGTACCGCGGCCATAGGATCGAGCGCAGGAAAGACGCCGACTAGTGACCCGCGCTCACTGCGAGTTGGGATCATGATCAAGGTTCTGAGGATAGGCCATCGCCCTTCGAGGGACAAGCGCGTCACGACGCACGTCGCCCTGGTCGCCCGCGCGTTGGGGGCCGACGGGATCCTGATAACCACAAAGGATCCGGAGATCGAGAAGACGGTCAGATCCGTCGCGTCCAGGTTCGGCGGCGAGTTCGAGATCGTCTCCGGGGTCTCCTGGAAGCAGACGATGAGTTCATGGACCGGGGTGAAGGTCCATCTCACGATGTACGGCGAGCCGATCGACAAGGTTGCCCCCAAGATCCGGGGGAAGGATGTGCTCGTCGTGGTCGGGGCCGAGAAGGTCCCTGCAGAGGTCTACCAGATGGCTGACTACAACGTGGCTGTCGGAAACCAGCCGCATTCCGAGGTCGCGGCGTTGGCTTTATTTCTCGACAGGTACTTCGAGGGGAAGGAGCTGGAGACGACCTTCGAAGGCCCGCGCCTGACAATCGTGCCGAACCCAAGGGGGAAGACCGTTGTCGACTCACGCAAAGAAACCGAGTGAACAAAAGTCTGATGATTCGAAGCTGCCGACGAAGGCCGAAGCACTGAAGCTTCTGAAGGAATCCGGAGTGGATGCCTCCGTAATCGCGCACTGCCAGACGGTTAGCGCACTGGCCCTTAAGATCGGCAGGAGATGCACGAAGCCGGTGGATCTGAAGATCATTGAGGTCGCAGGGCTACTCCACGACATCGGCCGCTCGGCGACCCACGGGATAGATCACGCGGTCGAGGGCGGCAAGATAGCGAAGAGCAAGAAGCTCCCGGACGAGATCGTTAAGATCATAGAGAGACACATAGGCGCGGGACTCACGAAAGAGGATGCGGAGCGGCTCAACCTCCCGAAGAAGAGCTATCTGCCAGAGACATTGGAGGAGAAGATCGTCGCACACGCCGACAACCTGCTGAGCGGCACGAAGAAAATACCGATTGCCCAGACGATCGCCGGTCTCATAAGGAAGCACGAAGAAGAGGGGGCCAAGAGGATGCTCTCGCTTCACAAGGAACTGAGCGAGCTGTGCGGTGTCGATCTGGATATGATCTGATCAGATCTTTTCCCTTTTGCCGGATAGATATTCGTCCCGTAGCTGGTGATACGCTATCGCATTCGCCTTCGCACGTTCTCTAAGTGCTGGATTGCCGGATTTGACGACCTTCGCCGGTACTCCGAGAACGAGGCTGTTCTCAGGGATCTTCATTCCGGCGGGCACGACCGCACCAGCTCCGACGATGGAGCCGCTGCCGATCTCGGCGTCATCCAGGACTACAGAATTAATTCCGATGATGACCTCGTCCCCGATGATCCCGCCGTGCACGATCGCCCCATGCCCCATCGTCACGTTCTTGCCTATCGTGACACGATGTCCCTTGTCGCAATGGATCACGCAGCAGTCCTGGACGCTCGACCCCTCTCCGATAGTGATCGGCCCCCTATCTCCCCGGATGCTCGCGAAGGGCCAGACGCTGCAGCCTTTTCGTATCGTGACATCTCCGACGATCGATGCATTCTCAGAAACGATGGACGGATTTTCAATCACTACTGGCAAGGGATCACCTGTTGCGATAAGAATCAGATGATGGGAAAAAGGTTTTTAATGCCGCGTTCAGACCTGCTCGATTTCGCTCTTCAAGTCTTCCTTCTTCTTCCCGCCGCTCTTCTTCAACGCCACTTTCCTCGGGAAGTACTTCAGGAGGACGATGTCGCCGACAGCCCCGATCCACCTGTAGGGCACGTTGACCGGCTTGGAGTTCTCTACCAGAAGCGGGTTGGTCTCGTTGATGAACAATCCCTGGCACCTCGATTCGTCAAGCTCTATGACCAGGTTGTTGACGGTCCCTAGATAGATCCCTTTGTTCGTGTAGACTTGTAGTCCGATGAGTTCAGAAGCCTCTTCCAGCATGATGCATCCCATTCGCGATATCCTCATGTTGTTTTAAATAGTTTCTGTCGATGGCGCGCATCCCAGAACGTAATTCATCTGCATCATCCGTGCTTTTGACACGAGTCCCTCATCGGATGCGAAACGACATCACGCCCCCTCGCGACATCGATCGCTTCTATTCCAGGTTTCGCCCATGGTCCGTGAGACGGGTTCGGCCAGTCTCCCATTGGCAGACTATATATAATCGGGACGATAACGGTATTGCAACAAGTTCGCATTATCGGAGAGTCGGTTAGATATGGGCGAAGAACTTGTCGCTATCCGAGAGAAGAAAAAGAGGGAGATCATGGCAGAGATGAACCAATCAAAGGACAAGGCCAGCTGGCCAGGCGTTCCGATCGAGATAACGGATTCAAATCTCGAGACAAATGTGAAGCAATTTTCCGCTTTAGTCGTCGATTGCTGGGCGCCTTGGTGCGGACCCTGCAGGATGATCGCACCGACAGTCGAGGCGCTCGCAAAGGACTTCAAGGGCAAGGTCGTGTTCGGCAAGCTGAACACCGACGAGAACATGGGCGTATCAACAAAGTTCGGGATAATGAGCATCCCGACTCTCCTCTTCTTCAAGGACGGCAAGCTGGTCGACAAGATGATCGGGGCCGTCCCGAGGCAGCAGATCGAAGAGCGCATGAAGAAGGTTCTTTGAGTTATCCCGATATCACTCTGGAATCCCCTTCAAAGGTACGAAACCAGGAGGAAAGAGCTTGGAGAAATTCTCATCGAAGCTGTCTTCCGACATGACTTGGCCGGCGAAGATAGAGACCCAGAACGGTTTGACGCTCGAATTCTCGAAGCCTCCTGAATACAGGGGCATGAAGGGAACGATGACTCCCGAGGACGCTTTCGTCAGCGCCGTCATCACGTGCCTGGCATGCACCTTCGACTCATACGCCAACAGGATGCGGCTGAAAATCCTGAAGTACGAATCGGTAGGGACCGGGACGGTCGACGTGGTCGACGGCGTGCAGAAGTTCACGCAGCTCGAAATCCGCGTCAAGATCACCATCCCGGCCGAGACCAGTGAAGAATCGGCTCAAAAAGCAATCGACAAGGCGAAGGGCAGCTGTCTCGTCGCCGCCTCCCTCAATACTCCGATAACTTACGACATCCAGATAGTCAACGGATGATCAGACTCCAGCCTTCTTCGCGCCTATCCTTATCGCCTCTAGGACGCTGTCCTTCGGGGCTATCGTCACGATGGGCACGCGGATCACCCTCTCCACGGTCGAGCTCACGATCGGCGCGCACACTATCGCCTTGGCGCCCTCGTCCTCAGCCCTTATCGCTGCGACGATGACATCCTCTATCGTGGCAGCTGGGTATTCCCTCACCTGGATCTTCTTGCCCTCAATCTCCACGGTGGTCTCTTCGATCTTATCCAGAACAGACCTCGCGGCGATGACTGCGATGAATTCACCCCGTACGTTCCCTTCGACGTTATCGACGCACCGCACGATCGCGCGGAGTGTCCTGAGGTTCGGAGCCCGCCCCTCTGAAATGATCTTGTAAAGGGTGCTCGTCGCGATGCCGGCTTTCTTCGCGAATTCCCGGAGGTCCATCTCGAGATCCTCCTTGATGATCCGTCTGAGGTTCTCCGCGAAATTGCTGTTCTTCTCCGTGAGCGACCGGAGAAGCTGATCGGATAGTCTCTTCTGCATTGTTTCCGAAATAGGATATTATTAAAATATTATTAATACATTTAGGTAAAAAATCATGAGAATATGGGAAAAACGGTTTATCCCCCTTCGCTCTACTCCTTCGATGGAATCGGGCGCAATCCGAGGTGATATCTGTGGAAAAGAAAGTGGTCGCAATAATCGTCGTATTGGTTCTCGTAGTCGCCGCTTTAGCGACGGGACTCGTGATTATGAGCAACAGCGGAAAAGGCTCGCCGTCGGAAGTGAGGGTCGGGTTCATCACCGGCGATATACACCATCTTCCGTTCGCGATCGCGGACAACGCGACGGTCGGAGGCGGGCAATCCTTCTATGAGACGAACGGGCTGAACGTGACCCCGAAGGGCTACGCCAATGGCGGGGCGATCATGGACACCGGCTTCGGGACGAACCAGACTGACATCGCCTACCTCGGCGCGGCGCCCGCGATATCCAAGCATCTCAATCTCGGGAGGAACATTGTGAATACCTCAATAATCGCCCAGACCAATGAGGAAGGATCCATACTAGTCGCCGACATGACCGTCAACAGCGCCTCCGACTTGGTGGGGAAGAAGGTCGCCTCCCCCGCGAAATCATCGATTCAATACCTCATGCTCCTGAAGTATCTGGAGGACAATGGACTCAATATATCCGGTGATCCGGTGCCGTACAATGGGACGGTGGCGTACAAGGGCGCAGTGAACTACACTGACGCCGGCGCCGGCACCGGGAAGACGCTAATGCAAAAGCCGGTCAATAGCATCGACCACATCAGCGCCTTCATCATCTGGGAGCCGTACGGAAGCGATGCAGTTGCCGGGAAAGTCGGGCACGTCCTGTCTACTTCGCACGATATCTGGCCCGACCATCCGTGCTGCGTGATCGTCGTCAACAACCAATTCGCAGCAGCCCACCCGGACATAGTGAACAAATTCATCGCGGCGCATAAGCAAGCCATCAACTGGATTAATGGCGCGGAAGCTAGCAGCACCTCCGCGGACTACGCTTTGCTCGTCACTACGGCGAAATCTTTCACGGAGAAGAACGACACGGTCGTGGAGGCCGCGCTCAGCTACGTCAAGTACGATTACGCGATGCCCGCCTCATTCAAGACCATGCTCGAGGAGTTCGCCCAGAAGATGATCGACTTCGGCCTGATCCCTTCGTCCAAGCTCACATACAACGGGAACGACTACATGAGCGTGCAGGACTTCATCGCACGATACGTGAAGAGCGATTATCTCTGACGATCCTGCGGCCTTGAATATCGGTCTGTCGGCTGCGACTAGCTTAGGATAACCATCAAAGCTTCGGATCGTCTTCAGTATGCTGGAACCATCTCATGGACGCTTCCAAAAAAGTCGGAATCCTTGCGCGGCTCGGGAGGAACGAGCTCGCGAGCCGTCTGATTCTCGGCGCGATAGGAGCGGCGCTATTCATCGGATTCTGGCAGTTCCTACTTGAACCAATTGCAAGAGTGGTCTACGGCAATCCAGGTCTGGAGTTTCCCACATTCTCCGAGTCCATCGGTTCGTTGCTCTCCTCTTTCACGCACAAGAATCTCTGGAACCCCAATTTCATGGGCGACCACCTTGCCAGCAGCCTTGCAAGGGTAATGCTCGGTTTCGGGCTAGCCGCGGTCATAGCGGTCCCGGTCGGCCTGATGATGGGCTGGATACGAAAGTTCGAGCACTTCGCGTTCCCGGTAAACGAACTGGCAAGGCCGATCCCCCCGCTCGCCTGGATACCGGTCGCCATAATCTTGATGGAGGGCGAGCTCAAGGTTATCTTCATCTGCTTCCTGGGCGCCTACTTCCCGATACTCATTAACACGATCCAGGGAGTAAAGTCCATCGATCCGTTGCTTTTCGATGCCTCAAAAACTCTTGGGGCTGGACGAGCAGATGTCTTCCTCAAGGTCGTCGTACCGGCGACTATCGGGCACATTATGACGGGTCTGCGCGTTGGTCTAGGCGTGGCGTGGATGACCATTGTGGCGGCGGAGATGATTGGCGCGAACAACGGCGTAGGCTGGTACATATACGCGACAGCCATCCAGCAGGGTGAGTACACCCAGGCTTTGGGCGGGATGATTCTGATCGGGATAGTCGGCTACATCATTTTCATTGCCATGGATGTCGGAGAAAGGAGGGTCCTGAAATGGATGGGGATGCGCTAATCTCGATCAGGGATCTACTCGTGCGGTTCGTCAAGGACGGTACGATCGTCGACGCCTTGGACAACTTCTCCCTCGGCGTGAATCAAGGTGAATTCGTATGCATCCTCGGTCCGTCTGGCTGTGGGAAGACGACCGTTCTCCGGGTACTCGCGGGTCTTCAAGAGGCCTCGTCCGGCTCAGTCTCAGTCGGTTCGCTGTCGATAGGTAATAAGGACGCTGAATCTGACATACCGGTGACGCTCGTCTTTCAAGACTTCGCCCTTTTTCCCTGGCGGACCGTCAAGAAGAACATCGAATTCCCGCTGGAGACCAGGGGCGTGCCATCTGAGAAGAGGGATGAGATGTCCAGCAGGCTCATAGACCTCGTTCATCTCGGCGGGTTCGAGGACGCGCATCCGAGACAGCTTTCCGGGGGCATGAAACAGCGGGTCGCGATTGCCAGGGCACTCGCGACAGACGCCTCAGTCCTCCTGATGGACGAGCCGTTCGGATCCCTTGATGCTCAAACTAGGAATCTCATGCAGCGCGAACTCCTGGACATCTGGCAGAAAACGAGGAAGACGATCATCTTCGTCACGCACTCGGTCGATGAGGCCGTGTACCTCGCAGACAGAATCGTTGTCATGACCTCACGTCCTGGGAAGGTGAAAAAGGAATTCCTGATCGGCATCCCGCGGCCGCGCGAACGGACCTCCCCGGAATTCATCCGCGTGAGAGGCGAGGTCCTCTCGCAGCTCCAGGAGGAGTTCGACAAGACCCAGGCTTTGGAACGAAAGCGCGAAAAGTGAAGCAAGGAACGATAATCCTCTAGGCATAACCCTTAATTATTCCGGTCTGGATTATCTCCTTCATGAGTTTCGAACTGAACGTCGTCAGCAACACCCCGCTCACCCCGCTAAACGATGTCGAGGAAGTATGCCTGATCTTTCTGAACCAAATCGGGTATTTCCCGAAAGGCTACGAGCCTCACACAGACGCATCGACGATCAAGGAGAGCATCCCGTACAGGCTATTTGCTGAGTGCCTCCTGGCGAGGATGGACAAGGGTTGGCTCGTCGAGGATCTCGCCACTGAGCTCGGGACGACGAAGGCGACCGTTTATCGTCACATCAACAAGCTCAAAGGATTCGACATCATCGAGGACGTCCCCGTCGAGCGTGACGGCACGAAGAAGAAGGGCTACAGGATCCGATACGGCGATCTGTCGAAGGCCTGGAACTTCACCGAGGCGCACGTCGACATGGCGATGAAGAGCTACCGCCAGACGGCCGACCACCTGCAGAGCCTCGCATCCGCCAAGAAATCATCGAAGAGGAAGTGAACCGGATGGCAATGGGCACCAAGAAGAAAGAGGAGAGCTTCTCGCTTGTCGTAGGATCATCATATCTTATCCGCAGCGCTGAATCGCGGGAGAAGCCGATGGAGACGCGCGGGAAGCTGAGAGGCTTTGCAAGCATCGGCCAGGAGACGGCCATAGCTATGGAGATGGACGAATCTCACGGCGACAGCGCAGGAAAACTACGCTTCATCCCGCTGAACGTCATTCTGTCCGTCGATGTCCTGAAGACGGTCGAGAAGCAGGAAGAGAAGAAGGAGCAGCAGCCCGAGGGAGTCTATTTCGGCTGATTGGCGGAAAGAATATTATCCGATACGCTCTCGGAAGGCTCCGTGAGTTTCTCATCCGACGTGATCGATGCGATTTTAGCCGGTAAGGTCAGCGACCGCGACTCTCTCCAGCGTTTGAAGGCGGAGCTTTGCGAGAAATACGGCCTCGATCGGATGCCATCCAATCCGGAAATACTGGCAGAAGTATCTGCTGATCTCCGTGAGAAGGTCGAACCGACCCTCCGGCTTAAGCCGATAAGATCTCTGAGCGGGGTCGCCGTCGTCGCTGTCATGGCGAGCCCCGCTCCATGCCCGCACGGCAAATGCATGTACTGCCCCGGAGGGCCGGAATCCGGGACAGCCCAATCGTACACAGGTCAGGAACCTGCAGCAAGACGAGCCGCTCGGAACGAATTCGATCCTTACAGGCAGGTCCGTTCTCGTCTCGACCAACTCGCCCAGATCGGCCACCCCATCGACAAGATCGATCTCATCGTCATGGGTGGGACGTTCCCTGCGAGGGAAAGGCAGTACCAGGAGGATTTCATTCTCAGAATCTATGACGCCCTCAACGGCTCAGACTCGCAGTCCGTAGAAGAAGCCCAGGAGAAGAACGAGGTCGCGCCTTCCAGATGCATAGGGATGACCTTCGAGACGCGCCCGGACCAGTTCACCCCCGGACAGGTTTCGTATCTGATGTCGCGCGGCATGACGAGGATCGAGCTCGGCGTCCAGACAGTCTACGAAGACATCATCAGAAATCTTGAACGGGGGCACACTGTCGCCGATTCGATCGACGCGACCATACGCGCCAAGCGTAGTGGGCTCAAGGTCTGCTACCACCTGATGCCGGGATTGCCAGGATCGACAATGAAATCGGACATCGAGATGTTCCGCTCCGTGTTCAACAACCCGATGTTCAGGCCGGACATGCTCAAGATATACCCGACGCTCGTCATCAAGGGCACGAAGCTCTACGATGCCTGGAAGAGGGGCGAGTACGAGCCGCCTGACACGGATTACATCGTCGATATGATGGTCGAGGTCAAGAGTTCCATCCCGGAGTGGGTCCGCATCCAGAGGATCCAGCGTGACATCCCGATCCCGTTGATCGACGCCGGCGCCCGCAAGAGCAACGCCAGGCAGCTGATCGCCGCCAAACTCGCGGAAAAGGGCGAGAAATGCAATTGCATCCGCTGCCGAGAGATCGGGCATGTCGAGTTCGAATCGCTGCCTGAGAAGGCGGAGATGTCCGAGATGGAATACGCGGCATCTCACGGCACCGAGCACTTCATCCAGGTCCAAGATCCGTGCACCGAAGCGCTAATCGGATTCGCGAGACTCCGAGTGGACATCGATGACGGAAGACCCGTAGCTAGATTGCGAGAACTCCGCGTCTACGGCCAGCAGGTTCCCATCGACGACCTCCTTCCGGAAGGCCTCCAGCACCGGGGTTACGGACGGCAGCTGCTCGACAGATGCGAGGGGCTGTCCTGGGAGAAAGGCGCGGAAGAGTTGTTCGTCACTAGCGGGGTCGGCGCACGCGGGTATTACCGAAAATTCGGATACCGGCTCGACGGCTGCTACATGGTCAAGAAATGCGATTCCAGATAGCATAACAAGGTCGGTAGATTTTTAATCGACAATCCTGATACCAGCTGAAGGGATACGAATTGTCTTGCATCAGATGCGGTGATGCCACTGAGGAGTCCGCCTATCTTTGCGAGGTCTGCGCCGAGACCTGCTACCAGGACCCCATCTTCTTCTTCGCCCCCAACATGATCGGCGAGAGCCTCGTTGAGAGGCTGAGGCACCAGTCGGCGGCGCTGATAAGGTTGGACCCCACCGCCATCGGAGACATCGAAAGGGTTCCCGGCCAATCGTTCTTCGATGCGGTTACATCCATTGACGTCAAGAAAGCCACCGAGAAGGAGACCTTGGAATATTACAAGACCGCCAACTTCGTCCTCAGCCAGTACGGCGTCCCCCTCTACGCCGACCAGCCTAAGCTTCTGCTGACGAAGGAATCCTCGAAAGTCGTGGCGGCCATCGCGCAGAAGATTAACTCCCTTTCGGCCCGGTTCCCCGACGCCGCCCTGAGCGATGTCTTCCTCCGGACGGGGCTGATATACTGGAGCGCCTCGCGTAGCGTCCTGCTGCGGGCCGGACCGGTAAAATGGTGTAGGGACAAGCGGAAATACACGCTGATGAAATCGCTCGAGTACCTCGGCAAGATTCCCAAGAACAACGACCTCTATTCTCTCGCGCTCAAGATGTCCGGTATGGTCCTGCTGGACGCAGGCGCGTATCCGGACGCCGAGGAGAAGCTCTCCTCCGCGCGCAAGAGCTTCCCCGAGGACATGTTTCTGGTAAGGGCCCTGTCAAGAGCGCACTTCAACCTCGGCAACATAGATGAAGCGATCAGCCTGCTTGACCAGGCCATCGCCGTGAACGAGACCGCGGAGGTCTGGCTGGAAAAGGGGGAATACCTCCGGAAGGGCGAGAGGTTCGACGAGGCGACCGCCGCTTACGAGGAAGCGATATCGATCGATCGCAACTTCATCCGCGCCTACAAGGGCCTGATCTACCTGCTCCGGCAGATGGGGAAGGAGGATGAAGCGGTGCGGCGTGAGGCCGACCTCAAGCTCGCCATGGAACCAGGGGCAGTCGCCAAGCTGGAAGAGCTGATGCAGGCAGACACGATGATGCCTTCCGAGGAGGCCGCCGTCCGCGCAAGGCGCGAGCCGCTGATCGCGCCGAGGAGGCCGAAGATCAAGAGGGAAGAGATTACGGACCCGGTGAGATCCGCCAACCAGGCGCTGAACTCCGGGGATTTCGACCTCGCCGTCGAGATGCTCAGGATGCATCTCGCAGAGAAGGGCGGAAGGGATGCAGCATCGATGATCCTACTTTCCAGAGCCTATCTCTACAACGGGGAGTTCGAGCAGGCCAAGAGGGTCATCAGCGAGCTGCTCAAGAGGGAGAAGGAGAGCTCCGAAGGATGGTACTGGAGGGCGAAGATCGAGAACGCCGAGGGCAAGTGGGGGGTCGCGATCCAGCATCTGGACAAAGCGACAAGGATCCTCCCGTCGTTCGTTGACGCTTACGCGGAGAAAGGCCTGATATACATCGCCAACCAGCGCTATCAGGAGGCGGACGATGCCTTCGCGAAGGCGCTCGAGCATGATAAGAACAATGCCCGAGCATGGTTAGGGCGCGCGAAGGCGATCGCCAAGCTGGAGAGATGGGGTGCCTCGATACAGTGCATCAACAAGTTCCTCGAATTGATTCCCGACAGCAGGGAGGGCTGGCTCTTCAAGGCCGAGCTCCTGCTGGAGAAGGGGAAGCACCAGGAGGCCGAGCGGGCCTTCGCGAAGTACCTCGAGATGGAGCCGAACGACCCGAAGGCCTGGTGCGATCACGGCATTGTGATGCAGGCGATCGGGCTGTCGGAGGACGCGATCAAGAGCTTCAAGAAATGCATAGAACTGGATCCGAAGAATGTGCAGGCCAAGAAATGGCTGAGGCAGGTTTCCGGAGGTGGGTCAGGTGGTTGATCTGAAGGACCGCCTCACCAAGGACGCCGACGTCCTCCTCCTCGACGAGCTGATGCGGCTCACTGACGCGCAGTTCGACGAGGTGATGAAGCAGCTGATGATCGAGCTTAGGGTCGAGCCCAGGAAGGTCCGCAACAAGTCGACATACTATTTCGCCGAGGTCGTCTCGACGAAGGACCAGAACCGGGAGATCATGTTCGTGAACAAGGGCACCGGCATGATCGGTCAGGCCGACGTCGAGAAGCTCGCCACTTATTCCGAGAAGATACGCGCGCCCAGGAGCACGCTGATCAACCTCGGCGACATATCTAGCGACGCGGACAAGGAGGGGCGGAGGCGCAGCGTCCACCTGATAAGGGGGACCGAGCTGGCAGCGCTCATCAGGAAGAGCGGCCTCGAGGACCTGGTCCTGAAGGAGTTCGCACAGAATGTTGTCGCGGC
>Ga0315297_10000411_pt1 | contig 24976 bp, 23 predicted proteins | sample YL17G15_0_MG_FD_203628 | JGI IMG/M metagenome (GOLD analysis project Ga0315297, IMG submission 203628) | Sediment microbial communities from Yellowstone Lake, YNP, Wyoming, USA - YL17G15_0 | ecosystem: Environmental > Aquatic > Freshwater > Lake > Sediment | place: USA: Wyoming | collected... | reverse complement strand
CCTGGGTGCGCGGATGGACCGCCATGAAGAACGCCGGCAGAGCCCGGTCCTCGGCCATGGCGTAGTAAATACGCGGCATGTGCATCAGCGTCGCGTTCAGGAATCCCAAGGCCGACAGGACGATGACCAGCGAGACGAAGAGATAGCCGAAGCCGCCGAAGACGACCTTGGCCGTCTCCGCCGCGACGAGTTTCGCTCCGGCCACGCCGGCAAGGCCAAGCACTCTGACGTAGGCGAAGTTGATGGTCAGGTAGCAGGCGATGATGATCAGCACGCCGAGGACGATCGCGCGCGGCATGTTCCGCCGCGCGTTCCGGACGTCCGCGCCGAGGTTGATCGTGTGATGGTAGCCGCCGTGGGTGTAAAAAACGGAGATGAGGCCGGCGGCCAGGGCCAGGACCCAGGACGTCGGGGAAGGCAGAGGGACGGCCGGGCCGGGGACCGCTCCGCCGCTATAGGAAAAAGCGGCCACGACGATCAGCCCGATCATGCCGATCTTGAAGGCCGTCAAAATATTCTGAGCCCAGGCCCCGGTCTTGATCCCGAGCAGATTGATGACGAGGAGGAGGAGGGTCAATGCCACTGCGGTCAGCTGGACGGCCGTCTGGGTCTGCAGCCGCGGGGGGAGGATGATCGGATTGAGATATTCGGCCCCGATGATGGGGATGGCCGCGACGCCGGCGCCGTTGACGAGGATGACGTTCGTCCAGTTGAGCATGAAGGCCGGAGCGCTGCCGTAGTGCTCGGCCACGATCTTGTAGAACGAACCGGGCTGGGAATAGCGCGAGCCGATCTCGGCGAAGGTCAGGGCGCCGAGGAGGCTGATGACGCCGCCGAGGATCCAGGCGGCGAAGAAAAGGGCGGGCTTTCCCGTCCCTTGGGCGACCATGGCCGGGGTGCGGAAGATGCCGATCCCGATGACGAGGCTGACGACGACCATGGTCGTGTCGAACGTCGTCAGCTTCGCCTTGATCGACATTTTTAAGTCTGTTTCACGGCGAGACCAGCATGGCCGGCCGTGGCCATCCGACTCGAAGAGTCGTCCCGGGTCTTTCGAGGGAAATCATCCACCCAGTCCGATGTTGGATGAGATCCTTCGCTTCGCTCAGGATGAGTTTCGGCTCGCATGTACATATTAACTCATCCGAGGTTGGATGAGATCCTTCGCTTCGCTCAGGATGAGTTTCGGCTTATAAGAATAAGCCGAAACTCATTTCTCCGTTTCGTAGCGCGACAGGACGTCCTGGTTGATCTGGAGGTAAATGTCGTATTTGACCTTGACGCCCTTCTCGGTCTTCAGTTTCGCCACGTAGGACTGGAGGAACTTGTTCTTCTTCGTCTCGAGGAGCGTGTTCTTTTCGGTCTCCTTGTCCTTTTCGAAGTCCGTCTTGGTTGCTTCCTTTCGGTCGAGAACCCGGATCAAGGCGTAGCCGTTCTCGAAAGCGATCGGCTCGCTGACCTGTTTGAGCGGCAGGCTGAAGGCCAGGGCATCGACCTCCTTGTTCTCGCCGATGATCCCGATGAACTGCTCCTTCTTGTGTTCGTCGACGGTCTTGATCTCGAGCTTGTACTTCGGGGCGATGTCCTCCCAGTTCTTGTCCGTCAGCTTGGCCCGGGCTTCTTTGATCTTGGCCAGGGCGGCGTCCTTCTTCTTGGCCTCAGTCACGTCCTTCTCGACGTCGGTCTTCACTTCCTCGAACGTCGCCGCCCGGGGCGCTTCGATTTTGTTCATTTGGACGAGTCCCACCCCGCCGTACGTGTAGATCGGCCCGGAGACATCCTTTTCCTTGAGCTGGAAGAGGGCGGCGCTGATCGATCCCGAGGGGTCGAAATCGCCGAGCTCCTGGCCGTTCTTCAAGAGCCCGGTCGAGGCGACCTGGATATTCGCCTTCTTCGCGGTCGATTCCAGGCTTTTCTCGGCTTTGGCCTCTTTTTCGAGCCGGGCGATGCGCTCCGTGGCCAGCTGCCTGGCCTTCTGGTCCTGGAGCATGGAGCGGATCTGGGGTTTGGCCGAAGCGAGCGGAGTCGTCGTGGCCGCTTCCTTTTCGGTCACTTTGAGGAAGGAGATGCCGCTGTCCTGGGTGAGCGGATCGGAGACTTTTCCGGCCGCCAGCTTGCCGATCTCGTCCTGCTCCGGCTGGGCCAGCGACCTCCAGTCGTAGAGGCCCCAATCGCCGCCGTCCTTGGCCTTGTCGTCCTTGGAATACGTCTTGGCCAGCGCGGCGAAGTCGTCGCCGGCCTTGATCTTGGCCTGCACGGCCTGAGCTTCGGCTTGAACGAGGGTCTTATCCTTGCCGGCGAAGGGGAGGAAGATCCGGCTGACCTTGACCTTTTCCGGGACCTGGAACTGGGCCTGGTTGTCCTTGTAGTATTTCTCGATCTCGGATTCGCTGAGCTCGACCTCTTTTTTCAGGTCGTCGTTTTTGAGGAAGACATAGGTCGCTTCTCTCTTTTCGGGGATCTTGTAGGTGTCTTTGGCTTTGTCGAAATAAGCCCGAACGTCGGCCGCTTCGGGCTTTTTGTCGAGTTCGACCTTGCTTTTTTCCAAGGCCAGGTATTCGATCTTGGCCGAGTCCTTCGATTTCTTGTAGGCGTCCCAGACCTCGTCCGGCGTCGCCGTGACGCCCGCCGTCAGGATCTGGACGGTCTTGGTCAGGATGATCTCCTTGCGGAGTCCGTCCTCGAAATCGCCCAGATTGATCCGGTTGTATTGAAGCCGCCGCTCGTATTCCTCAGAGCCGATGAACCGGCCGTCCTGTTGGAGGCCCGGAAAGCTCATGATCTTGGCGGCCACCTCCTCGTCCGAGGCGCGGATGCCCATCTCGTCGGCCAGGGCGAAGATGAGCGCCTGCTCGATCAGTTGCTGCAGGACCTGCTGCGGGACCTGGAGCTGTTCGATGAACGCCCGGTTGATCTCCTTGAACTCGGTCTTCAGCGATTCGATCCGGGACCGGAGAGCCTGGGTGTAGGCGGCGGCTGTGACGCGCTCCCGTCCCACGGAGGCGAGAGCGCCGGAGGCGGCGCTCTTGCCGAAGAGGCCTTCACCCGACAGCCCCCAGATGAAGAAGATGGACAGGATGAAGGTCGCGACGACGAGCCATAAGACCCATTTGAGCGCTTGAACGTTCTTTCTCATAGTTTTAAGCATCGGTTCACCTCGGATGTCGTTTGTCGATGGCGTTTATCGCTTGCGCGCTTCTTTCTCGAACAGCGGCTGCAGCCGGGCGAAGGTCGCGTCGAGGTCCTCGAGCACGATCTTGGTCCCGCCGACGACGGGCATGAAATTGGAGTCGCCCTGCCAGCGGGGAACGATATGCAGATGGAAATGGTCCACGACGCCGGCGCCGGCGCTCCGGCCCAGGTTCATGCCGACATTGAACCCCTGCGGGTGATAGGCCTTTTTCAGGACCTTCAGGCTCATCTTCAGCAGGTCGGACATCTCGTCGCGGAGGACCTTGCCGGCCCGGTCGAAGGCCGCCGTGTGGGCATAGGGCGCGATCATCAGATGCCCGGGTTGATAAGGGAACTTGTTCATAATGACGAAGGCGCGCGCTCCCTGGTAAAGGATCCGGGAGCGCTTGTTGTCTTGGATGGTCTTGGCGCGGCAGAAGACGCAGCCGGTCATCTTATGGACGTTCCGGACGTACGTCTCTCGCCACGGCGCGGCGATGTACTGCATTACTTGTTGATCAGCTCCTTGAGGAGTTTGCTGGGCTTGAAATAGAGGACCTTTTTCGGCGGGACCTTGACCGGATCGCCGGTCCGCGGATTTCGGCCGGAGCGCGAGGGCCGGTTCCGGAACCGGAAGCTGCCGAATCCCCGGACCTCGATCTCCTCGCCTTGGAGGATGGCGTTCTTGATCGTGTCAAAAAAGAGATTCACCCCGATTTCCGCTTCCTGCTTGGGGATGTTCAGTTCTTTGGAGATCTTATTGATCAGATCGGCTTTAATCATCGGTCTTGTCCTCCTTTTGGGTGGCTGTCTTTGGGATCTGAAACCTCGTCAGTTGGTCTTTCATCAGGTCGCCCAGCGTCATCCGGTCGTCCTGGCTGTCGACGTATCTCTGATAATCCTGCTTCTGGATGTCCATCTGGGCCAGGCGGAAGCTGAGCGAGATCTTCTTGTCCTTCGCGTTCAATTTTATGATCTTGGCCGTCTTCTCTTCGCCGACCTTGAACGCCTCGGCCGGATTGTCGATCTTCTTTTCGTCGAGCTCGGAGAGGAAGACGACGCCCTCGATGCCCGGCAGGAGCTCGACGAAGAGGCCGAACTCGGCGATGCGGACGATCTTGACGTTAACCAGGGCTCCCGTCCGGTGCCGGGCGAAGAAATCCTCCCAGATGTCGCCCTCGAGCTGTTTGATGCCCAAGGAGACCTTTTGCTTCTCGACGTCGATATTGAGGATGACGGCCTCCTGTTCCTGGCCGACTTTCAGCTTGGCCGAGGGGTGCTTGATCTTCTCCCAGGAGATGTCGGAGATGTGAATGAGGCCTTCGATCCCGGGTTCGATCTCCAGGAACGCCCCGAAATCGGTGACGCTCGTGATCTTGCCCTTGACCCGGGTGCCCGGCGCGAATTTCCGCTTGAGGACCTCGAGCGGATGGGGGGAGGACTGCTTGAGGCCTAGGGAGATCCGCTTGGAGGCCGGATTGACTTCGAGGACGGTCACCACGACCTCGTCCCCGAGAGAGAGGAGCTTCTTGGGATGGATCATCTTCCGCGACCAGCTCAGGTCGGAGACGTGGACAAGGCCTTCCACACCTTTCTCGAGCTCGACGAAGGCGCCGAAATCGGTCAAGCTCGTGACCTTTCCGGTCAGCCTCTGGCCGGCCGCGTATTTCTCGGCGATATTGGCCCAGGGGTCGGGCGTCAGCTGCTTGGCCCCCAGGGAGATCTTCTCGGCCTTCTCATTGAAGTCCAGGACGACGACCTCGACCTCCTCCCCCGGTTTGAAGAGCTCCGAAGGATGGTTGATCTTGCCCCAGGACATGTCGGACACGTGGAGGAGGCCCTCCACGCCGCCCAGGTCGACGAAGGCCCCGAAATTGGTCAGGGATTTCACCTGCCCCTTGATTCGCTGGCCTTTGGCCAGATGGCTGAAAACCTTCCGGCGTTTCTTTTCCCGCTCGTCCTGGAGGAAGAGCTTCCGGGAGACGACCGCGTTCTCGGTCTGCCGGTCGAACTTGATGACCTTGAACTTGAAGGTCTGGCCGACGAGCTTGTCCGGGTCCTTGACGATCCTGAGGTCGGCGTGGGAGTCCGGCATGAAGGCGTCGATGCCGACGTTCACGGTGAAGCCGTTCCTGTTCTTCTCGCTGATCCGGCCGCTGATGAAGGTGCCTTGGGCGAAGGCCTTCTCCAGGACGTCCAAAGCCCGCTGAACGTCGGCGCTCTTCTTGGACAGGATGAAGTACCCTTCCTTCGGGTCGGTCTTCTCCAGGACGGCCTCGACCTCGTCCCCCGTCTTCGGCTTCACCGGCGGGACGCCCTCGGCGAACTCCTCGATAGGGATGACGCCTTCGGACTTGAGGCCGATGTCCACAAGAACGTGAGTGGGCGTGACCTTGATCACCCGGCCCTTGACGATATTGCCGGCGCTGACCTCCTTGGTGCTGTACTGATATTTGTCCAGCAGATGTTCATAATCCTCGGACGTCATCTTTTCGTCTTTCTCGGGTCGTTGGGTTATCTCTGACATTGGACGCGACTCTCCTCTCGTGAATGGGGTTCGAAGATCTGCTGGATTTTCTCGACAGCGGCTTCGATGGCTTCGGGCGGCGTGGACGCCCCTCCCGATATCCCTATGGTTCTCGCTCCGCGGAGCATTTCCGTCGTGATCTGGTCGGCGCTCTCGATGAAGTAGGTCCGGGGCAGGATGCGCTTGGAGATCTGGTAGAGCTTGCGCGTGTTGGAGCTGTTCTTCCCGCCGACGATGAAGAGGGCTTCGACCCGGGTGGCCAGCTCGGACGCGGCCCGCTGGCGCGTCCGGGTCGACTTGCAGATGGTGTTGAAGACCTGGAGATCCTCGGTCTTCTCGATGAGCGAGGCGACGACCTTTTCGAACAGATGCAGATCCTGGGTGGATTGGGCCAGCACGGCCCGCCTCTTCTTGAAGGAGAGGGAGGCCGTTTGGGTCTCGTTCTCGATGATGAGACCCCGTCCTCGGCTGTGGCCGATGAGGCCCTTGCTCTCGGGGTGTTCCTTATTGCCGACGATGATGATCTCTTTGTTCTCCCGGGCCAGTCGGGCCACCAGCTCCTGGATCTTCTGGACGATCGGGCAGGTCGCGTCGACGACTTCGAGCTTTTTTCTTTTCAGGGCCTTGTAGATCTCGGGCGAGACGCCGTGGCTGCGGATGATGACCGTGCCGTGCTCGATGTCCTTGACGTCTTCGATGGAGCCGACGCCCTTGGCTTCGAGGTCGGCGATGACCTGCGGATTGTGGATGAGGTCGCCGAGGGTCGAGACCTTTCCCTCCCGGCGCCGCCGGGTTTCCTGGGCGGTCTTCAAGGCCCGCTTGACGCCGTAGCACAATCCCGTGTTCTTGGCGATGATGATTTCCATGGCCGGATAAAAATGAATGACGATTCTATCTTAACGGAGGCCGTTTGTCAATGCTAAGTATCGATGAAACCTTGAGTTAGCGTAAAAACGCGCCGATCCCCTCGACCCGGACCCGGTCGGCCGTGGGTAGATCCTCGACCTCCACGGCTTTCCCCGGATCGAGCTCCGTGAGGCCGGCCAGGACGGCCCTGAGCCCGGCCAGATGGCGGGCGACGCGGTCCCTGAGCGGAATGCCGTCGGGGCCGAACGGTACGAACAGGCGCCCGAGGCGGGCGGCCTTCTCGTAAAATTTGTCCTTTCCGTCGATGATGAGCTCGATCGAAGGCCGCCCCTTGAGGCGGCCGTGGGAGGCGTTGGGGGTTTCCATCAGGATGGCCCGGATCTTGGCGGCGTCGCCCCATTCCCGGTGGGACAGGCCGCGCAGGTTGGGCGGCGAGGCCTCGAGCCGGAATTCGAACCCTTCGGCCTGGAGTTCCATCTGGGCCGTCGCGGCCAGGTCGGCGCTGTTCTCGTGAAAGACGATGGCGTTGATGACCGGGTATTCGGGCGCCGATTCATGGAGATCGATCCCGAGGTCGATCCGTTCTTTGTTGATGAGTTCCATGATCCCGTAAGCGACCATCTCGGTCAGGTTTCCGCCGGCCTTGCCGGGATAGGCCCGGTTGAGGTTCCGCGCTTCGATGCCGGCGAGCGTCTGACCCGTCGGAGTGACGTAGATCGTCGGGTCCGGCCACTGATGGATGGGATTGGTGACCCGAGAACCGAGCCTGAACCACCGTTCCCCGGCGGCGGTGGCGATGGGAAAGCGCTGCGGGCTGCCTTCTTGGGGATCGCTGTGGGTGAAGCCGCTGGCGTTCGCCCGGGGGACGATCACGACTTTGCCCCGGACGGCGCGGATATTTTCGGCGAGGACGACGGCGGTGACGAAGCCGGCCGGTTCGTTGGGATGGGCGCCGCCGATGACGAGCACGTTTCCGCCGTCCTTCGGGCCGGCATAAACGTAAACCGGCGTATCGCCGGGAGTGCCTTTAAGAGCGGGGAAATAATCGCTCAGGGCGCGGGTCGCGGTCAGGCCCCGGCCGGGAAAGATGGTTTCCGTCTCGCGCATGCTCAGGAATTCCCTCCCGGATAAAAAACAAACGAGCGCGGTCAGGGCCAGAAGAAGAATTCCACGTGTCATCCTGAGCGGAGCGAAGGATCTCATGGTTTTCGTCGTCAGCTCGTCTCGTCCACTCGTTCCCCGGAATGGCATTTTTTCCTATTCCACCAGAAACAGCCGCAGCAGGAACATGATCAGGACCAGGACGATGCCGGCCTGCTTCCAGAACTTTTTCTCCCGGACGAGATACCAGAGGAAATGGACCGTGAGATAAAGGACGATGAGATGATAAACGGTGCGCATGTCTTCAGATGACCTTATCGAGAAGCGGGGCCAGCAGCAGAACGCCGATGCCCATGGCCAGGAGGAGAAGGGCCGGGACCAGACAGTAGCGGAGCACCTTGAAAAAACTCCTTTCGCCGACGACCTGGGCGGAGAAACGCGCGGCCATGGCCGCCGGAGGCATGAGGTCGCCGATCCCGACGATGGCCGACAGGGCGGAGGAGGTGATCAGGGCGTTCTTGTTGATCATCGCCAGCAGAAACGGCACGCCCAGGACCGAAGCCGATCCGAACGCCGAAACGCCGCCGAAGAGCGGCAGGCTGACGCCGATGCTCGCGTACAACAGGGCCGGGGGCAGGGAGAGGAAGGTCGTGACCGCCCAGCCCCGCGCCCCCGTCAGCGTCATCACCTGGATGAACATGCCGACCCCGGCCAGGATGGACAGGATCGGCATGGCCTCCTCGACGGCCTTTTGGGTGGCCCTGATGAAATTGAAAGGCCGCCCGCAGAAGAGGCCGCTCAGGCTGCCGATGAAGAAGATCGCCGGCAGACCGAGATCCCGGATGAGAGGGACGTTCAGGTTCTGGAGGATCATCAGGGTGAGGACCAGGAGAAGGGGAAGGTAAAGCCGGACGCCGTTCTTCTCCGACACGGATTCGGGAAGGAGGGCCCTCATTTCGTCGGCGGAGACGGCCTTGAGGTCCTTGAGGCCGAGCCCCAGGGCGATGATGACGGCCAGGGGGACGACGATGATCAGCAGCGGCAGGGTCAGCCCGGCATAGGGCATGTCCACGCCGCCGCCCATGATCATGACCAGGATATTGACGGGCGGGGCGATCATGCCCAGGATGGCGCCCATGGCCACGAAGGCGGCCGTCTTCAGCCGCGGCAGGCCGAGTTTCATCAAGACGGGGGCGACAAGGGGGCCGGTGCTCAGCACGGCCGCCAGCGAGGACCCCGTGATCATGCCCGGGAACATCACCAGGAGCATGACGGCCAGCAGAAGGAGGACCTTGTTCCGGTAGAACGTCTTCAAAAGGGCCGCCACCAGGCTGTCGAGAATACCCGACTCCTGGAGGACCTTCATGAAGATCATGGCCGAGGCGATGATCAGGATGATGTCGAAGAAGCCGAAGGCCCCTTCGACCAGATGGCGGAGAGCGAATCCCTGGCCGCCGGCGAGCGCCCCGGCCAGGGCGGAGAGGGCGATGGCGAGGCCCATCGGCAGTTTGAGCGGGACGGCGAGGACGATGAACACGACGACCATCAGGAGAAGGATTAAATATTCCGGCAATTTCTTTTTATCGCAATATTACCTTTTAAATACCTTTTTCAGCGGTTCGACGGCGTCGAGCGATTTGTCGACCTCGATCAGAGGGATGTCCGTGCTCTTGCAGATCTTCGTGAACAGCCCGTCCTGATTGCCCGATCTGAGGATGATGGCCATTTTTGCCGCGGGGAGGAATTCGTTGATAATCTCGTCGGTCAGCTCGCCGCGCCGCTGGGCTCCGCCCAGGTGCATGGCCAGGATGGGGACGCCCTTCCGCTTGGCTTCTGCGACGAGTTCCCGGATCCGTTCCTTTTCCTTGTTCGTGTCCAACCCGGCCGAGCCCAGGCCCTTCATGCTCGCGCCGAGGACGAGGACGAGAGTTTTCTGGTTTTCCAGGTCCTTGCTCGTGCCCGCCTTCGAAAGCGTGGCCGTCAAGGACGCTTTCTTGGTCAGCTGCAGGGCGATCTGAGCGTCGCCCGAGCTTTGGCCGGCCGAGGTGACGAGGAGCGGCTGCTCGAAGACTGCCGGCGGGGTTTGGGCGGGAAGAACCGAGGCGGCGCTGAGGCCAAAAAATAAAACGGTCAGGATGATTCTTGTCGGACGATGTGCGTTCATCGCGTTCTCCTTATCATCTGAAATACGCCTTCATTCAGTATCCGGCGCCGACGCCGTCGCGTCGCGAATCCGCTCCGCCGAGAAGGATCTTCTTGTCGCGCAGGATCATGATCCCCTGGGCGCCCCCGAAGTATTTGTCGTAAGGCTCCTTGAGGGCGATCTTGTGGCCCAGCGCTCTGAGCGCCGCGAGCGTCGGCTCCGGGAGGCGGGGCTCGACGGAGAGGTCGCGGACCTTGCCGTCCACGGAATAGGAAAAGAAGCGTGGCGCTTCGATCGCCTCGTCGAGCGACATCCCGAAATCGACGATGTTGATGAGGATCTGGCCGAGCGAGGGGAAGATGCGGGTCCCTCCCGGAGAGCCGAGGGTCAGGAACGGCCGTCCGTCCTTGACCATGATCAGCGGCCCCATGTTGCTCACCGGCCGGCGGTCGGGCCGGGGGGCGTTGGGCGAATCGGGATCGGTCGAGAAGTCGGCCATGTGATCGTTGAGCAGAAAGCCCGTCCCTTCGGGAACGATCCCCGTGCCGAAGAAGTCATTGATGGACTGGGTCAGGGCGACGATGTTGCCGTCTTTGTCGATGACGCCGACGTGGGTGGTGTTCTCCTTTTGATCCTGGACCGGATCGAACTTGCCGTGGCCATAGGCCCCGGCGGTTTTATCGGCGCGGATTTTGTCCCGGACCTCCTGGGCGTAATCCTTGGCCAGGAGCCGGGCGAGAGGCATGGCGACGAAGTCCGGATCGCCGTCGTAACGTTCCTTGTCGGCGAAGATGAAGCGCATGGCCTCGCTCAGATGATGGATATAGGCCGGCGAATTATGCCCCCAGTCCGCGAGCGGCCAGCTCTCGGCGATGTTGAGGAGCTGGAGGATATGGAGCCCGCCCGTGGCCGGGGGAGGCGGCGTGTAGATCGTGTAACCTTTGTAGGTCCCCTGAAGGGGGTCGACCTCGGCCGGCCGATAGGCCGCCAGGTCTTGGAGAGACATGATCCCGTCCCTGGCCCGGACGGCGGCCACGATCTTCGAGGCGATGTCGCCTTCATAAAAAAGGCCGATCCCCTCGCGGCCGATCCGCCTCAGGGTCGCGGCCAGCTCGGGATTCTTGTAGACGTCACCCGGCTCATAAGGGACGCCGCCGTTCAAATAGCAGGTCCCCTCCCCCGCGTTCTTCAAGAGCTTTTCGTACTCGTCCTTGTTGATCTGGCTGAAGGTCGGACTGACCGGAAATCCCGTCTCGGCGATCTCGATCGCCCTCGCGGCCGCCTCGGACAGGCGTTTCGTCCCGTATTTGGCGAGGGCGTAATCCCAGCCGGCGAGCATCCCCGGCACGCCGACGGCCGTGCCGCGCTCCTGGCGCCACTCGGCTTGCTTTTCGCCCTTGTCCCTGAACATCGCCGGCGCGGCCGCGGCCGGCGCTTTCTCCCGGAAATTGATGACCGTCACTTTTTTCGTGGCAGCCTGGTAGACGACCATGAACCCGCCGCCGCCGATGCCCGAAGCGAACGGCTCGGCGGCGTTCAAGGCGAAGGCCGTGGCGACGGCGGCGTCCACGGCGTTGCCGCCGCTCTTGAGCATGGCCAGGCCGGCTTCGGCCGCCAACGGGTGGGCGGCGACGACCATCCCTTTCGCGCCGATATAATTGAAAGGAGCGTGCCGGTCCTGGGGCGGCCCGGGCAGCCTCGCTTTTGGCGGCCGGCAGGAGACGCCGAGGACCGCGGCCCAGACGACAAGCCCGGCGGCGGCGGCCCGATTCATGAGTTTTCCTCCTGCATGAGCTTTCTCAGCTCCTCTTCGGACGGGAGGTCCTCGATGGCGTTCAATCCGAAATAGGTCAGAAATTTCTCCGTGGTCCGGTACAGGAGGGGCCGTCCCGGCGCTTCTTTCCGCCCGACGATCTTGATCAGCTTGTTCTCGAGCAGCGTGTGCAGGGCGTAGGTCGAATCGACGCTGCGGATCGCCGAGATCTCGGATTGCGTGACCGGCTGATGATAGGCCACGGCCGAGAGCGTCTCGAGCGCTTGGCTGGAGAGTTTCTTTTTCCGCTCGATCTGGAGCAGCCGCCGGACATAGGGATCGTAGGCCGGTTTCGTCGAAAAGACATAGCCGCCCGCCGTCTGGATGATGCGGATGGCGCCGTCGGCCGATTCATAGCGGGTCACGAGCTCCTGGAGGGCCTGGGCGATGTCCGGCTCGGGGACGTCGGTCAGGACCTCCTTCATTTTTTCCGCCGTCAGCGGTTCGACCGAAATGAAAATGAGGGCTTCGATAATCTCTTTGAGATTGTCCATGGACCGTCCCCTTACGCCGGCGCGGCGTCCTTTCTCGGCCAGACCTTGATCGTGTGGAAGAGCTGCTCCTGGATGGCGACGATGAGGCGGGCCTTGATGAGCTCCAAGAGGCAGAAGAAGCTGATGAGCGCCTCCTCGAGCGTTTCCTGGGCGTCGAGGTAATCCAGGAAATCGAGGACGCCGCGGGCCCTGAGGACCGCGACGATCTCGTTCATCTTGTCGGCCATCGAGATCTCCTTGCCCTTGATGACCCGCTGGTTTTCGCTCTGTTTTCGCTTCATCAGGGTGAAGAAGGACTCGGCCAGGTCGAACAGAGAGACCTCGATGAGGTCGAGGTCCTCCTCCGGCAGCGGCGCGGTGAGGACCGTCCGTTTCCAGATATGGGACATCTCGTCCTCTTTCTCCCGGAGCAGCGTGGAGGCGGCCTTGATCTTCTGAAAGTCGACGAGCCGGTCGACGAGCTCTTTCCGCGGATCGATATCGGGCTCGAGGGGTTGTTCGCGGGGGAGCAGCATCTGGGATTTGATGTGGATAAGCAAAGCGGCCATGAGCAGGAACTCGGCCTCGCGGTCGAGGTTGAGGCGCTCTTTCCGGCTCAGGTAGTCCAGGTATTCCCGGGTGATGACGGCGATCGGGATGTCGCGGATGTCGATCTTCTTCTTTTTGATGAGGAAGAGGAGGAGGTCGAGGGGACCTTCGAAAACCTGAAGCTTGACCTGATAGCCGGCCTCCGGGCCGGGAGTCGAGGTCGATTCAATCTCTGTCGCGATCATGCGCTGATATGCTTCGGGTACACATACGGTAAGCGGACCTAGCGTTTCGTCTCAATAACGGCTTTACCATAATCCTGGAACTGTCATTCCCGCAACCGTCATTCCCGCGAAAGCGGGAATCCAGATTAAAAAGACTGGATTCCGGATCAAGTCCGGAATGACAACATTGTAAAGTCATTGCTGATACACCACACTAGGTACACTTACGGTAGGTGTACCCATTGAAATTAGAAGCCCAAGGCCGCCCGGACCGCGTCCATGGTCGACTGGGCGACCCGGCGGGCCTTGCGGTTGCCTTCTTCGAGGATGTCCCAGACGCGGCCGGGATTCTTCTCTAACGCTCGGCGGCGTTCCTGGATGGGCTCGAGCGTCCGGACCAGGTATTCGAGCACGACCGCCTTGCATTCGCGGCAGCCGATGCCGGCCGTCCGGCAGCCGTGGGCGGCCTCGTCCTGTCTCTCTTTGGGGACGAACGCCCGGTGCAGGGTGAAGACCGGGCAGTCGTTCGGCTCGCCCGGATCGTTGCGGCGCATCCGGCGCGTGTCGGTGATCATGGGCATGATCTTCTCCCGGATGAGCTCCGGCGGGTCCTTGATCAGGATCGAGTTGCCGAAGGACTTGCTCATCTTCCGGCCGTCCGTGCCGGCCAGCCGCGGGACCTCGGTCAGGAGCGTCTGCGGCTCGGGAAAGATCGGGCCGAAGATGCGGTTGAAGCGCCGGACGATCTCGCGCGTCAGCTCGAGGTGGGCGGCCTGGTCCTCGCCGACGGGGACGAAGTCGGCCTTGTAAATGACGATGTCGGCGGCTTGAAGGACGGGGTAACCGAGGAACCCGTACGTATTGAGGTCCTTGTCCTGGAGCTCTTGCTGCATCTCTTTGAAGGTTGGCACGCGTTCGAGCCAGGGCAGCGGTGTGACCATGGACAAGATCAGGTGGAGCTCGGCGTGCTCTTTGACCTCGGACTGGAGGAACATGACGCACTTGTCCGGGTCGAGGCCGACGGCGAGCCAATCCAGGGCGACCTCGAAGGTGTGGTCCTTGATGACCTTGGAATTCATGTATTCCGAGCTCAGAGCGTGCCAGCCGACGATGGTATAGAAGCACTGATAGACGTCCTGCAGCCTCAGCCAGTTGCGGAGCGCGCCGACGAGGTTGCCGAGGTGCTGGGGGCCGGTGGGCCTCACCCCGCTGAGGACGATCTTCTTTTGTTGTTCGCTCATCCGAGGAAGATGAAGATCAGGAATTTCAGGGGTTCGATGATGATGCTCAGGAAACCCATATAGACCAGGAAAATGACGATGATGAATCCGTAAGGCCGGATCCGGTCGTAGCGCTGGGCCGCTTCGTCGGGGAGGAGTCCCATCAGGACCCCGCTCCCGTCGAGGGGCGGGATGGGAATGAGATTGAAGACGGCGAAATAGCAGTTCATGATGAGGAACATGAACAGGAAAAGCGCCAGCCCTTCGACCAGATGAAAACCCTGGGGCAGGATGGGGATCATGAAGCCGGCCTTGAGTTTGAGGATATCGACCAGGTTCCGCAGGAAGAAGCCTGCTTCCGCGTTGGCCAGTTTCAGGATGAAGAGGAGGAGGAAGGCGGCGGCCGCGGCCATGAGGTTCGAGGCCGGGCCGGCGAAGGAGATCCAGATGTTGTCCCGCCGCGGATTCCTTAAATTATAGGGATTGACGGGCACGGGCTTGGCCCAGCCGAAGGCCGGCAGTCCGGCGATCGACATCAGCACGGGCAGCAGGACCGTGCCGATCGGATCGATATGGGCGATGGGATTCATCGTCACCCGCCCCAGTTTGAGCGCCGTCGGGTCGCCCATCCGGTTGGCCGCCCAGCCGTGGGAGGCCTCGTGGATGGTGATGGCGAAGAGGACGATGAACAGCTGCATCACGATGAAGAGGATATTCATGATAAACCAGGCTGTATTTATAGCATAAGAGGGGGGAAACGTAAAGATTAGGAGGGACGGATAGATGAAAATTCGTTCTTGGAATGCGTCGCAGAGTGGACAAAGGTCGGAGCCGACCCTCCTCCGCGGAAGGACGGCCCCGCCGTTCGTCGTGATCGTTTAGAGTTTTATAGCGGCGAGAATCGTGATGGCGTTGTGCTTCATCGAAGACTTGTCGGTTGAATCGACCGGCTTATAGAGATTCGAGAGACCGAGCTGATAGCCGGCCTTGATCATCAGGACCATCCCGCCCAGGTCGAGGTCGATGCCGGCCCCGAGCGAGAGGCCGAAATGCAATCGGTTATAATAAACGTTTCCGTCAGCGTCCGCTTTGAAGAGGTCTTCGCTCTCGCCTTCCGCTGGGACGGCCTTCCCCGACAAAAAGTAGCCGATATAAGGTCCTACGGTGACGAACGGCCCGTTGAAGCTGATCTTGACATCGATGGGGATCATGACGCCGCTGAAGGAGTAAGAAAAGGAGTAAGCGTTATCAGCCGCGTAATCAAGACTAGCCCCGGCCGTGGAATAAAACAAACCCGGCATGATCGAAATGTTCGGGCTCAGGGGCATTTCGTAGCCGACCCCGAACTGGAAGCCCATCTTCATCTTTTTCTTATAGCCATATTGATCCAGCGAGCTTTGCGTATCCGAATCGAAAGCCATATTCGACATCAGGAGCCCGGCCCCGATGAAAAGGCCGCCGGCCGGTTTCGTCCCGGCCGAGGCACCGGAGCCTGCCCTGGGGGCGGCATAGGCCGGGGCCGTTCTTTGCGGCTGAGCGGGCGCTCCGGGGGCGCCGACCTCTTCGACGACGTCGGCGTTGATAAAGCCGGTGACGGTCTTACCGGTCGCGTCCGTCACAGCGACCTCAAACCAGTTGCCAATCTTCTTGATGACTTCGAAAAGCGTGCCGAGGGCGGCCCGGCTGATGACGGCCGATGTCGCGTCGGGCTGTTGACGGACATTGGCGGTCGTGACCTTGATCTTGATGACGGCGGCGTCGGCGAAAGCGGCCGCGGCCAGAAATACGATGACGACTAAAACGGTAAGGATAGTTTTTTTCATCGGGGCTCCTTAGAATTTATCTTATTTGGTTAATTTATCTTATTGGGTTAAGGGGCGGCTGTCAAGCCCGTTTCTATTAAAAATGCGCCGGGATTAGGGAATATTGAATCGCCTCCGGCCGACGATGAGCGAATTCCTCGAATTTCAGGGCGTGTCCAAGCGATTCGGGACGATTCAAGCCGTCGACGGCGTCACTCCATCTTTACACCTGGTCGGATTACGTCAAACCCGAGCTCGTCGCCCGCTTCGAAAAGAAGAACGACTGCAAGGTCGTCTTTGATACCTTCGATTCGAACAAGGCCATGTACGCGAAGCTCAAGGCGGGGGCGGCGGGCTACGACGTCCTCACCCCGACCAGCTATATGGTCAGCGTCATGGCCGCCCAAGACATACTCCAGAAGCTCGATCACGCCCTCTTGCCCAACCTCGTCCACGGCTACAGCGGCGACATCCTCCAGGTCCAGGCCGAGAACGTCGACATCGCTTTCGCCATGCCGAGAGAAGGCGGGGCGATCTCCTGCGACGACCTAATCATCCCCCGCAACGCCAAGGAGGCCAAGCTGGCCCACGCCTTCATCAATTTCCTCCATGACCCGGCCGTGGCCGCGGAGAACATCTGAATTTAGTTTGTATTTTTGTTCTTCTTGACAAGAACTTAAGGCAGGAGCGCTTTTTTTTCTTTAGATGGAATCTTTTTTATTGAGGTCTTAAATTCTTCATGGCTCTCTTGAAGAACATATGTTTGTTGAGAAGGGGAAATTGCTTTAGAAAATTCCAGTTTGAAATTCGAAAATAGATTCCCCTTCTCCAATTTCAGCCGCATAGCGGCCATGCGGCAATAATCGGCGTCGATTTCAATGCCGATGCTGTTGCGATCGGACTTCATCGCTGCCGCCATGGTCGTTCCTGTGCCGCAGAAAGGATCGAGAACCGTATCGGCGACAAAGGAAAACATTCGGACAAGGCGATAAGCCAATTCAAATGGAAACGGTGCCGGATGTTCTTTGGTCGAAGCTCCCGTTATATGCCAGAATTGCTGAAACCAGACGGCATAATCTTTTTTGTCAATCATGCTTAAACGACGTTGTTCTTCAGTCGGTTTTCTATAGCCCCCTGATTTTCTTTGCATAAGAATAAATTCGATATCATTTTTAATAATTGAATTTGGCTCATAGGGTTTTCCTAAAAACTTGGTTCCACCCTCGACTTCATAGCGGGCATTTGAAATTTTGTGCCAGATAATCGGGTTTAAATTATCAAATCCGATTTTCCGACATATGACGCAGATATCCGCATGAAGTGGAACCACGACGTGGCGGCCATTTGCGCGTCTCGAAAGACAGACGTCACCGACGACGCAAACAAGTCGTCCGCCCGGAACCAATACTCGATAAACTTCTTTCCAGACTTTTTCAAGCTCCACAAGAAAAGCTTCATATTCATTTATGTGGCCCAGCTGATTTTCGTGGGGATTATACTTTTTAAGCTTCCAGTAAGGCGGTGATGTAAGGATGAGGTGAACGGATTCATCTTTAATATAGGGGAAATGACGAGCATCCCCTTGGATCAAACGATGTGTCGAAGATATTTTATTTTCGCTTTCAAAAGACATTCATTCACCAAAAGCTGATACGTGAGCTATAAGAGACTTAGAAAAGAGGCTAAAAGCCAAGTCTTCGGCGGGCTCATAATAATATCCATTGAGCCCTTTTTCTCTGTCCGATAATAAGAAAGCAGAGGAATTATAATGCCTTTCTCGGACAAGTTTACGACAAAAAAGTTCATACCTAACTGCGTAGGATGCGTTGCGAAATTCTGGGAAGACCTTGAAATGAGGCTCTTTGACTTTAACCGGAGTCTGTGATTGTTTGCAATCTTCCAGTAGAAAAATATATCCCAGCCAGGGCTTTATTGTTTTGTTAAAAGCCCCCTCTCTGTACGCCGTCCAGAGATCAATGGCGCTGCCCATTGCTTCTTCGGTCCGATTGTTGAAATTATTGCCAAATGAAGGCCCGACCTGTGATTTTGCTTCAAGAGCGAGGATGAGCTGGTCGTTTTTTATGACAAGTAAATCCCATTCTTTAGTGGGTCGGAAGAAACCAGGGAGCTCCAAAGCTGTATGGAAAAATATATTCCTTCGATCAATTCCGGAATCAACGATTAGTTCGCTGATTAGAGTCATAAATCCGTCCATTTGGGCTCCGCCCGTGACAGCACTTCGTGCTCCTTGATCTTTTTTGCCGTATTGATCTTGTTTCGCTGCTTGCTGCTTTCGGGTTTTCCAATAGTGGGAAACGGCTCGCTTCAGGCGGATATCAAGGTCTGAAAGAGATCCTTTCATTCTTTTATTGATGTTTTTCGATCGGTATTTCATCACATATTAAGACGCCGGGCATTATTATTTTTCCCACTATGTTTTAATAGTATTCGACTATTAGGAAACAGTCAAATCTGGGATGCTCAGCAAAGAATGGCGAAAGCACGGATCAGCTCTGGAGATCGTATCCCGGCATAAGCTGTTTTCCAGAGAAGGTGCAAAAAAATGGGGACATGGTCAAGGGAACCATGCCCCCATTCGATTAAAATTTATCCTTTGAGGATCTTGGCGACTTCGTCCTTGTCCACGTCCAGCACGTACGAAATGCCGCTGATCTCGGCCGCGTCCTTCGTCAGGGCGGCAATGTCGTCTCTCGTGATGTAGCTCAAGGCGAACTTGCGGTTGCCCGCCATGAGCTGGCGCAGGCCCTGGTTCAGCCGCCGGAAGTAGGTATAGACGCCGAGGGCGCCGCTCGGGAGTTGAGCGAACTTCTTGCCGTACTTCATCTTGAGCTCGGGCGACGTGACGAAGATCTCTTCGCGGGAGTTGCCGAACCGCTCGACGTAGACCGGGATCTGGCCTTCGTCGATCCGCTTGCCGATCGTCTTGCCGACCATGGCCGCGGCCAGGGGGCTGCGGGCCATGCCGATGGCCTTGACGTAGGGCGCGCCGAGGGCCAGGGCTTTGAAGATCTGGTCCTCGAAAGTAATGCCGCCGGCGAAGACGATGTCGGGCACATATTCGCCTTGTTTAGCCAGTTGGTGAGCGTAGTTGTAGGTCAGCGACCAGATCTCGACGCTCGGGATGCCCCATTCATTCATCATCCGCCAGGGGCTCATGCCCGTCCCGCCGCCGGCGCCGTCGATGGTCAGCATGTCGAGCTTGGCCTTGGAGGCGTATTTGACGGCGCGGGCGAGATCCGCCGGCCGATAAGCGCCGGTCTTGAGGAAGACGTACTTGGCCCCGGCCTTGCGGAGCTGTTCGACGCGTTTCATGAAACTCCCTTCCTCGACCATGCCGAGGCGGGAGTGTCGTTCGAACTCCTTGAAACTGCCCTTCTCGAAGGCGGCGATGACGTTCGTGTCCTCGGGGTCGGGGAGGACGATATAGCCGCGCCGCTTCAATTCCTGGGCCTTCTTGAGGCTCTTGATCTTGACCTCGCCGCCGATGTCCTTGGCGCCCTGGCCCCACTTGAGCTCGACCACCTTCACGCCCAGCTTCTCGATGGCGTATTCCTGAACGCCGAGGCGGGTGTCCTCGACGTTGGCCTGGACGACGACCGCGCCGTAGCCCTTGTCGACCCAGTCCTGGAAGAGCTTGACCCGGTTGGCCAGGTCGGGGGAGTGGAGCACCCGGCCGTTCTTGATTTCCGAGCCCTCGTCCATGGCGGCGACGTTCTCGCCGATGGTCAGGATCGAGCCTGAGATGGCCGCGCCGATGGCTAGGCCTTCCCAGTTCTGCTTGGCCACGTTCGTCGAGCCCATTCCCGGGATGACGAAGGGGACCTTCAGCTTGATCGACTTGTCCCGGCCGATCGTCTGCTCGATCGTGACCTTCTCGAACGTCGCTTTGTCGCTGTCCGCTTCCACGCCATGGGCGCCGACCGCCGTGCCCATGATGCTGAAATGGGACAGGTCGTAGGGATAGTCCTTCTCCGAGCCTGCGGTGATGATGCCGAAGGGCTGGGGATAGAGGACCTCGGCGCCGCGGTAAGCGGACTTGCCGATCTCGCACATTCCGATACAGCCGTCGACGCAGGTCACGCACATCCCGCTGAAGGGGCTGATCGATCCTTCGGTCCTGTTCTTGGTTAAAGTCGCCGCGCTCCGATTCAGTTTCGTATAAGACATGATGATTACCTCCTTGTGGTCATCGTTTCAGATTTGGCCGGGGCCATTTATGGAAATTCCTTATTTCCCTTTTTCTTGGACGCAGGTCCCGCATCGGCCGGCGTCGTACATCCAGCACTGCAGCTCGTCGTACTCCTCCAGGCAGGTCGGCTCCATGGTCAGGCAGGCGTTGCAGATGTCCGTGTCCGCGGCCGGCCCCTGGCAGCGGAGCGAGCAGGCCGGACAGATGTACATGCACGCGCCGCAGAGCCGGCAGACCTCGGACCGCGCGTCGAACGGCGTCGAGATCTTCCGGTTGTGGCCCCGGTTCTGGAAGCCGATCGCCCGGGCGTCCATCTGCTCGTCGCAGATCCGGACGCACAGGCCGCAATAGACGCATTCCTCGTCGCGCGGCTTGAACCTCTGATGGGTCAGGCCGAACTTCGAGGCCAGGTCCTGGATCTTCTTGGAGCCGGGCGCCGTGGAGAGCATGAGCTCGAGCATCATCCGCCGGGCCCGGATGACCCGCGTCGTGTCGGTGTGGACGACGAGTCCCTCCTCGACGGGGTACGTGCAGGAGGAGACCAGCTTGGCCCGAGGACCTTCGCCGATCTCGACAAGGCAGAGGCGGCACCCGCCGAACTCGCTCAGCCCGTCGTTGTGGCAGAGCGTCGGGATTTCGAGGCCGAAAAAACGGGCAGCCTCGAGAAGCGTCCAGCCCTCCTCCGCTTTGACCTCCAATCCGTTGATTTTAAGCTCGATCATTTCTTCGCTCCTAGAGAGTTTTTGCCGTCCTCGGTCTCCAAATCGCAGCGGAGACAGCGCCTCGCTTCTTGGCAGGCCATTCTCTCGGTCAGGCCCAGCTCGACTTCCTTGAAGTTTTTCTTTCGCTGGGCGAGGGACAGATGAGGAGTCTTGGGACGCCGGGCTTTGGCCGCTTCCTCAGGAGTCATCTCGGTCGGCCCGGCATAGACCGACGGCCGGGTGAGCCGATAATCGCGCTGCATGGGCAGGCCGCGGATGTATTTCTCGATGCTGTCGGCGGCCAGTTTCCCGGCGGCCATGGCCTCGACGACCATGTTGGGCCCGGTCACGGCGTCGCCGCCGGCGAACACGCCCGGGCGCGTGGTCGTGGCCAGTTCCGGGTCGATGATGATGTTCTCGCCGTGGCGCTGGACCTCATCGCCTTCGCCGATATAGGAGGTGTCGGGCCGTTCGCTGATGGCCAGGATGAGCGTGTTCAACTTGTAAATAAAATTCGAGCCATCGATCGGGATCGGTTTCCGCCGGCCGCTTGCGTCCTTGTCGCCGAGACGCATCCGCTGGCACTCGATGGCGACCGCTTTTCCGTTCTTCGTCAAGACCTTGACCGGGGCCACCAGGAACTGGATATCGACGCCTTCCTCGATGGCCGCGTCCACTTCTTCGGCGATGGCGGGCATCTCGGTCTTGGTCCGGCGGTAGAAGATCGATACTTTTTCGCAATCCTTCTGCCGCAGGGCCGCCCGGGCGGCGTCGATGGCCGAGTTCCCTCCTCCCACGACACACACGCTCTTGCCGATCGGGACTTTTTTCCCGAGGTTCACGTCCAGAAGATATTCCAGCGAATGGAGGACGCCCTGGGCATCCTCGCCCGGAATGCCCATGGCCAGCGATTGGCCGGCACCGGTGGCGCAGAAGACGGCTTTATACCCGTCCTTGAACAGCTTGTTGAGGGTGAAGTCCTTGCCCAGGACCATATTCGTCCGGATCTCGACGCCGGCGGCTTTGATCAGTTCGATCTCCCTGGCCACGATCGACCGGGGGAGGCGATGGTCGGGGATGCCGATGCTCAGCATCCCCCCGGTTACGGGCAGGGCTTCGAAGATCGTCGGGCAGAAACCCTTGCGGGCCAGGTAATAGGCGGCCGTCAAGCCGGCCGGGCCGGAGCCGATGACGGCGACCCTTTCCAAACCCTGCTTGACGGGTTCCGGTTCATAGCGGACGTTGTTTTTGTCCGCCCAATCCATGACGAAGCGCTTGATGGCCCGGATCGAGATGGGCTGGCCGGACTCGCCGGCGCGGCAGACCTTTTCGCAGGGATGATGGCAGACCCGGGCGCAGACGGACGGCAGGGGATTGTCCTTCATGATGATGTCAAAGGCGGCTTTGTAATTCCCCTGCGCGACATGGGCGATATAGGTCGAGGCCTCCTGGCTGATGGGGCAGATATAGTGGCAAGGCGAGGAGACGATCTCCTTGCAGACGAGCGCCGCGCATTTCTTGCGCTTGATGTGATATTCGTATTCCTTGCGGAAGTACTTCAGGGTCGAGAGCACGGGATTGGCCGCGGTCTGGCCCAGCCCGCACATCGAGCTGTCCTTGACCGCCTGGGCTAGCTCTTCGAGGAGATCGAGGTCGCTCTCCTCGCCCTTGCCGTCCGAGATCTTCTTGACGATTTCCCACATCCTCTGCGTGCCTTCCCGACAGGAGACGCACTTGCCGCAGGACTCGTCCCGGAGGAAGTTCAGGAAGTACTTGGCGATGTCGACCATGCACGTGGATTCGTCCATGACGATCATGCCGCCCGAGCCCATAATCGCTCCGGCCGCCGTCAGGCTTTCGTAATCAATGGTGAGGTCGAGCTTGGAACTGGGGAGACAGCCTCCGGACGGGCCGCCGATTTGAACCGCCTTGAACTCACGCCCATCGGGGATGCCGCCCCCGATGCCGTAGACGATGTCCCGGAGGGTGATGCCCATCGGGACCTCGACCAATCCCGTGTTGTTGATCTTTCCGACGAGGGAAAAGATCTTGGTTCCTTTGCTCGTCTCCGTCCCGAGTCCCGCGAACCAGGCCGCCCCGCGCCGGATGATATTGGGCACGGTCGCCCAGGTCTCGACGTTGTTGATCACGGTCGGCATCCCCATGTAGCCTTTATGGGCGGGATAGGGAGGCCGTTGTCGGGGGGTGGCGATTCGTCCTTCCACGGACGCGATCAGGGCGGTCTCTTCTCCGGAGACGAACGCTCCCGCGCCCTGCACGACCTCGATGTCGAAATTGAACCCGGTGTCGAGAATGTTCTTGCCGAGCAGGCCGTACTCCTCGGCTTGGGAGATGGCAATGTCCATTCTCTGCACGGCCAGCGGGTATTCATGCCGGATATAGATGAACCCTTTTTCGGCCCCGATGGCTTTCGCCCCGATCACCATCCCTTCGAGAACCGCATGGGGGTCGGCTTCGAGGACGGATCGGTCCATGAACGCCCCCGGGTCCCCTTCGTCGCCGTTGCAGATGAGGTATTTAGGGGTTCTCTTTTCTTTGCGGCCGACGTCCCACTTTTTGCCGGTCGGGAAGCCGGCGCCTCCCCGGCCCCGGAGGCCGGAGGCGCTGATCGCGGAGATGATCTCTTCGGGCGTCATCTTCGTCAACGCCTTGGCCATCGCTTCGTAACCGTCGAAAGCGATGTATTCCTCGACCTTTTCCGGGTCGATCCGGCCGCGGTTGCGAAGCACGATGAGCCGTTGGTGTTTGAAGAACTCGATGTCCTTCATTTTGGGGACCGGCTCTTTCTCGGCGGGCGGGACGTACATCAATTTTTTGACCGGCCGACCCTTCAGCAGGTGCTCTTCGACGAGGTGCGGGACGTCTTCGATTTTGAGCTGCTGGTAGAAGATGCCGTCCGGCTGGACGAGGAGGATCGGCCCTCGTTCGCAGAATCCGTTGCAGCCCGTGGCAATCACGAGGACCTCGTTCTGGAGGTTCCTCTTCTGGACCTCCTGTTCGAGGGCCTCTTTGATTTTAAAGGAGTTGCAGGAGACGCATCCCGTCCCGGCGCAAACCAATAAATGAGTGCGATATTTTTTCAAGGAGCCCTCTCAGTAAACGGTTTCGCTTCCGATCGCCAAAGCATATTCGGCGACGAGGTGGCCGCCAAGGACGTGTTTCTTGACGATCTTACGGATTTTGTCCGGCGTCAGGTCGATGTATTTGACCGGCGGCCGGCCTTTGAGCTCGACCGTCGCCATCGGCTCCCGTCTGCAGAATCCGGCGCAGCCCGAGGTCGTCACGATCACGTCCTTGACCCGGCTTTTGCTCAGCTGGTCCAGAAGGGCGTTCATGATCTCGCGGGCGCCGGCTGCGATCCCGCACGTGCCCATATGGACTGTGACCCGGCCCCGGCCTTCACCGTCCCGGATGGTCATGATTGTCCTGGCCTTATCCCGGATTTTGGCTAAATCCTGGATCTTTAGCTTTTTCTGTTTCACTTTGGGCGTTTGCTTTTTTCCCGTCATATTCTTTGGAACCTCCTCCCGCCGGTCCGAAGATGCCTGGCGATAATTTCGCCCTTTGGAACGCGGCTTAGGCATGTTTCGCAACCTGCGTTGTGGCCTTCGGCTTATTCCCGCGTTGATACTTATTCAGGATGGTATTGACGTTCAGGATCGTCGTGTGTCCGTAGTACTCCCTGTCCACGACGACGACCGGCCCGATGGCGCAGCATCCCAGGCAGGCCACCGTTTCCAGGGTGAACTGGTTGTCGGGCGTGGTTTCGCCGGGCTCGACGGCCAGCCTTTTCTCGAATTCCGAGAGAATCTTGGATCCTCCGCGGACATGACAGGCGGTTCCCAGGCAGACCGTCACCAGGTGCCGCCCCCGCGGCTTGAGGCTGAAGGCACGGTAGAACGTGGCTAAGCCGACGACATCGATCAGCGGGATATCCAGCTCGGCCGCCACATGACGAAGGGCCTCCGCAGGAAGATACGCGTTCTCAGCTTGGATATCCAAAAGGATGGCGATCAGATTTTTCTTCAAGCCTTTGTGCTTATGGATGATTGAATGGATTTTTTCTTTCTTGACATTCAAGATCGTTCCTCCTGGATGCGGGCTTTAAGATGATGCCGAAGAGCGTGGCCGGGACGCCCTTCGTCGAGGACAGG
>Ga0315297_10000410_pt1 | contig 24991 bp, 22 predicted proteins | sample YL17G15_0_MG_FD_203628 | JGI IMG/M metagenome (GOLD analysis project Ga0315297, IMG submission 203628) | Sediment microbial communities from Yellowstone Lake, YNP, Wyoming, USA - YL17G15_0 | ecosystem: Environmental > Aquatic > Freshwater > Lake > Sediment | place: USA: Wyoming | collected... | reverse complement strand
CCTCGCCCACGGTGGGGCCGACCCTGCCCCCCTCGCCCAAGCCTTCGCCACCGCCTTCGCCAGCATTCACGCCGACACCGGCTACGCCCTCCTGGCAGACCTCCGCTCCCAGGGAGCCGGTGACCGCCGGCGAGGCGGTGGAGATCGGCATCAGGAACGAGAACGGCGCCCCCGGCGAGACCTACGCCATCGGGGTGCAGGTGAACCTGCCGGACGGCTCGCCGGTGAATAGGGAGGGCGAGGTCGCTGGCGCCGACTGGACGTACTTCCCCTTCAAGCAGACAGACCTCCCAGGCACCTACACCGTCTACTTCGGCGTGCCCCAGAGCGACATCATATTCGCCGAGGATTCCTTCGAAGTGAGCGAGTGGTAGGGCCATAGGGCGAACCGGCCTCGGCGAGGCCCATTCCTAGACACACCCCCAGCTGGCCGTCTACACTAGAAAGCGCCATGAAGGTTCACCTCCCCTACGGACGCCAGGGCCTGGACGTGGAGCTGCCGGAGCAGGCCCAGGTGCTCCTCCCCAAGCGCGTGCCAGCCTTGGCCCGCTTGGAGGAGGCCGTGCGCCAGGCCCTGCGCCAGCCCATCGGCTCGCCGCCGCTGGCGGAGCTGGTGCGGCCCGGCCAGAGGGTGGCCATCGTCTTCAGCGATATCACCCGCCCGACGCCCAACCACATCCTCCTCCCCATCATCCTCAGCGAGCTGGCAGGGGCAGGAGTGACGAGCCAAAACATCGTCCTGGTTAACGCCACCGGCATGCATCGCCCCAACACCCGCGAGGAGCTGATAGCGATGCTGGGGCAAGAGGTCGTGGACCGCTATCGCATCGTTCAGCACGACGCCAGAGACAAGAGCCAGCAGGTCTTCCTCGCCAAGAACGCGCACGAGGAGGAGATCTGGGTCAACGGCGACTACATGGGCGCCGACGTCAGGATCCTCACTGGCTTTGTGGAGCCCCACATCTTCGCCGGCTATTCCGGCGGCGGCAAGGCCGTCCTGCCGGGCATCACCGGCACCGAGATCATTATGAGCAACCACGGCGGCCCTATGCTTGCCCACCCCAAGGCCACCTGGTGCCAGACGAAGGGAAACCCCATCTTCGAGGAGATACGAGAGGTGGCCCTGGCTACGCAGCCCGCCTTCATCGTGAACGTGAGCCTCAACGAGCGCAAGGAGGTCACGGGCGTGTTCGCCGGGGAGATGGTCCAGGCCCACGATGCCGGCATCGCCTTCGCCGAGAAAGCCTACCTGCAGCCCCTGCCCCAGCGATACGATATCGTGGTGACCTCCAATATGGGCTATCCAGCCGACATCAATCTCTACCAGTCGGTCAAGGGGATGTCGGTGGCCGCCCAGGCGGTGAAAGAGGGTGGGGCTATCGTTCTGGCCACTGAGTGCGCGGATGGCTTGGGCCAGGGTCACTATGCCGAGATGATTGCCTGGCGACAGACGCCCCAGGAACTCCTGGACATGCTGCTGGCCCCGGGGTTCGCCGAGCTAGAGCAGTGGGCGATACAGTGCCAGGTCATGGTGCAGGCCAAAGCCGACCTCTACCTCTATTCGTCCCTAGGCCCCGAGCAGACGAAAAGGGCTCACCTGAAACACTGCCCGGACATTGGTGAGACTGTGGCCACCCTGTCTGAGGATTCCCGGCGCAAGAACGGCGGCAGAGAGCCCACCATTCTGGTGCTGCCCTTCGGCCAGCTTGCCGTGCCGCGCGTGCAGGGCTAGGCTAACCCGGGCTCAGCGCTCGGTCAGCCGCAGCCACGCCCGCCCCCTTCTCCAGACGGAAGCCTTGAGCCGATAGCTCCTGCTCCAGCGCCTGGAGCACCGCCAGCACGTTCTCCGCCGAAGAGCCGACACCCATGAGGCCGATACGCCATATCTTGCCTGCCAGGGGCCCCAGCCCACCGCTGATCTCGATATTGTGGTCGTACAGAAGAGCACGACGCAGCTTCAGGTCCTCGATGCCCTCGGGGACGCGCACGGCGGTGAGCGTGGTCAGGCGATAGCCTTCCTGGGCGTGCAGGGTCAAGCCCATAGTGTCCAGGCCGGCTCGGAGTGCCTGGCCGTTGCGCTGATGACGGCCGATTCGGGCCTCCAGCCCCTCCTCCAGCACCACCCGCAAGCCCTCACGCAGGGCGTAGACCATGGTCATAGGCGCCGTGTGGTGGTAGGCTCGCTTGCCGCCCCAGTAGTTGTCCAGGAGGGTCATATCCAGATACCAGCTACCCACCTTGGTCTCACGGCTGCGGAGAATCCCAGCGGCGCGAGGACTGAAGGTCAGGGGGGCCATCCCCGGCGGGGAGCACAGGCATTTTTGGGAAGCGCTGTGACAAGCATCGATGCCCCAATCGTCCACCGCCACCTCGCATCCTCCCAGGGAGGTGACAGCGTCCACGACGATTACGGCGTCGTGGTCGTGGGCTAGGCGGATGATATCGTCCAGGGGCTGGTGGATGCCGGTGCTGGTCTCGGCGTGGACGATCGCCACCAGCTTCGTGCGGCCGGCGGCCCTGAGCGCCGCCTCCACCGCCTCCGCCTCGATGATGCGGCCCCATTCGGCCTCCACCCGCGTCACCTCCGCCCCATAGCGAGAGGCCATCTCGGCAATGCGGTCGCCGAAGAAGCCGGCGACGCAGACCACAGCCCGCTCGCCCGGCTCGATGAGGTTGGCGATGGCCGCCTCCATGCCGGCGCTGCCGGTGCCAGAGACGGCGATGGTCTCCTCGTTCTGGGTGCGGAACACGGTCCGCAGCAGGTCCTTGGTCTCGTCCATGATGTGGAGAAAGTCAGGGTCGAGATGGCCCAGGATCGGCGACATCATGGCCTGATAGACGCGGGGATGGACGTTGGAGGGCCCAGCGCCCAGAAGAATGCGCGAGGGTACGTTCAGGTCGGAGACACTGCGATCACTCAAGACGACCTCCTGCCTTATCCTTCGCCCAAGCCGGCCTCGATACGGGCCAGAAGCTTCCTGGCCAGCTCGATGGCTTGGTCAGTCGATGCGCCCTGTCCGAGGGTGTAGGTCCTGACATCGGCCAGTAGTCTACCCTTGCGAAACGTTAGGGAGACAACCTCGGCTTGGACAGACTCCCAGCCACAGAAGCTCACCCGCGGAGCCGAGAGGAAGAAGCCATCGGCTTCGTCGCCTATGGCGGGCAGATCAAGCGTCTCTAGTGCGCCCTCCTCCGTCGGCACGGCGGTTGCCTTCTCCTCCATCGTCTGCTGTTCCCCTGCCAGTGTGGCAGCAGCGTCCTCGGCGCTCACGTAGAGCTCGAGGTCACTTACGATGCAGACAGTCTTACCCTCCTGCTGCAGGCTCTCCCCCAACAACGACCGCAGGCGACGCCCTGCCACCCGCTGCTCAGGCTCGGCCGCACCCGTCGGAGCAGGCACTTCGCTGCTGACGTCGTAGGAGAAGCCCTGGGGTAGATCATCCGCCTGGAGCATCATTGCGTCTAGCTCTTCCGCCTCGACACCGGCCGTGGCGTCCGCTGGCGTGGGCGACTGCTCCTCGCCCCCACCTCCGCAACCGCAGGCGGCAAGAGAGAGGACGGTGGCGAAGGCCAAGGCGTGGACGGCCCTCGGCAGCCAGCCTGTCGGCCTACGATCCATCTCCGACCTCCCTTCGCCAGCGCAGCACCGGCCGGCGGGCAGCCGTCGCTTCGTCCAGGCGGCCGATGGGGGCAGAGTGAGGCGCCTCCTTCACCACCTGCGGCTCCTCTTCGGCCTCGCGGTCGATTGCCAGGAGGGCATCGCAGAAGGCGTCCAGGGCCTCCTTGCTCTCCGTCTCCGTGGGCTCGATCATCAGCGCCTCGTCCACGATGAGGGGGAAGTAGACGGTGGGCGGATGGAAGCCGTAGTCGATCAGGCGCTTGGCGATGTCCAAGGTGCGCACGCCCTTCGCCCGCTGCCGGCTGCCGGAGAAGACCACCTCGTGCATGCAGCGGCGGTCGTAGGGCAGGTGGTAGGCCGGGCGCAGGCGGGCCAGGACGTAGTTGGCGTTGATGACGGCGTTATCGCTCACCTGGCGCAGGCCCTCAGCCCCCAGGGTGCGGAGATAGGCGTAAGCCCGCACCAGCACGCCGAAGTGCCCATAGAATGAGCCAACCCTGCCGATGCTCCGCTCGGGCGTGGCCAGGACGAAACCTTCGCCATCCTTGCCCACCACGGGCGTCGGCAGGTAGGGGGCCAGATGGCCCTTGGCGACCACGGGCCCCGAGCCAGGGCCGCCGCCGCCGTGAGGGGTGCTGAAGGTCTTGTGCATGTTCAGATGGACGATGTCGAAGCCCATGTCGCCGAAGCGGGCGCGGCCCAGGAGGGCATTCAGGTTGGCGCCGTCGCCGTAGAGGAGGGCCCCCTTGCGGTGGAGCATCTCGGCGATGCGGCCGATGTTGGGGTCGAACAGGCCGAGGGTGTTGGGCAGGGTGAGCATGAGGGCGGCCACGCCATCGTCCAGGGCCGAGGCCAGGGCCTGCCTGTCGGTGTTGCCCTGACTGTCCGAGGCCACCGTCACCACCTCGAAGCCAGCCATGGCGGCGGTGGCCGGGTTGGTGCCGTGGGCGGAATCGGGCACCAGGACGCGGGTGCGGCCCTCCTCTCCCCTGTCGGCCAGGTAGGCCTTGATCATGAAGATGCCGGTGAGCTCGCCCTGAGCGCCGGCCGCCGGGGCCAGGCTCGCAGCATCCAGGCCGGTGATCTCGACCAGCCAGCGCTGGAGGTCGTACATCAGGGCCAGAGCCCCCTGCACCGTCGCCAGGGGCTGAAGCGGGTGGAGGCCGGTGAAGCCGGGCAGGCAGGCCAGCTTGTCGTGCACCTTGGGGTTGTACTTCATGGTGCAGCTTCCCAGGGGGTAGAAGCCGCTGTCCACACTGTAGTTGAGGCGGCTGAGCGCCAGGAAGTAGCGCACCAGCTCCACCTGGCTTAGCTCGGGCAGGTTCAGTTCCCGGCGCAGGAGCGACGGCGGCGGCAGGTCTGCCTCCGGCACGTCGCAGGGCGGCAGGGAGAAGGCTGTGCGCCCCGGCTTGCCCAGGTCGAAGGTGAGGCGAGCGCCGATATCGGCTTGCCTTGGGCCGTCGCTCATGCGCCGCCTCCGATCGCCGCCAGCGCCTCCACCAGGCGGTCGATCTCGTCGCGCGTGTTCATCTCCGTGACACAAAGGAGGAGGCCATTCTCCACGTACTGGCTCACGTCCAGGCCACCGACGATGCCTCGCTCCAGCAGGGCGCGGTTCACCTCGGACGGCGGCTGCGGGCAGCGCATCACGAACTCCTTGAAAAAGAGGCCATCGAAGGCCAGGGAGTAGCCGGGCAGTCGGGCTATGCGCTGGGCGGCGTAGTGGGCCTTGTGATAGCAGAGCTCGGCCACCTGGCGCAGACCCTGCTTGCCCATCGCCGCCAGGTAGACGGTGGCTGCCAGAGCCACAAGCTGCTGGCTGGTGCAGATGTTGGAGGTGGCCCTCTCGCGGCGGATGTGCTGCTCGCGGGTCTGGATGGTGAGCACGTAGCCAGTGCGACCCTGGGCATCGCTGGTGCGGCCGACGATTCGGCCCGGCATCTGGCGCAGGTACTGCTGGCGGCAGGCGAAGAGGCCGAGATAGGGCCCGCCGAAGTTCAGGGGGCTGCCCAGCGATTGCCCTTCGCCCACCACGACATCGGCCCCGTACTCACCGGGCGGTCGGAACAGGCCCAGCGATATGGGGTCGGCGGACACAATGAAAAGCGCTCCCGCCGCATGGACTGCCCTCTCCAGCGCTTCGACGTCGGGCAGGAAATAGCCGAAGAAATTGGGCTGCTGCACGGCCAGGCAGGCGTGCTCCCCGCTGAGGGCCAGGTCGTCGGGCGGCATCACGTCCACCGCCAGGCCGCGCCCGAAGGCGTAGGTGCGCACCACCGCCTGATGGTGGGGGTGAACGGTGGAGAGGAGAGCGATGCGCCGACGGCCGCTGATGGCGGCGGCCATCAGACAGGCCTCGGCCAGGGCGGACGCGCCGTCGTACATGCCGGCGTTGGCCACGTCCATGGCCGTCAGCTCGCAGACCATCGACTGGAACTCGAAGATGGTCTGGAGCGTGCCCTGGCTGATCTCCGGCTGGTAGGGGGTATAGGCGGTGGCGAACTCGCTGCGGCCGATGACCTCGCTGACCACGCTGGGGATAAAGTGACGATAGGCGCCGCCGCCGAGGAAGCAAGGCATGTCGTCGACCGGCTGGTTGCGCCCGCCCAGGGCCGATAGCTCGCGCACTAGCTCCGGCTCCGAGAGGGCGGGCGGCAGGCCCAGCTCGCCGATACGGAACTCGGCCGGGATATCGGCGAACAACTCCTCGACGGAGGCGACGCCGATGGCGGCCAGCATGGCCTGGCGGTCGGCCTGGGTGTTGGGGATGTAGGGAAGGGTCATGTCTCCTGGGCCTGAGCGATCAGCTCGTCGTACTGCTTGGCGGTGAGGAGGTTGTCCAGCTCGGCGGGGTCGGCCAGGCGCACGCGCACCAGCCAGCCCTCCTCGTAGGGCGACTGGTTCACCAGCTCCGGCCTGTCATTGACCCCCTGGTTGACCTCCACCAGCTCGCCGCTGACGGGCGAGTAGAGGTCGGAGACGGCCTTCACCGACTCGATCTCCCCCAGTTTCTCGAGCTGCTTGACCTGCGTCCCCACTGAGGGCAGGTCCACGTAGACGATGTCCCCAAGCTGGTCCTGGGCGTAGTCGGTGATGCCGACGGTGCCCATCTTATCTTCGACGCGCACCCATTCGTGCTCTTTGGTGTAGCGGCGATCGCTAGGGCTAGGCATGGCTCTTCTCCTTCGGACTAGTAAGCCCAAGATTAGCGTTGGCGGGAGGGGCAAGTCAATGGAGCGTAGGCGGCTACGTCGCCTTCGGCCGCTTGTAGAAGGGGCGCTGCACCACCTGCGCCGGCAGGGGCTTGCCCCGCACGTCTACCTCGAGCTCCGTGCCCACGGCGGCCAGCTCCAGCGGCAGGTAGGCCATGCCAATGCTTACCCCCAGGGTCGGCGAGAAGCCGCCGCTGGTAAGCTCGCTCACCCGGCGGCCCGAGCGCAGGACGGGGTAGTGCGCCCGCATAACGCCTCGTTCCAGAGCCTTGAGACAGGCCAGGTGACGCCGGACGCCGGCCTCGTGGATGCGCAGGAGGGCTTCCCGGCCGATGAAATCGGCGCCATCGTCGAGGCTCACCACCCAGCCCAGGCCGGCCTCGAACGGGTTGGTGGTGGTGTCGATGTCGTTGCCGTAGAGGGCGAGGGCCACCTCCAGGCGCAGGCTATCGCGGGCGCCCAGGCCGCAGGGCTGGACGCCTCTGCTCATGAAGTGCCGCCAGAGGTCGACACCAGCGGCGGCCGGCAGGATGACTTCGAACCCGTCCTCGCCCGTGTAGCCGGTGCGGGAGAAGAAAGCAGTGACGCCCACCAGGAGGGCCTCGGTGCAGCGGCGGAGAGGCAGCCCCTCGGCGACCGGCGGCGCCACGCGCCCCATCTCCTGGATGGCCTCCGGCCCCTGGAGGGCCAGCATCGCCGTTTCCATCTGGCGATCCTCCACTGTAGCCCGCAGCGATGAGTGGAAATGCTGTTGGATCCAATCGCCGATCTTATCGGCGTTGGCGGAGTTAACCACCATCAGGAAGCGCTCGGGGGCCAGGCGGAAGACGTAGACGTCGTCCAGGATGCCGCCGTCCTCCTGGCAGACGACGGTGTAGTGGCCTTCACCCACCGCCAGCCCGGTGATGTCGTAGGTCACCAGGCTGCGCAGGAAGGAGGCGGCGTCGGGGCCGGTCACCTCCAAGCGGCCCATGTGGGAGACATCGAACAGGCCGACCCGCTGACGGACGGCGTGGTGCTCCTCGACGATGCCCTTGTACTGGACGGGCATCTCCCAGCCGACGAAGGGAATCATGCGCCCGCCCAGAGCGACATGCTGGGTGTAGAGGGCGGTGTGGCGGAGGGTGGGTGGCTGGTCGCTGCTCATAACGCCTCCCACTTTCGTTTGCCCTCCACCAGCCTCAGGCGCCCGAGGCCCGGCGGCGGACAGTGCACGCAGACCAACAGATCGTTCTCAGCTATCGCCCGCTCCAGGATACGCTTCTTCGTCTCCAGCGAGACCAGGGGCAGCTCATCGAAGGAAGATATCCAGGCCAGACGCTCCAGCATCAGATGATGCTGAACAAGATCGCCGACGTAGAGGGCCGTCTGGCCAGCGGAGGCCACCTCCACGATGGCATGATGGGCGGTGTGGCCGGGAGCGGGCAGGATGCGCACGCCCTTGATCACCTCCGCCTCGCCCTCCACCAGCTCCAGTTGGCGGCTGTCGGCCAGGGGCTCCAGGTTCTCGGGAAGGTAGCTGGCACGCGTGCGCTCGTTGGGGTGGTTGGCCTCCTCCCACTCGCCCTTCTGGAGGAAGTAGCGGGCGCGGGGAAAGGTGAGAGCTAGCTTGCCGTCGCGGTAAATCGTGTTGCCGCCGCAGTGGTCGAAGTGGAGGTGGGTGTTGATGACGATGTCCACATCCTCGGGGCGGATGCCCTGGCGGGCCATGTCCGCCAGCAGCGTTCCCGCCTGAGCGACGCCGCAGCCGCGGGGGACGCGCGTCGCCTTGTTGCCCACGCCCGTCTCCACCAGGATCAGCTTGCCCTGCGAGCGCACCAGGAGGCAGTTGAGGCCCACGGGCAGGTTGTGCTCCTCATCGAGGGGCTCCACCAGGGTCTCCCACATGACTCGCGGCGTGACGCCGAAGACAGAGCCCGCGTCCAGCCAGAGGACGCCATCGCTCACAACCAGAAGCTCGCAATCGCCCAGGGGCAGCCAATCAGGCATCTGCGTCATCACCCCCACCATATCCAAGATAGCCTGCGCAGCCTGGCAGAGTCAACGAGGGCTGGCCGGCAGTTGTGCTTGAACGTCAGGCTGCTATAATAGGCCCATCTCCCCTCGAAAGGAGCGTCTTTGCTATGGGCACGCCTTATGCCTATTTCCAGAAGCAGTTCGTTCCGTTGGCGGAGGCCAACGTCAACGTAATGACGCACGCTTTCAACTATGGCACCGCCGTATTCGAGGGGATCCGCGGCAACTGGAACGAGGAGGAGAAGCAGCCCTACCTCTTCCGCCTGGCTGACCACTACAAGCGCCTGCGCCAGAGCTGTCGCGTCATCAAGATCGATCTCCCCTACAGCGTCGACGAGCTGTGCGATATCACCGCGCAACTCGTGGAGATGTGCGGCTACCTGGAGGACGTTTACGTTCGCCCCATCGCCTACAAGAGCTCCAAGGCGGTTGGCGTGCGCCTGCACGACCTGGAGGACGACTTCCTGATCTTCCTCACCCCCTTCGGCCCCTATCTGGACATCGAGAAGGGGGCCCGCTGCGGCACCTCTTCCTGGCGGCGAATAGAGGATGTGTGCATCCCGGCCCGGGCCAAGATCAACGGCATCTACGTCAACTCGGCCCTGGCCAAGACGGAGGCGGCGGAGAACGGCTACGACGAGGCCATCATGCTCACCGAGGACGGCCACGTCTCGGAGGGCAGCGGCGAGAACATCTTCATCGTCGAGGGCGGCCGCCTTATCACCCCACCCGTCTGGTCCAACATCCTGGTGGGCATAACCCGCGACACAGCCATCACCCTGGCCCGCGAGGAGCTGAGCATCGAGACGATCGAGCGACCCATCGACCGCAGCGAGCTGTACCTGGCCGACGAGTGCTTCATGACGGGCACAGCCGCCCACGTGACCCCAGTGATCGAGGTTGACCACCGGCCTGTGGGCGATGGCAAGCGGGGGCCGATCACCGCCGAGCTCCAGCGCCTCTACTTCGACGTGGTATGCGGCAAGAACGGCAAATACGCCCACTGGTGCACACCCTGTCACATCGCTAGATAGGAGATGAGAGCGTCGTCGCCCCGGTGATCCACCGTCCTGCCCACCTGACCGGCACGGCCACCGGCGCCGCCATAGTCGCGCTGGCGCTCCTCCTGGCGGCCCTGCTGATGGCTTTCGCCAGCCCCTGGGCCATCTCCACGGCCAAGTTCCTGGCCTTCGGCGTTGCCTTGCTCCTCCTTGCCCTGGCAGCCATCTTCGCCTATTGGACCTATGCCTGCTTCACCATGAGCTATGCCCTGGACGAAGAAGGCCTATCGATACGCTGGGGCCTCGTCCGCCAGTTCATCCCGTTGGACCGAATCGAGCGGTGTGTTCCCGGTCGGGAGGCCCGCTTCTCCGAGATCCGAGGGGTCAACTGGTGGGGCTACCACGTGGGGCGAGCCAGCGTGGCGGGCATCGGCGAGGTTCTCTTCTACTCCAACCACCAGTCGCCCTGGGAGTTGACCTACATCGTCACCTCATCTCGCTCCTATGCCATCTCGCCCGAGAACAGCGTGCGCTTCACCACAGAGCTGCAACGCCTCCAGCGCGCTCAAACAGCCGCGGCGGAGGAGGCGCCAAAGCAAAGGGCAGAGCATCCCCTGGTGGCGACCTACCCCTTCTGGCTGGATCGCTACGGCCAGGCCCTGGCGCTCATCGCGGCGCTGGCCAACGTCGCCCTCTTCGGCTTCATCTTCGCCGTCTACCCTGGCCTCGCCGACCACCTGAACCTGGCCTTCCCACCCCTGGGCCAGACCGAGATCAGGCCGAAGCGAGAGGTGCTGCAGATTCCCGCCACCGCCCTCGCCCTGCTGGCGGTGAGCCTGGCGGCCGGCCTGGCCGTCCACCGGTGGGAGCGAGCCGCCTCCTACCTCCTGCTGACGGGGGCCATCTTCCTCCAGGGGCTCTTCTTGATTGCGGCTGCCATCGCCGTCACCTAGCTTGGGATGCCGTTGAAGAACGCCCCGCTCGTGGTGAGCCCGTCGAACCATCGCGGTGGGGGCTGGCGCGCTGAGCGCCATGCCGGTTGAACAAATCTTGCTTGACACTGCCAGTTTTCGCTGCTAGAATAGCGCTCACAACCAAAGTGGAAAAGGCGACGAAGGGGAGTAGTAGAGGCTTCCTTCTGCTCAAGAGAACCGGGATGAGGTGAGAGCCCGGCAGCACAGGAGCCTCGAACTCGCCTCAGAGCCACCAGGCTGAATCTGTTGTGTACACAGTAGGTCTGGTCGGGAGCGCCCGTTAGAGCGCCTAGAGAGCTCCGCCAGGTTGGAGAAAAAGGGTGGCATCGTCCCGCCCCAGCGGGATCCCTTTGGGGCGGGATTTGTATTTTGGGGTGCTGCCAGAGTGCTGACTTGGCGGAGAAGAAGGGTGGTACCACGCGGATTTTTGTCTGATCCCGTCCCTTTAAGGGGCGGGATCGGTTGTTTCGGTCGGGGCAGGCTCCCGGCCTGGAGGAGGATATAGGCCATGGCAGCGGCTTCTAGGCCCGTCCTGAGAAGCGATGAAGTGAAAAAGGGCGTGGAACGGGCGCCCCACCGGTCGCTGCTGCGGGCGCTGGGCCTCACCGACAAGGAGATTAACCAACCCTTCATCGGCATCGTCAACAGCTACAACGAGATCATCCCCGGCCACATCCACCTGCGCCAGATCGCCGAGGCGGCCAAGGCCGGCGTGCGCGGCGCTGGCGGCACACCCTTCGAGGTGAACGTCCCCGGCGTGGACGACGGCATCGCCATGGGCCACATCGGCATGCGTTACAGCCTGGCCAGTCGCGAGGTCATCGCCGATGGCGTGGAGTGCATGGCCATGGCTCACGCCTTCGACGCCCTTGTGTTCGTCACTAATTGCGACAAGATTGTGCCCGGAATGCTCATGGCAGCAGTGCGGCTGAACGTGCCCTGCATCTTCGTCGCCGGTGGGCCGATGCTGGCCGGCCACTGGCAGGGCCAGGCGGTGGACCTCGCCACCGTCTTTCAGGCGGTGGGCCTGGTGAGCAAGGGAGACATGTCGGAGGAGGAGCTGGGGCGGCTGGAGGAAGCGGCCTGTCCCACCTGCGGCTCCTGCGCCGGCATGTTCACCGCCAACACCATGAACTGCGCCACCGAGGCCCTGGGGCTGGCCCTGCCCGGCAACGGCACCATCCCCGCCGTGGATGCCGCCCGCATTCGTCTGGCCAAGGAGGCCGGGGCCCAGGTGATGGAGCTTCTGGAGCGTGACCTGCGGCCGCGCCGGATGGTGACCCGCGATGGCATCTGGAATGCCCTGGCGGTGGATACGGCCCTGGGTGGCAGCACGAACTCCATACTCCACCTGCTGGCCATCGCCCACGAGGCGGAGGCGGATTTCCCCCTGGACATGGTGAACGAGATCAGCGGCCGCACGCCGCAGTTGTGTCGGCTCAGCCCGGCGGGGCTTCACCACGTAGAGGATCTCCATCGGGCGGGCGGCATTGCAGCCGTCATGAAGGAGATAGAGTCGGTTTTGCACACGGATCTACCCACGGTCACGGGCAGGACGGTGGGCGAGAACATCGCCGCCGCCGCGGTGTGCGACCGCGCCGTAATTCGCCCCTTCGCCGAGCCCTACTCGCCCAGGGGCGGGCTGACCGTTCTCTTCGGCAGCCTGGCTCCGGAAGGGGCAGTGGTCAAGTCGGCGGCGGTGGCTCCCCAGATGATGAGCCACCGCGGACCAGCTCGCTGCTTCAACTCCGAGGACAAGTGTGTCGAGGCAATCATGAATCGGCATTTCAAGGAAGGCGATGTGCTGGTGTTGCGCTACGAGGGCCCCAGGGGCGGCCCCGGCATGCCGGAGATGCTCTCCCCTACCTCTATGATCTCGGGCATGGGGATGGACGACAAGGTGGCCTTGATCACCGACGGCCGCTTCTCGGGCGCCACCCGCGGCGCCGCCATCGGCCACGTGTCGCCGGAGGCAGCGGCTGGCGGCCCCATCGCCGCCCTCCAAGACGGCGATGAGGTGATCATCGATATCGCCAACCAGCGCCTGGATACCGCCCTCAGCCAAGGGGAGATCGAGGCGCGCCTGGCCGCTCTGCCGCCGTTTCAGCCCAAGATCGACACTGGTTATCTAAAACGCTACGCTCAGTATGTAACGAGCGCTAGCAGGGGCGCCGTCTTTAAGGATTGACAAAGAGATGATCCGACGATTGGAAGAGCAATCGGCCATGGTTACGGCGGTAGCCCGCCAGTAGAGGGGAGGAGAAGGGATGGAACTTACGGGAGCGCAGATGATCTGCGAGTGTCTGGTGCGGGAAGAGGTGGAGTACATCTTCGGCCTTCCCGGCGGGAGCACCCTGCCTTTCTATGACATGCTGCCCCAATACCCCCAGCTAAAGCACATCCTGGTGCGGCACGAGCAGGTGGCCGCCCACGCCGCCGACGGCTATGCCAGGGCCTCGGGCAAGGTGGGCGTGTGTTGCGCCACCTCCGGCCCGGGGGCCACCAACCTGGTGACCGGCATCGCCAACGCCTGGCTGGACTCCGTACCCATGGTAGCCCTCACCGGCGAAGTGGTCACCGGCCTCATCGGCCGCGACGGCTTCCAAGAAGCCGATATCACCGGCATCACCCTGCCCGTCACCAAGCACAACTACCTGGCTCTGGACGCAGCGGACCTGCCGCGAATGATTCGTGAGGCGTTCTACATCGCCGCCACGGGGCGACCGGGGCCAGTGCTCATCGATATTCCGCGCGATGTCTTCCAGCAGAAGACAGAGTTCGTCTACCCCGAGAAGCTAGAGCTGCGGGGCTATCGGCCCGTGTCCCACCCTGACCATGAGCACATCGACAGGGCAGCGGAGCTGATCAACGAGTCGAAGCAGCCGCTGATCCTCGCCGGCCACGGGGTGATCATCTCCCAGGCCTACGATGAGCTGCGGGAGCTGGCCGAGAAGGGGAACATTCCCGTCATCACCACCCTCTTGGGCATCAGCAGCTTCCCCGGCTCTCACCGCTTGTGCTTGGGCATGCCCGGTATGCACGGCATGTACTGGAACAACATGGCCATCAGCGAATGCGACCTGCTGATAGCCATCGGCATGCGCTTCGATGACCGAGTGACCGGCCGCCTGCGCGACTTTGCTCCGGGCGCCAAGGTCATCCACATTGACATCGACCCGGCGGAGATCGGCAAGAATGTGCGGCCGACGGTAGCCCTCGAGGGCGATGCTAAGGCCATTCTCAAGGAGCTGAACGACCAGGTGGAAAGCCGCGAGCGAGAGGATTGGTTGGCTCACCTGGACGAACTCAGGCGGGAGCATCCGTCGATCACTATCCGCGATACGGCCAAGCTGCTGCCCCAGTACGTCATCAAGACGATATACGACGCCAGCAAGGGCGACTGCTCGGTGGTCACCGGCGTGGGGCAGCACCAGATGTGGTCGGCCCAGTTCATGTGGTTCGACAAGCCCAACTCGCTATTCACCGCCGGTGGACTGGGCCCCATGGGGTTCGAGGTGCCGGCGGCCATCGGCGTGCAGGTAGCCCGGCCGGGCGAGCTGGTCTGGTCGATATGCGGCGACGGCAGCTTCCAGATGACCCTGCAGGACCTGATAACCGTCACCATCAACGACCTGCCCATCAAGTTCGCGATCATCAACAATCGCCACTTGGGGATGGTGCGCCAGTGGCAGCACCTCTTCTACCATGACAACCTGGTGGCCACGCCCCTGAAGAACCCCGACTTCGTGAAGATTGCCGAGGCCTACGACATTCTGGGGATAAGGGTCACTGACAAGCACATGGTGGAATCGGCCGTCTACAGAGCCATGGAACACCCCGGGCCGGTGCTCATCGACTTCCAGGTGGAGGAGCACGAGAACCTCTGGCCGATGGTGCCGCCGGGAGCAGCCCTGCAGGAGACTATGGACCTGCCCAAATACGAAGAAGAGAGGGTGGTGGCGCAAGCATGAGAGAGATACGCCAGCACATCATCATCGCCCTGGTGGAGGACAAGCCGGGCGTGCTCAACCGCATCGCCAGCAAGTGGCGGCAGCGGGGGTTCAACATCGAGAGCCTGGCAGTGGGCCACTCGGAGACGGCGGGCCTGTCCCGCATGACCTTCGTGGTCGATGCCAACACCGACGCCGAGCAGGTGGTCAAGCAGCTTGACAAGCTGGTGGACGTGGTGGAGATCCGCGACATCTCCGACGAAAACGTCGTCTCCCGCGAGCTGGCCCTCATCAAGGTGAAGGCCGCCGCCGAGAACCGCAGCCTGATCATCGAGATCGTGAACATCTTCCGGGCCGAGATCATCGATGTCGGGCCGGAATCGCTGATAGTCGAGGTCACCGGACCTGACGACAAGATCGACGCCATGTTCGACCTGCTCAAGGACTACGGTGTGGTGGAGATAGTGCGCACCGGTCGGGTGGCCCTGCTGCGTGGGGTTGCCAGCTCCACCCCCGGCCTCCACGAGCTGGCTGAAGAGCCGTTCGAACGCTATCCAGAGGGCGAGACGCCATATTCGTCTGAGTAGACTGATCGCTGAGTTGCACAGGGAGCGAAGATACTAGCGCCTGCACTAGGCTGGGAAAGGAGCGAAGGCATGGCCAAGATCTACTACGACCAGGACGCCGACCTATCGCTGCTGGAGAACCGCACCGTCGGCATCATCGGCTTCGGCAGCCAGGGACACGCCCACGCCCAAAACCTCAGAGACAGCGGCGTCAAGGTGCTGGTAGCCGAGCTGCCCGGCACCCCCATGCGGGAGCAGGCGGAGAAGGCTGGCTTCCCGGTGTCCAGTGCCGACGATGTTGCCAAGAAAGCAGACATCATTGTCATGCTGGTACCCGATGTGGTGCAGCCCGCGGTTTACCACTCAAGCGTCCAGCAGGGGCTGACGGCGGGCAAGATGCTCATGTTCGCCCACGGCTTCAACATTCACTTCAACCAGATCCTGCCGCCGGCGGACATCGACGTGACCATGATCGCGCCCAAGGGGCCGGGCCACCGGGTGCGGGAGCTGTTCAGCCAGGGGAGCGGTGTGCCTGCCCTGGTGGCTGTCCATCAGGACGCCAGCCAGAAGGCCAAGCAGGTGGCCCTGGCCTACGCCAAGGGCATAGGCTCCACCCGCATCGGCGTTCTGGAGACCACCTTTGCCGACGAGACGGAGACCGACCTTTTCGGCGAGCAGGTGATCCTCTGCGGCGGGGTGACCGCGCTCATGAAAGCCGCCTTCGAGACCCTGGTGGAGGCCGGCTACCAGCCGGAGAGCGCCTATTTCGAGTGCATTCATGAGCTGAAGCTCATCGTCGACCTGATCTACGCGGGGGGCATGAACTACATGCGCTACTCGGTGAGCGATACCGCCGAGTACGGCGACTACACCCGCGGGCCGCGGGTCATCGACGAGAACGTCCGCCAGACCATGCGCCAAATCCTCAAGGAGGTTCAGGACGGCAGCTTCGCCCGCGAATGGATACTGGAGAATAAGGCGGGGCGCCCCCACTTCCTGGCCCTGCGCAAGCAGAACGCCGAGCACCAGGTCGAGCGGGTGGGCAAGGAGCTGCGGGCGATGATGAAGGGGCTGAAAGAGGAGGCTTCCTAGGGGATGCCGAGGTCGGTACATCCGCACTCAGTGCGACCGATTGGACAAATATGAGCGCTAGGAACAGCGTTGATGCCCCAACCTTCAGGTTGGGGTCGGGTAGCGATACCCTCATCCTTAGCCGGCCCTCCCCCGACGATGTCGGGGCGAGGGCCCAGATAGGCATGTCTGAAGAAGGATGAGGAGGAATGACAAGATGGCTGAGGATAAGGTACTGATTTTCGATACCACCCTCCGCGATGGCGAGCAGTCGCCGGGGGTGGCCCTAAACGCCAAGGATAAGCTGGAGATCGCGCGCGCCCTGGAGCGTCTGCGGGTGGACATCATCGAGGCGGGCTTCCCGGCCTCCTCCCCAGGCGACCTGGAGGCGGTGAGCACCATCGCCAAGGAGGTGCGCGGCTCGGTCATCGCTGGCCTGGCCCGCGCCGTGCCCGGCGATGTGGACGCCTGCTGGGAGGCAGTTCGCCACGCCGCCGAGCCTCGCATCCACGTCTTCCTATCCGCCTCCGACATCCACCTCATGCACCAATTGGTGAAGAACAAGGAGGAGGTGCGGGAAATGGCCCGCACCATGGTGGCCAGGGCGGCGAAGTACTGCCCCAACGTGGAGTTCTCTCCCATGGATGCCACCCGCGCCGACCCCAACTACGTCTACCAACTGGTGGAGGAGTGCATCGACGCTGGCGCCACCACTGTCAACATCCCCGACACCGTGGGCTACGCCATCCCCTACGAGTTCGAGGCCTTCATCCGCAGCATCCTGGAGAAGGTGCCAAACATTCACCGGGCGGTGATCTCCGTGCACTGCCACAACGACCTGGGCCTGGCGGTGGCCAACAGCCTGGCGGCCATCAGGGCCGGTGCCCGGCAGGTGGAGTGCACGATCAACGGCATCGGCGAGCGGGCTGGCAACGCCTCCCTGGAGGAGATCGTGATGGCCCTCAGGACCCGCAAGGACCTCATCGGCCTGACCACCAGCATAGACACGACCCTGCTTACGCGCACCAGCCGCCTGGTATCCGACCTCACCGGCCTGGCGGTTCAGCCCAACAAGGCCATTGTGGGGGCCAACGCCTTCCGCCACCAGTCAGGCGTTCACCAGCATGGCATCGTCAAGCTGCTGGAAACGTACGAGATCATAGACGCCCGCGACGTCGGCCTGCCCCGCGGCGGCATCCTGGTGCTCAACAAGAACTCCGGCCGCCACGGGATCAAGGCCCGCCTGGAGGAGCTGAGCTTCGAGCTCAGCGAGGAGGAGATGAACCGCGTCTTCGAGGCCTTCAAGGAGCTGGCGGACAAGAAGGGCGAGATCGACGACCGTGACCTGGAGGCTCTGGTGGCCGACGAGCGCCGAACCTTCGAGGAACTGTATCACCTCGACCTGCTCCAGGTCTCTTGCGGCAACCAGCTGGTGCCCACGGCCACCGTCCGTCTCATCGCCCCCGACGGGCAGATGCTGGTGGACACGGCCACCGGCACCGGCCCCGTCGATGCCACCTACAAGGCAATCAATCGCCTGGTGGGGGTGCCCAACACCCTGACCGAGTTCTCGATCAAGAGCATCACCGAGGGCATCGACGCCCTTGGCGAGGTGACGGTGCACATCGAGAGCGGCGAGCAGACCTTCATGGGACGCAGCGGCGATACCGACATCGTGGTCGCCTCGGCCAAGGCGCTCTTGAACGCCCTCAACCGCCTGCTCTCGGCCCAGGGGCGGCCGGATAGCGCGGCCACGGGCTAAGAGGAGGCACGCGATGAAACTGCCTTTCCCCCTGCAACAAGGCGAGGAGCTGCTGACGCTGGCACGGCGCCACTGGCTCTTCGTCTGGCCCAAGCTCATCGGCGGCACCGTCGTGGGCCTGGTGCCGGCGATCGCTCTGTGGTGGGCCATGCTGCGCTTCAACTGGGCAGACGATAGCATCCCCCACTGGATCGGCCTGGGGGCCACCGTGGTCTGGCTGGGCTATTGGGCGGTGCGGCTCTACTTCTTCAAGTACCGCTACGACAACGACATCTGGGTGGTGACCAACCAGCGTATCGTCGATAGCGTGAAGAAGCACTGGTTCCACCTCCAGACGTCCACCGCCGACCTGGTGGACATCGAGGACATGAGCGTTCTGCGCTCCGGTTTCCTGAACACGGTGTTCGACTTCGGGGACGTCGAGTGCCAGACGGCAGGGGCGGTACGCAAGTTCGCCCTGCGGGGCATCCCCCGGCCGCGGGAGGTACAGGCGATGGTGGACCGCCTGCGGGACCAGTCGCGAACCACGACCAAGGAGTGAGGACGTGGGCATGACCCTGGCCGAGAAGATCCTGGCCGCCCACTGCGACCGCCAGGAGGTCCGGCCCGGCGAGCTGATCAACTGCCGGGTGGACTTCGTGCTGGCCAACGACGTCACCGCACCCCTGGCCATCGAGCAGTTCCGCAAGCTGGGCGTGGCAAGGGTCTTCGACCCGCAGCGGGTGGCGATGATCCCCGACCACTTCACCCCCAACAAGGACATCAAGAGCGCCGAGAACGCCAAGATGATGAAAGAGTTCGCCCTGGAGCAGGGTCTCGTCTACTACGAGCAGGGGCGAGGGGGCATCGAGCACGCCCTCCTGCCCGACGACGGCTGGGTGCTCCCCGGCGAGGTGGTGGTGGGCGCCGACTCCCACACCTGCACCTACGGCGCCCTCGGCTGCTTCGCCACCGGCATGGGCTCCACCGACATCGCCTGCGCCATGGCCACCGGCGACATCTGGATGCGCGTGCCGCCGTCCATCAAGCTCGTCTACCACGGCCAGCTTAAGCCCTGGGTGGGAGGCAAGGACATCATCCTCCATACCATCGGCGACCTCGGAACCGACGGCGCCCTGTACTCGGCCCTGGAGTTCCAGGGCGAGGCCATCGCCCAGCTTCCGATGGAGGGCCGCTTCACCATGGCCAACATGGCCATCGAGGCCGGCGCTAAGGCGGGCCTGATGGCGCCCGACGCCGTGACCCTGGGCTACGTGCGGGCGCGCGCTCGCCGTGACTGGCAGGCCTACGAGCCCGACCCCGACGCCGAGTACGCCGAGGTGCGCCAGTACGATGTGAGCGAACTGGAGCTGACCGTCGCCCTGCCCCATTCGCCGGGCAATGCCGTGCCCCTGAGCCGAGCGCCGAGGGTGGAGATCGATCAGGTGTTCATCGGCTCCTGCACCAACGGCAGGCTATCCGACCTGCGCCTGGCCGCCCAGGTCATAGCCGGCCGCCAGGTTCACCCGCGCGTGCGCTGCATCGTCATCCCCTGCACGCACGACATCTACATGGCGGCCCTCAAGGAGGGGCTGCTCGCCACCTTCGCCGAGGCGGGCTGCGCTGTCTCCACCCCCACCTGCGGGCCCTGCCTGGGCGGCTACATGGGCATCCTGGCCGAGGGCGAGCGCTGCGTGGCGACGAGCAATCGCAACTTCCCCGGCCGCATGGGCCATCCCAAGGCGGAGGTGTACCTGGCCAACCCAGCGGTGGCCGCAGCGAGCGCGATCGCCGGCCGGCTGGCGGGGCCGGAAGAAGTGCTGGGGAGCGCTCCCAAGTAGCCGGGAAGGAGTGGAGTATGCAGCCCAAGGGCATCGGCCTGGAAGAAGCGGATAGTGTAGAGATTACAGTCCTCATGGACAACTACATCGATCTGCTGATGCCCAGCAGCGAGGTCGCCAGGCAGCCGACGCTGGGGGATACCGTGGGGGAGAAGCAGAGCAGGCTCATCGCCGAGCACGGCTTCTCCGCGCTGGTAACAGTGATAGCCGACGGCCGCCGGGAATCGATCCTGTTCGACGCCGGCCTCAGCCCTGATGGTGTGCTTCACAACATAGATATATTGGAGACCCCTCTGAGCGACGTACGCGCCATCGTTCTCAGTCACGGCCACGCCGACCACACCGGTGCCCTAGGCGGTCTCCTGCGGCAGCTAGCCAAGCGAGGGCTGCCCTTGATCGCCCACCCGGACGCCTTCCTCCAGCGAAAGGTCGTTCTTCCTGACGGCCGGGAGGTGAAGCTGCCGCCGCTCGACCGGGGGGCATTGCTCCAGGAGGGCGTGGAGCTTGTCGAGAGCAAGGAGCCGTCGCTGCTGCTGGACAACCGGGCGCTGGTGACAGGCCAGGTAGCCAGGACCACCGAGTTCGAGAAAGGCTTCCCTATCCACCACGCCCTGGTCGACGGCCGCTGGCAGCCCGACCCCTCGATCTACGATGACCAGGCCCTGGTGTTCAACGTGCGCGGCAAGGGTCTGGCAATTCTCACGGGCTGCGGGCACGCGGGGGTCATCAACATCGTCAGGCATGCTCGAAACGTGACGGAGATAGAAAACGTGTACGCTCTGATAGGTGGCTTCCACCTCAGCGGCCCACTCTTCGAGGCCATCATTCCCCAGACAGTCGAGGAGCTAAAGGCGGCGGCGCCGCGGGCGGTGGTTCCGGCGCACTGCACGGGCTGGAAGGCGGTGCATGAAATCGCCCGAGCGATGCCGGACGCCTTCATTCAGAACAGCGTGGGCACGCGGTACGTGCTATAAGAGAACGGCGATGACCCTTCGCGGCACAGTCCACAAGTACGGGGCCAACGTCGATACCGACGTCATCATACCGGCGCGCTATCTTAACCTGAATACGGCCGAGGAGCTGGCTCCCCACTGCATGGAGGACATCGACGCCGAGTTCGTCCAGCGGGTGCGGCCGGGCGATGTGATCGTGGCCGCCACCAACTTCGGCTGCGGCTCCTCGCGCGAGCACGCGCCGCTGGCCATCAAGGCGGCAGGCGTGAGCTGCGTCATCGCCAAGAGCTTCGCCCGCATCTTCTACCGCAACGCCATCAACGTGGGCCTACCCATCCTGGAGTGCGCCGAAGCGGTGGATGGCAGCGAGACGGGCGACGAGCTGGCGGTGGAGTTGGAGACGGGCACCATCCGCAACCTGACCAAGGGCAACGAGTTCAAGGCCAAGCCCTACCCCCAGTTCGTGCTGGAGCTGATGCAGGCGGGCGGGCTGGTGGAGTATACGAAGCGCAGACTGGCAGGCGAGAAACGATGAGCAAGCCCTTTGGGAGTGAAACAGCATGAGCACGTTCAAACGGGCATTCGACAGGCTGAGAAGGGTGGGGACCAAGGTCGAGGACGAGCTCTACGAGCTGGCCGACCAGGAGGAGGAAGAGGAGGAGCCGGTGCGGGGGACGCTGTTCACCGCGCTTCAGGGGCTCCTCACCCTTTGGAAGGCCAACGAGGCAACGGTCTACGAGCGGGTGCTGGGGCTGTTGGGTTTTGGCGGCCTGCTCTGGCTGCTCACCGGCTACCTCATCTTTGGCGTCAAGAACAAGCTCGCGCGAGGGGCGGCCGCGGCCTTCGCGGCTGTCTGGTTCATCCCAGGGCTGATAGCGGCCGTGGCCACCGTGGTCTACAGCCTGGGGCTGGTGCACGCCAAGCAATGGCGCACCTACCCCATATTCCTAGCCTTCGCTTCTGGCGGCCTGATCACCTTCAGGGCGGTGTTCGGGGAGGCGGCCAAAGAGCAAGCCGAGCTTGTCCGACGCGGCCGTCGCCGCAGCGGGCGCGCGTAGTCATACGCCTCGGCATCGCGGCCGCTGCTGACGTCGCTCTGCGGCCAGCCTCTATGCTACACTTACGAGCAGATTGAGTTCATGTTCAGGAGAAGGAACGAACCCCCGAAGGGAAGATATGAATGCACCGAATAGCTGTAATCCCCGGCGACGGAACGGGCCCGGAGGTGGTGCGCGAGGGCCTGAAGGTACTGGAAGCGGCGGCCCAAGCCACCGGCTTTCGCTACGACCTCACCACCTATGACTTCGGCGGCGAGCGCTACCTACGGACGGGCGAAACCCTGCCTGACTCCGCCATCGAGGAGCTGCGCGGCTTCGACGCCATCTATCTGGGGGCCATCGGTCACCCGGACGTGCCGCCGGGGCCGCTGGAGAAGGGCATCCTGCTGCGCCTCCGCTTCGAGCTGGACCAGTACATCAACCTTCGCCCAGTGAAGCTCTATCCCGGCGTGGACTGCCCCCTCAAGGACAAGGGCCCGCAAGACATCGACTTCATCGTCGTTCGGGAGAACACCGAGGGGCTCTACGGGGGCATGGGCGGCTTCCAGTACAAGGGCACGCCCCAGGAGGTCTCCACCCAGATCCACTGCACCACCCGCTTCGGCGCCGAGCGGGCCATCCGCTATGCCTTCGAGCTGACCCGCAAGCGCAACAAGATGAAGCAGCTCCACCTGGTGGCCAAGACCAACGTCCTGACCTTCGTCCACGATACCTGGTGGCGGGCCTTCAATGAGGTGGGCGACGCCGATTACCCCGACATCAAGCGAGAGTACGCCCACGTGGATGCCACCTGCATGTGGTTTGTCAAGAACCCGGAGTGGTTCGACGTGATCGTGGTGGAGAACATGTTCGGCGATATCATCACCGACCTGGGGGCAATGATTCAGGGAGGCATGGGCGTAGCCGCGGGGGGGAACATCAACCCGCAGGGCGTCTCCATGTTCGAGCCTATTGGCGGCAGCGCGCCGAAGTACACGGGCAAGAACGTCATCTGCCCCCTGGCGGCGATCGCCGCCGCCCAGATGATGCTCGCCCAGCTCGGGGAGGCGGAAGCGGCCGAGCGCGTCGAGCAGGCGATCATCAAGGCCCTGACCAGCGGCAAGATGAAGTCGGTGAGCGCCGGCCGCATGGGCCTGAGCACGTCCGAGGTGGGGGACCTGGTGGCGAGTTACGTGTAGAGCGCCGGAAGGAGGGAAGGAATGGAAGGCGATGTGTATAACCTGGCCGTGTGGAAGGTGAAACCGGGCCAAGAGGAGAGCTTCATCGCCGGCTGGAAGGAGGGAGGCGCTTTCGTCTTCACGCTGCCCAGCCCACCTATCCCGCCCTATGTTCTCATCCAGAGCCTTGGAGACCCGATGCTGTTCTACTCTTTCGGGGTGTGGAGGAGTCTGGAGGACGTTCAGGCTATGCGCGCTCATCCCCGCACAGGGGAGCTCACGGGGAAGCTGGCAGCCCTATGTGAGCAGGCCACTCCGGGCGCGTTCAGGGTGGTGGCGAGAGCGCCCGAAGACTAGAGGAGGGGAAGCAGGCGACGGAAGGGCCTGGAGGTGAGCGGACATGGCTAAGGTAGAACTCTACGACACCACCCTCCGCGATGGGACGCAGATGGAGGGCATATCGCTGTCCGTGGAGGACAAGCTGAAGATCGCCCGCAAGCTGGACGAGCTGGGCGTGCACTACATCGAGGGGGGCTGGCCGGGCTCCAACCCCAAGGACGCCGAGTTCTTCGTGCGGGCCCAATCGCTCAACCTCTCGCACGCCAGGCTGGCCGCCTTCGGCTCCACTCGCCGCGCCGGCGGCAAAGCGAACAAGGACCCTAACATCCGCGCCCTGGTCGATGCCCGCACGCCGGTGGTTACCCTGGTGGGCAAGGCCAGCGACATGCAGGTGCGCCAGGTCCTGGAGACCACCCTGGACGAGAACCTGGCGATGATCTCCGACTCCATCCGCTACCTCAAGTCGCACGGCCTCACCGTCTTCCTGGATGCCGAGCACTTCTTCGACGGCTTCTACTCCGACCCCCGCTACACCATCCAGTGCCTCCAGTCGGCGGCCGAGGCCGGCGCGGACTGCATCATCATGTGTGATACCAACGGCGGCACGACCACCTCCCACCTGAGCGAGCCCATCAAGGCGGCGATGGAGGCCGTCGGCACGCCCCTGGGCATCCACACCCACAACGCCGCCGACCTGGCGGTGGCCAACACCCTGGCAGCCATCGAGATGGGGGTGGCCCAGGTGCAGGGCTGCATCAACGGCTACGGCGACGGCTGCGGCAACGCCGACATGATGAGCATCATCGCCAACCTCAAGCTCAAGATGGGCATCGACTGCATAAGCGATGAGCAGCTAGCCAAGCTCACCGAGATCTCGCGCTACGTGAGCGAGGTCGCCAACCTTCCGCCCCACCCCCGCCAGCCATACGTGGGCACGGCTGCCTTCGCCCACAAGGCGGGCCTGCACGTGGCCGCCCTCGTCAAGCACGAGGAGGCGTACCAGCACATCGACCCGGCCCTGGTGGGCAACGACCGCCGCATCCTGGTGTCGGAGCTGGCCGGCCAGCGCAACATCCAGGCCAAGCTCAAGGAGCAAGGCGTCGCCATCTCTCTGAGCAAGGAAGAGGCGCGCCGCCTCCTGGACGTGGTGAAGCTGATGGAGAGCCGCGGCTACCAGTACGAGGGGGCGGAGGCCTCCTTTGAGCTCCTGGCCAGGCGCAGCCAGCCCGACTACCAGCCTCCCTTCGAGCTGGACGACTTCATGGTGGTGGAACGCCGCCACCCCCGCCGCGGCGAAGAGGATGAGCGGGAGATGCTGGCGGAGGCGATGGTCAAGGTGCGGGTGGGCGACGAGATCATCCACACCGCCGCCGAAGGGAACGGGCCAGTGAATGCGCTGGACATCGCCGTCCGCAAGGCGCTGGTGCAGTTCTACCCCACCCTGGAGGCGATCAAGCTGGTGGACTACAAGGTGCGGATCATCGATAGCGCCG
>Ga0315297_10000408_pt1 | contig 25030 bp, 28 predicted proteins | sample YL17G15_0_MG_FD_203628 | JGI IMG/M metagenome (GOLD analysis project Ga0315297, IMG submission 203628) | Sediment microbial communities from Yellowstone Lake, YNP, Wyoming, USA - YL17G15_0 | ecosystem: Environmental > Aquatic > Freshwater > Lake > Sediment | place: USA: Wyoming | collected... | reverse complement strand
ATTTTAGCATGCTTTTGGCAATAGTCGTTCTTTACGGCCTTATTCTTACAAAGTTCCGTGCCGACCTGTGCCATACATCTACTATCTTTACCCATAAGTTTTTTCACGACTTTTTGGGTATCAGTTCCCATGAACTCAATCGTTACTCGGCTCACTCTGCGACCCATACCCTCGTCTATGTATTCAATATAGACAGGATAATTTCCGTCCCCATATCCAGTAGAAACCGCCACTCCTGCTCCTGCGTGGCCTAATTTATAATTCAACTGACCGCCTTGCTCCTTACTCAATGTTGCCTCGCAAGCACCGCTATAAGAAAACTCTCCTTTATGATTTTCGGGGTTGGGGATTTCCTTTACCATACCACTTTCTATCAACTCGTTCATTGTCTTTCCCTTGTCCACCTGCTCCTCATAACTGCTAAACAGGATTGCTTTCTTGTATATCGGGGCATTGCTTTTATACTGATATATTTTTCCGTTCAGTTTATTTTCATAAACACGCCAATCAACTATTTCTCTATTCGCTATCCACTCACTATCAATATAGCACGGGTCGGTCAAAATTATTTGACCCGAATCTACGCCAACATGACCGATTAAAACTTTCTTTTCTTTTGTTTTCATACTTTTTAATCGTATTGACGACTACGATTTTAATGAACTCTTGGAGTTAAGCAACTCCATAAGCCCGACAAGTTAGCGATTTAACTTGTCGTGCCTAGCAACTGCCTATTTCAAGTTATCCTCAATATACTTTTCGGCTTTTTCTATCTCGGCATTAGTTGGTTCAATATCCGCACTATCCTCGTGTGCGTCAAGATAAAAAGTAACAACTTCACTTAACAACATCAATGCTTTTTCTTTTGTCATTCTTGTTAATATGCTCAATCGCAAGCACTATTGTCTAGCCGAACTCGGCTAGTAATAACCGCCATGCCGTAACTCCGCATTAAACCCTTATGGGCTGTGGTCGCTACTAACACAGCAGTTGTTACTAACTGACTTCTGTTTCAAGTATATTCTGCTCCTATTTCTTGTCAATACCCAGTTGTCCACTTCTGCGTAACAGAATTGTAATGTATTTTCCGCTATAAATCCGTCTATCTATGGTCTATTTCCGTATCGGGGTAATATATCCATACCATTATTTAACACTTTCCGCCACTATCATTCATCAATAAGAGCATATAAGGTCATTTATGGTAATTACTCTTGTCCTAGACGATTTTAGAGGGTAATACGGAGGTAAAAACAGAGTGAAAACAGAGTGAAAACGGGGCGTTTTGGTTCAATTCGGTTCAATCCGGTGGGGCTTCCCCCCGCAAACTTCCAAAAACCTGTCAAAATGTCAATTAATCCTCCCACATTTACATATTACAACACATTTAGCCCTAAATGACCACTAAATAATGGCTTAAAACCTCAACATATTATAACACACTTTGGGTAGGTCAAAATTGGTTCGGGTATGTGGAACAATATCACTTTTTCCCACATAAATAGGGACTTGACAAATCCTAAAACTTGACAAAAATCCTACTGTTCCATGTATTATCATCCCACTTTTGAGTGGTCTGATTCGGTTATTTGACTATTCTGTCAATTAACTGAATCGGTATCATCCCACTTTTAGGGTGATTTTAGGGTGAGAAAAATCTCACCCCTCGTTTCTTTGTTAAGTAACTCCATAGGACGGCCAAATTAGTAGTTGAATAACTTGGCAGTCCAAGTAATTACCAGTTTCCTACATCTTTACGCCACCATTTTAGAGGGTCTTCCTTTTTAATTTTGGCTAGTTTGCGTTTCTCGGCATCAATTTTGTTCTTTTTCAGTCCCCAAGCGTAATACAACTTCTTTCCGCAGGGTTCGCACCGGTATCCTATTCCGCAAGGTCTGGTTGAGTCGGGATAAAACTCTTTCAACTTCTTTATCTTGTGGCAGGTATAACATTTGCGAAGTCCGCGCTTAATTAACTGCTTCATAATTTGTTAAGTTGCAACTACCCAACTTGATCAACACAAAAACCGCCTTTTATTGACGGTTTTTATGGTTTCACAACTGAATCGGCCGACTCGTCTATCGTCCCTCTTCAAATCGTTTAACTTCAAATGCCAAGAAGGAATCCAGACAGATTTATGAGGTCTATCCAGATTCTGGGACAGGTTGAAGCACCAAATCCAATTGTTAATCAGGGATATACCCTGAAAACTGGATACAACTGACTGAAAATGGCGGGATTACTCTGCTTTGACGCAGGAACTGCTGTGTCCATTCCAACTTCCACACTCGGGACATTCCTCTGGGTCTAATACCTCCGTTTTACTGGCTTTCAATTCTATTTTTTCGGCTTCAAACTCCCAAGTTCCAAGCAGTTTAAAGTCCTCAACCTCAAAGTCCTTGTCCTTTATCGGCTCATACACATCTACTATCACTTTATTGACCCGATGAAACACGTCTTTCTCTGCCTTCTCGTCATCGGCAGGTCTGATAGTGTAGTAGAATTCAATATCTCCGTGGAATTCTTTGTCGCCACAAATTCCGTATCCCAGAAATTCCCAAGTTCTGGTGCTGGTTTTGTCTAAAGTTTTAGACCAGTTCTGCATGTCGTGAATCATAGAGGCCAAGAATTGTGCCCCCATATATTCAAGGTCATTAGCACCTCGCTCTTTAAGGAATTTCGGAAAGAATGCTTCCATTGCTGGCTTCACTCCTTCGGGATATCCATCGCTATGACGATAGATAAGTATTTCTGGTTTATTGGGATTTTCATTATCCTTCATAAACCCAATCTGACATCTTGTTGACATATAATTGTCCGCCAATTCAGTTGTTATATCCAGTTTTCAGAGAACATTCCTTCTCTATCCTATCATAGACAGGTATTAGCTGTCAATAACAGGTTGTTTAGGGCAATTAGCCCTATCCCGAACACTAGTATAGCGGTGGGACTAATATTCGGTAAGGACTAACCTATCTCCATTACCTTCTTTAACTTCAACATGCACCCTTTGCAGACCTCAATATGTTGGGTCTGAATGAAGGTTCTTTTGCTTTTGGCATAAACCTTTCGTGGGTCGCGGATAGTGAAAGTGCAACGGATTACTTTCGGGATAGGTTTGCTACACTTGTCGCAATAGAACTTGGTCATTGGAAATCCTCTATTGCTCTCTCTGCTTCATCCTCGGTTAATCCGAGGTCAGACATAATTATGTCTTTAGCATTTTCGGGCAATGTCTTATCCTCATGATGATGAAGTCCAATCATTTCCTCTTTACATACGGGACAAGGATTTTTCAGATATTCTGGTTCTGGTTTTATCCTAACCGCATTCTCTTTGATTTCTTTGACATAGACATCTCCCATTTCTCCTTCGGGGACAATCGGAGTAACTACATCACAGAACCATCGGGCATACGGCTTGTCATCATCTGCCTGCCACTTCTTGAGGACATACCAAGTCCAACTACCATCTCTGCTTTGCCAAACTTCATAAGCGTTTTCACGGCTTACGGTTTTGCCGCACAGATTTTTACCCATAATTTATCCACCTTGCCGCTATTCAAGGTTGTTAAACTACTTGGAACTCAATAGTTCCGTAGTGCTGACAATCTGGTGATTGAACAAATTATCGGCACTAGCAACTATCGGTAAATAACGCTAACTTCAACATCAACTTCAAACTTTTCTGCCCCTTCAAAACACTTTGTAATTACAACTGGGCAAGCGGGGCTATCGGGTGTTGCCTTACAATATGCCTGCTCGTTAAGTTCCAAATTTTCTGCTTGGTCGGGGGTTATTGGTAGCAACTGATAGCCGTGTTTAAAGAATAGTTGGCTTCTTTTTACTATCATAATTTTGTTAAGTAGCAATCACCCTACTATTATTGTGAACCCTACAAACTGGACACGGAACTGGGAATCAGAATCTAGTTAATTTACTTGAGCAGAAATTCGTCAACCAATTTCTTGGCTTCCTCCGCCGAAGTGGCGGTAATAATCTGGGCTCTTAAATCTCTCATCCAAGCTACATACGCATCCTTGAATCTGTTGACATCTGGTGTCCAGATTTTCCTATCAGAATCATAACTACCATAAACATACTCTTCTGTCAGGCCGGCCTTTTGCAGTTTACTCTCTAACTGCTTTGCTTTAGTGCTTAAGGTATTTTCTTCTTTTCTTTGTGTATCCCTTACTGCATCATATTCCGCCTGTTGTTCCTTCCTTAAAGCATCTAACGCCTTTGAATTCTTACTTTCCAAGGCATCTAGGATTTTCTTATTATCCTCGGATAGTTTATTCTCGGCTTTTCTTGCCGCTTCCGAAGCGAGTATATCGTTATGGTTTCTGGCAACCAGAGTTGAATCTACCTCAGAATGCTTGACCTCATAAAATCGGTTATAGGTATTATTCTCTATAACGATTTTCTCTAACCTGCCTTTTTGCAGGTCGCTGATTGGTGTAGTCATACTTCTTGTAATTCTGTTTCCAGTCCATATCCAGTTTGTAAGGTTCACCGTGGCTTGTAGCCACGCTCCCCGAGATAGCCTTTATCTGTCTCGGGATGCGTGTCTGCTAGCTCTTCTTAACCTTCTGGCGACACCTTACGATATGGTCGCAGGTTTTGCGCCACATCCAGCCCTTGCACGGATAGCCATTGTCTTCTCGTCGGCAAGACCAGAGGCCATCACCATGCCGCATCACCTTATAGAATGAACCCGGGCGTGATTTGGATTCACTCCTGAAGGTCAAGACCTGAAGCTTTGTTTTCTTCATGGTCTTTTTGTTAACTGGGACATTATAGTCCCATGCTGACTCATTATTGTGCTGGGAATAATGAGCCAAGCGTGGAATTACAACGCTAACTTAAGTTGTTTATCTGGAACAATACCCTCGGCAGCCACAATGGCAGCCACAATTGCTTTTTTCTTGCAATCTTCCATATCTCCGACGAATCCCCAACAAGAATCCAGAATCTCTGTTTCTACATGGCCACAGGTCTTGCATTTATTATCCTTTGTTACCGTAAATCCATACACATCACCAGATAGACAGGAATTCCATTCCTCAATGAGTCCAGATGCCAGTTTATATGCCACTTTTCTGGTTTTAGCTTCTTTCTTGCTAACCAAAACATGACCTATGCGGCTGACATCCCATCGCTCATCTGGGAACATTGTACCACTCTCTTCCAACGCTAGCACTACTCCGCTGTGGATATATGCCTTAGTCGGAAAGAAATGATACTTCTTGTCCTGCGGTATCCTTTCACCCTCAGCTTTTCTTTCGCAATCTTCCTTCGTGATTATGTCATCTCTACGGACATCAAAATCACGGTGATAATGCACCAAGAACAGATTATCGTCATGCCAATCGCTTGGACTTTGGTCATAAGATTCGTCCTGATAGATACTGATCTTGAATCCCTTATGTTCAAAAGACTCAATCGCTTCTCTTTCCATGTTTTTAAAGTGCCCAACACAACACTGATTATCTGTTCACCAGAATTGATGAACAGATGCCAGCGGGCCACACGCTAGGAATGTGGCCGGCAGACTAGACTACGCTGTCCTTCTCTTACTGGCCTTCTGACCGGCCCAGCGTGTCACTCTATAACCTTTGGCTACTAACTTCTGCACGTACACTTCTATCTGTCGTTGTGACATAATTATAGCACTGTCCTAGCACAGTTGTTAAGTGGGATAATGCATCCCCGTTGAAACCCGTGCTAGTTCCGGGTCCCAAACGGCGATATACTATGCCAAGTGAACTATCTCGTCTACTATCTTCCCGTTTATTTCCGCTGGCTTATCTCCAAAAAGTTCCTGCTTTATTTCTGTATTAATCTTTTCAATCTCTGTACAAATCCGGGCATTCTCATCTGCTATTTTCTCAATCTCCACACGTTCTTTCATAAGTTTCATGCCCAAATTAACTTCATCTTGTAATAGATTAGCCAGTTTCTTTGTAAGTTCCACCATCTTTTTCGTCATATCTAATTGTTAAGGATACTAGCAATCCTATAATTGTCGTGTCTTAGTAGACACGTCCTAACGCCCGTAAAGGCGCTAGGCGTGGCCGCTATTCCTCGGTAAGTTCCCGATGTATCTTATTTATGTCTTCCAGTTCGTAATCCCGGCCGAACTCTTTGCACCCACATTCTGGGATGATACACGGTCCTAAGCCGTCGACATGCTGAGACTTTAGGTCGCCACATATACACATGTGATCTGTTGTATCCATATTCTATTGTCGCTATGTACTATTAGGGTTCGACTACACCCCCGCCAAGGCCCATAAAGGCCCTGAGCGGCGGTGGGTTACTTCTTTCCTTTATTAAGTAGGAAGTAGAATATGACCCAGAAGATGGCCAAGGGGGGCAATGCAAGCGTGGTCATTACCGCAAACACAACAAGGGCTGTAATGCCCCAGTCGTGATCCTCGAACTTACGCTTGTGCATATGTATTTACTTGTTAACTTCGTGTCTGTCGACTAGCAGACACGCGACTATCCATATTCATAGTCGCCTGCCTACTATGGCTTTGTCAATCACATACACCCCCCCCCATATAAAGAAAAGAACAGGCACCACTCTATAGCAAAATCCTCAAATCCTATTTCATCCACTGTCCTCGGTTCGATTCGGGAAACGTGTATGGGTTATGGGCCTCCCTCTCTCAAAAATCTTCCTCAGTCTTACATAACAGGTTGTGTACATGTATATAATCATATACTAGTGAAATATTGAAAAAGTGGCGGAAACGTGGTATAATAAAGTGACTACTTCTTGGCCCGCGTGAGATACGAGAAGAGACCTTGGAGAATATCTAGTGTACTTGAACACGTTATAGATGTTCTCCCCTTTTTAGATATTGAAAATGATGGCGGAATATGGTATAATAAGAATATATAATTGCGCTGGAAAATAATATGGCGAACATGCCTATCGGAGTTAATAAAAAAATAATAACAAGAATACGGAAAACACAAACGGGTTTTGATTACTCTCCCGTTCCTTCCGAGGAAGGGGTTCTTAAGGAGAGTGAAAATTACTTGGGTAGGGCTCCAAGAATCATACATGGAACAATAAGAAGTAATTTTGGGGATGAAGAAAGAGCTTTTGGCCCGTTATTAAAGAGAAAGACATTTAAGAAGGGATTGAGAAAACTTCAGCAGAAAATGAAGGTAGGCGGGTTTGCCTAATAAATAAGGAAGGGGATCAATTTCGCCAAGGCCGTACTGGAAGCCATAAATGCGCTAAATATAAACATGTCGGACGGAGAAGTCCGGACTTATGTATGGAGCCCGCTTCATAAAATACATAATTATGAAAGAGCGGGAGTCTACCCCACATATTTGGGGGTTTTGTGTATTTGGAAGTGTGATAAATGTGGAGATATACAAATAAAAGTAGAAAAATGGTCTGGGCACCAGAGAATTAGTGTCTCTACTACTTCTATAAGTATTGAAGACCGTTCTACGGTCGTCAATCGCAGTATAACTGCTATTGAAAAAAGAGTTTAAATGTGTTATAATTAATGATATATGGATGAAAATAATAACAACGGCATAATAGTGGAAGAAGAAAAAAATAATGGGGAGGCTACGCCTAAAGTTATAGAAGGTGCAAAAAATGCTATAGATACGGAACAACTTCCGCTTTTTAAACCAGAAGAAAAGAAGCCAAAAATAATGAATACTTCGGCCACATTTAATGAGGTAACAGGAAAGTGGGAGGGATATGTCCCTAAGAAGGGAACGACCCCACCGTGGGATCCGTGGAATCCGGCTAAAAGAAAGAATAGGGTCACTCTTAAGGAAAGAAAGTTTATGATGATGCTTTCTACTACTGGAAGTATGCAGGAAGCATATAGGGGGGTTTATAAAGTCAAAGACTATGGGAACCCAAGACTAGAAGCAGCGAGAGTTTCTGCTTTGGCTAATCAAGTATTGAGAAGGATAAGAGTCAAGGCCCCTGATTTAGTAGCGGCTATGACTTTTGAGGATATTACTCCCGATTTTGTTAAAAAGGAGATGCTAAAACTTTATAATGATTCTGGGTCTTCTATTCATGAGAAGACAAGATTGCTGGAATTAATGGGGAAGACTCAGGCAATGTTTACTGATAAAATCCAGACTGAAACTAAGGTGAGAGAAATTGTTGATACTATTTATAAGGAATCAGATGAAGATTTCCCGGAACAGGACCATAGGTTGGGTCGTCTAGAAATGGAAGAATTAAAAATAGGTAAGGCATAGTGAAACAAATAGATCTTGGCAAAATAAAACAACAGATAGGGTTCTATCCTCATGAAATACAAAAAGACATCTTAAAGAATCAGGATAGATTCACAGTTGTAGTAGGGGGGAAAAGAGTTGGAAAAACTATTTTGGCTGCCTATCTAGCGTTAAGAGAATTATTTATACCAGACCATGCGGTCTGGATTCTTGCTCCCACTCATGACCTTACTGGTCGTATTTGGGAATATCTTGAACTATGGATAGATAGACATTTTGGGGGAGACGAGGGTCCATTCAGAGTAAACAAACACGAACATATTATAGAAAACAGAACTACTAGTGCTAAGTTATGGACTAAGACGGGGGAAAATCCGGCAGGTTTATTAGGTAAGGGATTGGACTTAGCGATTATTGACGAGGCGTCGCGATTAGATAATGGAATTTGGGATGGATATATTCGACCAAATTTAATGGATAAACAAGGAAGAGCATTTTTTATTTCAAATCCATTTGGGTTTAATTGGTTTTTTGATGCCTATCTGAAGGGAACACCAGAAGGAAGAATAGAAAATCCGGGATATGTTTCTTTTATGGCGCCAACCGCGTTAGAGGATATGGATGGAAATATTATTGGAACAAATAATCCGTCGGCTATTTCGGTTGAAGAGTTAAAATCTATCAAGGCATCTACCCCACCAGATGTTTGGAAACAGGAGTATCTTGCTTGTTTTCAAGAGGGTGCCGGCCAAAGATTTAAAGATTTTGAGGCATGCGTTGATGATACTATAAAAATAAAAGACGTCAATGACTGGAGTGACGAACCAAGAACTGGACATTTATATTTCTTAGGTGTTGACGTTGCTAAAGTAGAAGACTTTACCGTCATCTCGGTTATTGACAGAATGACCCATAGATTAGTGGCCTTTTATAGAGTGAATAGTTTGTCTTGGGAATTTATGAGAAATAAAGTTAAAGATATCTCAGAAAAATATAATGGTGCAGAAATCATTCTTGATGCTTCTGGTACGGGTGGCAATATTTTTTCTGAGGACTTGGCGACTATGGGGGTTAATGTTGATACGGATTTTGTATATACAAATAAAAGTAAAACATTGCTAATAGATAAGTTAGGTATTCTATTTGATAGAAAAAAAATTACAATCCCAAGAATACCTCAATTAATCAATGAATTACGATCTTTTACTTATCATTTTTCTCCAAGTAAAAACCTAATTTATGGTTCATCAAAGAAAGATGATTGTGTCAACAGTCTTGCTTTAGCGTGTTGGAAATTAAATGACGAACCATTGGAAGACAGTCTCGGTTCATCTAGAATATGGAGACCCAGAGTAAGTAGATTTAATTAGTATTGAAAAACATAAGTATTTATGGTATAATATGAATAGATATCATCTAACTATTTAGTGAACTATGGCCGCAAGTTATCAAACCCTCGACAATGTTTTTTCCGATGTCCGTTATATTTCGGGGAAAGACAGTACCACTCTTACCGACGCCAATCTTTTAAGATTAGCCAATAAATACTACCTTCTTATGGTTAGGGAGTTGGTTGACTTAAATGAAGATTTGTATGCTGAAATTTCTTTTACGGATTTAGTTGCTGATCAAAGAGAATACGTTCTTCCAGTGGACAATGCTACAACTACATACGGTGGAGGAATGATAAAGATGCAAAGAATCGAGATAAATTATAGCGGTGGTAGTAATGATTGGCGGGTTGCCGATCCGATATCCTTACAACAAATACCCACTCCCACTATTTTAGATGCGGATATTAATTCAGAATTTAGTTCTAGTGACCCTAAGTATTGGTTCAAAGATCGTTCCGTGTGGATTGCTCCAGTTCCATGTAGCACTGATGACGTGGTTGTCGGAAATGCCAATTTGCATATGTATTGGATTAAGAGGCCGGGTGAATTAAAGGTCACTACTGATATTCCTGATTTACCAAAAGACTTTTTGAATGTTTTATCAGAAGGAATGCTTACGGATGTATTCAGAAAATATGGAAGAATAAATGATTCTCTTAAGGCACAATCAAATTGGGAAACTGGCATATTAAATATGAGAGAAAAAGAACAGGCCCCTGATTCAGAACAGCAATTAATATTTATGGCGGCTAGGAAAAATTATCATTAAAAATTATGCCTAATATGTTTGGCGGAGACAATTTTTATATAGGACCGAAACTTACTGGATATATTCCTGATTCTTTTGAACAGGAAGCAATTGAAACAATAAACCAGGAAAAGGCGGCATGGGACGACGAATCTGTATATCTTACAGACAGAATCTCTTATTTAATGAGAAATGTGATTAAAAAGGCTCGTAAGTTTTATTACGGAATTTTTGATGTTCCAAAGGATGAAACAACCGGCGAAGATAAAACGTGGGTACCATTGACAGAATGGTCAGTTGAATCTGTGGTAAAAAGTATCGACCTAGACACGAAAGATATTTTGATACAGCCAGGTACTCCAAGTGCAGTTCGGGTCGCGATAATGGTGCGTTCTATTATTCTTAATTACATGAAGAAGATGGAATTTGGCCAGTTGCTTAATGATTTTACCAGGGTGTTGGCCCGAGATGGGACTGTTGTTATTAAAACATTTGAAGATATAGATAGACATACTGGCCGGAAAATAATTAAATCAAAGATTGTCGATCTTTTAAATATTTGGATAGATCCGGCAGTAGATAGTATTCAAGATGCGCCGTCTATTGTAGAGAGAAGTTTTATGACAGAGGCGGATTTTGATACCTATAAGGGCGTTTGGAAAAATCTAGATTATGTAACTTTTTCAACGATTGTCCCTAATGTTCCAGATGTGTGGGGAAGTAGTCGGGGTAAGGTGCCCTATATTGAGGTATGGGAAAGATGGGGAAAAATAAAAAAATCATGGGTTACTAAGAATTATAAAGATGAAGACATATGGATCAATGGACACATCATCGCTTCTGGTTCTGGGGGTGCCAACGTTATTCATCTCATAAGAGAGAATCCAAGAGAAGATGGTATTAAACCATATGAAGAAGGGTGGTATAAGCGGGTAGATGGCAGATGGTTCGGCCGTGGGATAGCTGAGATGTTATTTGGTTTGCAAGAGTATACTAATCAGGTAGTCAATACGCGAAAAAATAACAGTTTGATTCTTCAGAACGGCATCTTTTTAATTCGTAAGGGTGGCGGGTTAACACCAGATCTCATGAGTTCTATAGTGGCTGGAGGAGCGTTACCCGTTACAGATATTAACCGAGACGTTAAACAATTACAAGTTCAAGACTATCGAGCATCATCTTATACTGACGAAGATAAAATTAACCTTTATTCTGACCGGGTTACGGGAGCATTTGATATCAATCGTGGAGAGGCCGGCAGGGCCTCTGCCTCGGCTACTGCAACCCTTACACAGGATAGAAATATCCGTGATACCTTTGTTCTTATTCAGGAAGGTATGGGGTTCTTAATTGAAAGACTCATTACTAGACAATATATTCCAATGATGGAGAGTATTTTGAAACCTGCGGATATTGTAAGAATAACAGGAGAACCGGCATTTCTTGAGGCAATAGATAACGATATTATTCAAAAGAGAACAGATGCCTATGAACAAAATTATATTGAAAATAGCGGATTTGTTCCTACGGATGAAGAGATAAATCTATTTAAGGCAAAACAGAAAAAGACACTTAGTGCGATGGGGAAACAGAGATTTGTTACGTATCTTAGGGGAATATTTGATGAAAGCATTGATGTTGATGTGACTATCACTGATGAAAGATTTAACCGGGTGGTTGCGGTACAACAATTAAAAGACATGTTGATCGCATATTCTAGATTGCCTGTGGCCTCACGACTAGATACGGATGCAATTATGAGGGAGATCCTAAATTATATGGGATTAAAGGGTGAGTTCTTCTTAAAAGAACCAGTTATCCCGGCATTATCTGCAGAGGCTACGCAGGCAGGAAGATTGATGAAAGAAGCGGCTTCTGGTACCCCAACAGAGGGAACGACATTTGCAAATGCCAGTGGATTACCACAATTGGGCGCTTCTGCGCCTCAGATAAGCGGAGGGATGGCCGGAGGACTACCAGGAGGAGTCTCTCCAATACAATAATATGGCAGATAACATTTTAGAGACCTACGGAGACGAGGGAACGAGCGGTTTCGTGGGTGGTCGAAAAAGAAAAAATAAAGTGAAAAGGAAACCAAAAAATAATACGGTTGGAAAATATAAATCAAAAAGAAAAAAATAATATGAAAAAGAATAAGAAAAAAGTAAAAAAGGTCGGCAAGAAAAAGGGTAAAAAAAAGAATAAGAAAAAATAATATGCCGTTAACACGTAATGTCAGTGAAAACATAAGAGAACTTGTTAAGGATAACCTTAAAAAAGGTAGGGCCCGTGGTGCCGGTGGTAAGCCTCGATCAAGAGAACAAATTATTGCTATCGCCCTAGCGGCAGCAAGAAAGGCTGGGAACAAAAAGGTTAAATCATATAAGTAGTATTGAAAATATCCACAAATTGTGGTATAATAAAAACAGATGACTACAGAACAGGCACGAGAACACCAGGACAGAATTAACCTTGGCGATAGAGCAAGGAATTTTATGGCATCTGGTGAATGGGTGGACCTTGTTAAACCTATTATTGATAGTATGATAAGGGGTCTAACAGATGCCAGAACGATTGATGTATCATCTGATAAAAAGGCCGCAATAGAAGTCAAATCTAGAACAATTGCCTCAGAATATCTTGAGAAAATAGAATTATTGATAGGTGCTTATATATCAGATGGAGATGTAAGTAGAAAATTACTTGAAAAACATAAGTCTGCCGATACAGATTCTCTATATAGAGAAGAGAAATAGTTGCCGGATGCCTTAGGGAGCGTGCGCTGCCTAGGGGATTTGACAACAAGTTAAAACTTGTGTAGGTCGAAAAATCCGTAACTAGGTCTTTTTTAAAGCAATTATAGTATCAACTATTATTGCATATAAAAATGGAAGTAGAAAACAAACCTAATCAAACCGACACCCCCGAAGTTGAGGAAGTCGAAGAAGAACTTTCTTTAGACGACTTAATTAAGGAGAGAGTTGCAGAGGCTATTGCATTGCAAAAGCCTACCGAACCTCAGGAACCTCCAGAAGAGGAACCCGTCAAGGTAGGTTCTGGTTCAGATGTTTCTACCCAGAAAGATTCTTCTTCAACTACCGACCCAAATAAGGAGGTATTATCATTGGTTGAAGGTGCACTTGGACGGAAATTCGACAATATCGATGACGTCAAAAAGACACTTGCTAACCTAAAAAGTCTTGTCGGCGATCAAGCTATCGCTAAGACTAGAGAAGATGCCAAACTTTACGATTCGTTTGTAACTAAGTGGGCATCGAGTGAGGGTAAAACAGTAGAAGAAGCAAAGAAATTTTGGGCTGATACACTTACAGGAAAGGCACCGGCGAAAGTCGAGGCTCCTGTTAAGAAATCTGACCAACCTGAACCCCCCGTGGAGGATAAGCGCATTGATAAAAATAGCGCCGAAGTCGAAGAACTCAAGTCACGACTTGATCGTTCCGATCTTCTTGCAAAATATCCTTACGCAGTTGAAGTTCAGGAAGAGGTAGCCATTGTTGCAAAACAAAAAGGCATCTCTCAACTTGAAGCCTTCGAAAAGTCACCCTTAAAGTCTTTAGCCGAAGCCAAGGCAAAGGAAGAGTCTAAGAAAAGTCCGGTGGTTACATCAAGTAACAGAATTGGGTTTGACCAAAAGAAAGTTCAGGATTTAGGAGCAAAAATCCTAAAAAGCGGTAAAGAGGAAGACAAAATTGCCCTCGTTAAAGCCCTTGGACTGCATCTATAGGTCAGATCTAATCAAATACCGTGGCCGATGAAATTTTAAGAAGTTACGGTGATACAGCTATAAAACAGGATGTCCTGGGTTTGGTTGAAATTCTGACTGCCCGAGAGGATTGGTTCCTTTCAAATCTTGGTAAGAACGTTGCAATTAGCACCGTTCATTCAACACTAACAGATACGCTAAGAACGGCGGCATCTCAAGCGGTTGCAGAAGCCGAAGATTTTACCAATCTTGCAAGATCTACAACTACGTTAGTAACGAACCTTGTAGAAAAAATTGCTATTCCTTTCAAGGTAGACAGGACGCAGCAACTTGTTCAGCACTATTATGGTGAAGATGAGTTGGCTAGACAGACAACCAAAGCATTAGCAGAATGGGGAAATGCAGCCGAGTTTGACTTGGTTCGTTCAACCCTTGTTTCTGGACAATCCGGTACCGTTCCAAAGATGAGTAAACTACGAAGTGGTATTGAAAAACTTCTTCATTTATGGTATAATGAAGTATGGCCACTCCGAAACCATGTCCTAATTGTGGGGGCATAATAAAAAAACACAAAGCTAAGACGTGTTGGAATTGTTATATTAAAAATCGCCCACTACCTAAGAGTTCCTTTAAAAAGGGCGAAATATCTGGGAAAAATCATCCAAGATGGAAAGGCGGTATATCTGCCACATATTGGAAAAAAATTGTTCTTGAAAGAGATAATTATACATGCCGGTGTACGGAAAATTGTTGGTGGCATTTGTCAGAAAATATGTGTCTATTCCACGATGAAAGAATCATGGAAGTTGACCATATTGAACCAAGAAAGATAAATCCATTAAAAATAACTGATATAGATAATATGAAAACATATTGTCCTAACTGTCATCGTTTAAAAACGAATTCTCAAGCAATTCTAACAAATTCGCATTCTAAAAAAACTGCTCATCTAAAACATCCCTAAAACGGTGAACCTCCCAGGGACGCCGTGCTAGCAGAGACAAGGACCTTAAAAGGTTGTCTCGGGCAAGTGTAGAGACTTTACAGGATGCTCTTCGAAAGAGGATGAAGACAAAGTCCATTAACGGGTATTTTAGAAGCGATTTCTCGCTCAACTAACTTTTCCGCTCACGCTTCAGGAACCGTGTTCTCAACTTCAATTCTTAACGGAATAATGAAGGACAACATGGATAACTCAAATGGTGATGTGGCGACTGATCTTTTCGTAGGTTCGTTCTTACGAAATGCGATCGATGAGTTTACCAGCAAGTCTAATACCCTGGTGACCGTAGACGCTACGACAATCCTTAATACGATTGACGTATATAGCACATCATTTGGAAGGTTAGCCATACATTATCACAGATACGTGCAGCAATCAGGTGATTCTACGTCTCTAATTGGTAAAGTATTGGCAGTTCGTCCTGAGAAGTTGAAGATAGCATATCTTCGAAGACCGTTTGTTGACACAACCCTGCAAAGGGCTGGAGACTACGACTTTAGAGCGGTTGTTGGTGACTTGACCCTTGAGGTTAAGAACAGAAACAGCAACTGGTATCACAATGGCTTTAGTTTATAACTTAAGGCCCATATAACCGAGAGGTTATATAGCAAATGCCTGAAATTGCGGGAAACTCTCAAGTGAGACAATCCGCAGCGAAATCCGCAAGGAGACGTTCAGAGACTATAATAGGCATATCCTAATAGGATAATGGGATAGTCCGAACTATATAGCGATATATAGAGTTATACAGAAATGTATAACCGCCAGAAATGGTAGTAACAAAATTGTTGATATTGACTAACGTCAATAATGAAGTAGAATAATTAACTTAATTAATTGTTTACTCGGCATTACTATTCAATGTGGTTTTGCTGAGTATACATTGAAAACAATTAATGGATAGGAAAGAGTATAAACACCAGCACTATCTTTTAAATAAAGATAGGTATAAAGAGAATAATCATAAATGGCTTGAAAAAAATGGAAAATATTATAAAAAATATAAAGATAAATGGTATAGAGACAATGCACAAAGATTACGTGATTATAGGGCGACTCTTAAAAAGACCGTTTTTGATTATTATGGTAGACAATGTAATTGTAAAGGATGTATTGAAACTAATGAAGGATTTTTGACCATTGACCATGTTAACAATGATGGCCATAAGGAAAGAAATAGTGGAGGAAATAGTACCCAGACATACCGTAAAATAATAAAACTAGGATTTCCAAATACATATCAAGTCCAATGTTACAACTGCAATCTTGGTAGGGCTAGAAATGGTGGCGTTTGTCCCCATAATATAAAATAGTTAAGGCAACTAACTGAATATAAAATGAACAAGAAAAATTCATTATCTGAAAAAGAAGTAGCACCAGAATTTTCTGATGCTATTTTTCGTGAGGTTTTTTCAAGTCTTATATCAAGACACCGGCACGAATCTGAAAGACAACATCTTATCCGTGCTATCATAGAAATATATCAGAAAAAGTATCCAGCGGAAATGAGGGTCTTTGAACAAATTATGACTCAAAAGCGAGAACTTGCCGCCAATGAATATGCGGCAGATAAAGAACAGAGACAACGATTGGTATTTAAATTTCCAGAAAGTTTAATGAGAAGATTTGAAATGTTGGTAACGGATCCGTCAATTCTTTCTCAATCGAATCCAATGACCAAAGAAGAATTAGCAGAATGGACCTGGTTTATGAAGGCATTCCCCCAGTTTGTTGTGCCACGCAAGATATAATATGAGCAAACCTAAAATAGCACTTTGTATGATAGTGACTCCTACCGATGAAGAGGCGCGTCTTTTAGATAGATGTCTTGGCGGTGTCGTAAATAAGTCCCAACTTCTAGAAGAACATAAGAACATTGACCTTAAGAAAACGGGGGGGTTGGCAAAATATGTGGATTCCATTTTTTTGACAATTACTGGGAATAATGAAAAATGTGAGGAAATCGCCAAAAAATATGGGGCTATTGTGTCTTATTTTGAATGGAATAAAAACTTTGCTGATGCAAGGAATTTTAACTTTGCTCAAGTCTCGAAAGATTTTGATTATATTGTTTGGACCGATTCCGATGACGTATGGAAAAATCCACAACTTTTAAGAGATCTTACTGTCAGAATGAAGGAAGAGGCAATAGACGTTCTGAATCTGGTATATAATTACCATTATGATGAATATGGGAAGTTAGATACAGAACATACCAAGAGTCGTGTTCTAAAAAACGACGGATGCGTGAGATGGAATGACGCAGAACTTCATGAAGATTTTACTCCTCAACGTCAGATTATGACCGATCTTAACAAAGATATGGTTGTGATTCATTTAACTGATAGCGCTAGATTAGATAGGGCCTTGGCAAGAAATACTGAGATATCTGAAACAGCATTTAAGAAACATCCTAATGATCCTAGAATTTACTGGAACCTAGCTAATTGTTATTTAAGTGAAGGAAAATTTGATGATACAATCCCATTATATCTTGATTTTCTTGGAATGTCAAATTCCGAAGAGGAACGATTTACTGCGTGGCACCGACTTGCCGTGGCTTATGCGAATACAGGTGATTATGCCCGGGCGTTACAATCAGAATTAGAGGCATTAGCATTAAGACCGTGGTATCCAGATTCATACTTTGGTTTGGGAAACATTTATATGAAAATGGGAAAGTTCAGGGCTGCCAAAGAGATGTTAGAAGATGGATTTACCAAAAAGATATCTACCGATGAAAAGATAGCCTGGAATCCTAGGGAATATGACTATCTTCCAAGGATGTTGTTGGCCGAAACCTATCTAAAACTTTTAAGACCCAAGGATGCAGTTAAAAACCTAAAGATGGCACTTAAAGTATATCCTGACTCAAAAAGGGTAAAGAGACTTATCAAAAGTCTTGCCCCTGAAGTTAGGAAGTTTGATGCCGCTAATAAGGTATATAAACAGGCGCAGGTTATAACTGACAGAAAGGAACTTAAAAAATTATTAGATTCTGTTCCACCGGATATGAAGTATTATCCTGCAATTGTTAATCTGCGCAACAGACATTTTGTAAAACAAACCTCGTCTGGTAAGGACGTGGCTATCTATTGTTCATATACTGAAAATGAATGGGACGCAGATACCTTTAAAACAAAAGGGGTTGGTGGTTCAGAAGAAGCGATTATTCAATTAGCAAAGAGATGGGCAGTTGATGGATGGAATGTAGAAATATACGCCAATATTGGCACTAATGAAAAGATTATCGATGGAGTTAAATGGCTTCCATTTGCTGCCTGGAATTATCGTGATAAACAAGATGTAGTTATTCTTTGGAGACATCCCAAACCTCTAGATTATGATATCAATGCCGACATTATTCTTGTAGATATGCATGACGTTATCCCGCCGCAAGAATTTACTCCAGACCGTATTGCAAGGGTGACCAAGGTCATGTTTAAGAGTAGGGCACACAGAGATTACTGTTCGAACATCCCGGATGAAAAGGTTATGATTATACCCCACGGACTAGATATTGGCAAGTTCGAAGAAAGGGCAATTGTAGTAAAAAGAAATCCATATAAAATTATTAATACCTCTTCTCCGGACAGAAGTCTTCTGACCAATATGGAAATTATAGAACGTGTTTATGATGCGTTGTCAGATGACTTGAAGCCAAAATTAAAGTTTAGATGGAACTATGGGTTTAGAGTTTGGGATGGTGAGTTTGCAAATGATGAAAAGATGATAGAATGGAAGAGGAGAGCAGTAGAAAAGATGGAAAAATTAAAAAAATGTGGTATAATGGAGAAAGAGAGTGGAGATATGATTTCTCAGGATGCCATTGTTGACCAATATCTAGAATCTGGACTTATGTTATATCCAAGTGAATTTTTCGAGATCGGCTTTATCTCGGGAACGAAGGCCATACTTGCCGGCGTAATCCCGGTGACTACAGATGCCTTTGCTCAGGGAGAATTCTTAAAAGAGGGTATTATTAGTCATTCAGACAAGACATATGATAATTGGACTGTAGACGTGGCATCGGGTCGAGATTACGGTGTCCAAGAAGAAGAACGGAAACAATTTTTTGTCAATGAGATAGTCAAATATTTTAAAAACCCTAGGCAGTTTGAGCCAATGCGAAAACGTCTTACGCGATGTGCGAAAAAGACATTCGATTGGGAAAAATGTGCTAAAAAATGGGAACAAATATTCAATGGATAATGACATAAACAAACCAATAGTAAAAGAAAGCAGTATAGTCCAGGGGTGTTCTACGGGACATCACCTATTTAGTAGTGATAAGTCTATGTTAGGAGCACATAACGGTGTTCTAGAAATAAGAATGAAGTGTACACTTTGTGGCGTTGAGGTGTCCGAACCCATACCTGATTTAGGGGTATCATTGCCACCGGAATCTTTTCCTGAAGATGACGAGACGGTTCCAGAACAAACACTAGAGAGAGGTGTGCCCTTAGAAAATAAAGAAAAAGAACCAGAACCAAAAGTTGAATTTGAAGACCCAATGGAAGGAATAAGACAGAGACCATTTGCTGATCCACCATGGGCAAATAAGATAAGAGATAAATACAAACGGGACCGACATCTGGATAATTTCTGGGATGATGTGTGGGATAGGGCACGGTCTGGAAAATAATATGAAACCATTAATAAGCGTATTGATAGCCACATATAATTCGGAAAAATATCTTTCTAAGTGTTTAGAAAGTATTAAGAGACAAACATGTAAGGATTATGAAATAATTTTGGTTGATGATGGTTCGGAAGATAATACGGTTTTATTTAAAGAGAATGTTGATGTGTATAAAAAAATTAAACATTCGGGTATAGCAAAAGCGAGAAACATTGCTATGACACTGGCTAAGGGTGACTATTTTCTTGTGGTTGATAGTGATGACTGGATAGAACCAATGTGTATAGAAAAAGAGTTGAGGGTGGCACAAAATACTGGCGCTGATTTAGTATTTACTGATTATAATATTGTTAACGATGATGGCATCGGATATCTAAAGGAAGGTGGATTTTTTGAATGTTTTATACCAAGTCTTAAGGAATGTTTTGAGGGTAAAAAAGGAATTCCACATGGTAGTTCGTTTATAAAAAAAGAATTAATGGATGGAATTTGGTATGACGAAACACTGGAACGAGCAGTTGATTATGATTTATTATTAAATATAATGACCAATAAACCAACCGCTGTAATGGTTAGGGTTCCAGAACGATTATATAATGTTAGGATCCGTGGAGATAAAAGTGGAAGTAAAATACATGGCGCACAAGAGGAAAAATCTATAATACAAGCAGATTGTGTTAAAAGAATAAGAGAAAAATATAAAAAATTTATAGAATGATTACTGCCGTTTTAATAACTAGAGAAAAAGAATATCCAAAAGAAATACTAGATATAGTAAGAGAGAATAAAAATATCACTGAAATTCTTATAAAGACTGAGGCGGATAAGATATGGTGGAGATATGAGCTAGCATTGCAAGCTAAAAATCAATTTATTTATGTCCAAGATGATGATTGTTATGTTGAAAATATACAACAACTCATAGATGAGTTTGATGGGAACCATATTGTGTATAATTGTCAACAACATCACTTTGATTATTATAAGAAGATAAGCAATAATAAGATTGCATTGATAGGATGGGGAGCAATATTTAATAAAGACCAATTACGAGTATTTGATAAATATTTTAAAAAGTTTCCTAAAGATAAACTTTCACTTGATTATTGTGATAGAACTTTTACTTATTTAAATGCTCCCCATAAAGTTATAATAAGGACAGTTAGGAATTATGAACCCTTAATAAACCAACCGTACAGAGACTCGATACAACCTGGATATTGGGAAAAATTAGAAGAAATAGTAAATAGATTAAAAACGTTTGATCACAATATGGAAAAAATAAAACCCAAAATACTGATGGTAGTTGACCAACCAGACTGGGCATTTGGTATATCCGCTAGGGATATGGTCAGAGTAATGAGCAATAAATACGATTTTAAGATTATAAATTGGTATGATAATGTGAAAGATAAAAAACATTACGAGGGGATAGACTTGGTATATTTATTCGGACATTTTATGGTATCATGGGTTCCTGATGACATAAACTTTAATAAAATATGTACAGGAGTTAGGGCATTATTTGGATATCTAGATAAAAAAGACCAAAAAGATCAACGTCAAGATCCAAAAACAGCGAAAAACGCACAACACATTTTAAGGTATCCAATTATTCATACAGTATCTAAGGAATCGTTTAAATTATTTAAAAATTTCCATCCTAATGTAGTGTATGTTTGTCATGGGGTAAATACAACATTTTTTGGACAAAAGAAAAACTATGGAAGAAAAGGTCCACTTAAAATTGGTTGGAGTGGGAATCCAACTAATCTTGTTAAGGGAATTCAGTTGGTTATAGATACCCTAAGGGGCAGAAGAGATGTAGAACTTAAATTAGCAGAATTTGGTGATAACCAACTTACACAAAGAGAACTTATAAAATTTTATCAGGACTTAGATGTATTCATTATGCCATCATTGTCAGAGGGCGCCTCCCTTTCTCTTATGGAGGCTATGTCTTGTGGTTTGCCAATAATATCTACTGCTACTGGTAACTGGATAGAATTACAGAAACTTGGAGGAGGAATAACAATTGAAAGAACTCCGGCTGACATAGACAATGCTGTTAATAAAATAATGAGCATGACGACTGAAGAACTAAGAAATATGGGTGATATAAACAGAAAAGAAATGGTTGACAATTGGGATTGGAACGTAAAAGCAAAAGAATTTGATAAATTCTTCCAAAAGGCACTTAAAATCGCCGAAAACGGCGGTCCAATGTTTCTTTCTGAAGATAAGAATGTGTTAAATAAAACAAAGGGTACGTCGGGTGAGGATGGTAAAACTATCGCATGTTTTGATAAGAAGTGGAAAATGATGCCAGAAAATTATGGCAGGAAAACCAAGGAACAGGTGGATTTTTTTCTAAAGTGGGCACTTGCCAAATACGGGATGAAATCGGTGGCAGAATTTAATAAGTTTTATGCCAGTAAGAAAAATATTCTTGAAATTGGTTTTGGTTCTGGATTCAATATGAAATACATTGCAGAACATAATAAAAAAGCCAAAATTACTGGAGTAGACACCTCGGAAACGGCATGTAAAAATGTTAGACAACTATTTGCCGGAAATAAAAATGTAAAAATTATAAACCAAAGAGTTCTGGATATAGATTCTCCAAATAATACTTACGACCTAATAGTTGCTGATGGCATCGTACATCATCTAGAAGATCCTAAGAAGGTTATAGAATTCTTATATAGGAAGTTAATGATGGGTGGGCATCTATATGTTTATTTATATAGGAAGATGGGGCCAATACGAGAATTTGTGAACGATAATTTGAGGAACGAAATGCAGAAACTTACGTCAGAAGAATGCGTTAAAAAATGTAAACCACTAACTAAATTTGCACAAAATCTTTCAGCTATTAAGGAGAAAATAAAAATAGAAGAAGAAATTTCTATGCTTGGTTTGAAACCAGGAGAATATACCCCACATGAAATCTTCTATTATGGTGTTATGAAAGCATTTTGGAATGATGCTTTTTCATTTGAAGAAAATAATCTAAATAATTATGATTGGTATTATCCAGAATTTGCTAGAAGATACGATGAAGAAGAAATAGTTAAGTGGATGGATGAGTTTGGTTGTGAGTATGAGATTAACTATGCAAATCCTAACGGGATATCTCTATTGATTAAAAAAATATCAAAGACGGAAGAGGTAACGATAGAAGATATCGCATCCACGACAGAGTCAGTAACAATAATCGAAGAAAGTAAAACGGAACTTGTTCCATTAAAAATAATAGACGGTAAAATGGGCGGGAGATGGGATTTCTCTATATTTACTGAACCAAAATTATTTGGCAAAGAAGATACCTATATGGACGGGGCAAGATTTTTAGATGGTTTTGGTGATATAGAGGATTGGGGCGGGGGAACGGCATATTTCAAGAGATTTATAAAACAAAGTGGTTATAAAAATATAGATGGTTCAATAAGTCAATTTACTGACATCGTTGCAGACTTAGAAGATTATATTTCGAATACCGACTGTATATTTATGAGACATGTCTTAGAACATAATTTTAACTGGAAAAAAGTATTGATGAATGCGCTCGTGTCATTTAAAAATAGGATGGCATTAGTTATGTTTGAAAAACTGACAGATAAACCAACGGAAATAGTATTTATCGATTCAGTCGGGAGACCGCTTATATCTATTAATAGAAGTGAATTAATATCTTATTTTGATGGCATAGAATGGAGGGAGGAAAACTTTTCTGGCGAGATTGTTTTTCATCTATGGAAGAAATAATCTACGATAAATATTGTATACCGACTGAATATAAAACTAACCCAGAATATGTTCCCCTAGATGTCTCAAATGAAATTACAGAAAAAACTGGAGGAAGATATCAGGTTGAGGTTTACATGAAGGCAGAAGAATTGTCGCGATTAAATAATTGTAAAAAAATACTTGATATAGGATGTGGCTCTGGGTATAAATTAGTGAAATATTTTATAGGACACGATACGCTTGGCATCGAGGTAGAACCAAACTATTCTACATTAACAATTAATTATCCTAACCGTAGATGGATGATGGCTGATTATTCAAGACCATTAGATGAAGAATTCGATATGGTAATTTGTGCTGATGTCCTAGAACACGTTGTGGATCCAGATATCATAATGAAATATATAGTTAATATAAACCCCAAATGTATTGTATTCTCAACTCCGGCAAGAGAGATCCTTGGGGAAAAAAAGCATCCCATAATGGGACCACCATATAATAGGTATCATATTAGAGAGTGGACATCAGACGAATTTTCAGATTATGTATCAAAATGGTTTGACGTAAAAGGCGTATTCAATAAAAATTATTATTTATTAACTGGCGGGATCCTATTAACATTAATCAGGAAAAATGGATAACATTATTCCAAAGACTAGAAAAAGTGAGCAGTTCGAGATTAGAGATAGCTGTGTTTACTGTGGTTCAAAGGAACGAGGAGAACCATTCAAGACAACTGGTGGGCAATGGGAGTTATGCATAAATTGTGGAACATTTTATCAGGATACAGTAGGATTGTATGGTTACCTAACAGAATTAAGAAACTTGGGAGTAGACATAATATTACAGAGAAGTTATGACGTTGGTGAACCAAAAATTGCACGAGTTTTGAGCGGAGAACCTGACACCGAAAGAAATGGTAGGTTAGATCATGCTGCCAAATGTACAAAAATGAAAGATTCTATTTTGGAACTTGGCTTCGGTGGAGGAGAGAACATTGATTATGCGTTAAAAAGTGGTTGGAGACGAGTAGTAGGTATCGAGGTGATGCCGGATTTCATTCTCTTTGTTCGTTCAAAGGGACACGAAGCTCACCGCGTTGACGTGTCGGTACAACCAAAGATTAAATTTATGCATTCATGCAGTGATGACTTTAACCTTGTATTTGCTACAGAAGTAATAGAACACGTTCCCAGTCCATGTGAGTTTTTAATGGGAGCATCTGAATATCTACTACCGGATGGGATGCTATGGGTATCATTTGCTTCGGCCAATTTCCTACATGATTCTGGGGATAAATTAGATCCAGGTTATTTGGACGAGTGGCAGTGGGCAACTAAAAAGGGTATAGAATTATTAATTATGAGATGTGGACTTGAAATTGTGGAGATAGAAGAATTTAGACACTATTTTTTAGTAGCAATGAAAAAGAAAAATGTTTAAAGAAATATTATTCAATTTATCCCACTGGTGTCTAGATTATTCTGATTATATAACCGAGAAGTCTAGGGTTATTAGAGTTGAGACGGAAA
>Ga0315297_10000407_pt1 | contig 25031 bp, 20 predicted proteins | sample YL17G15_0_MG_FD_203628 | JGI IMG/M metagenome (GOLD analysis project Ga0315297, IMG submission 203628) | Sediment microbial communities from Yellowstone Lake, YNP, Wyoming, USA - YL17G15_0 | ecosystem: Environmental > Aquatic > Freshwater > Lake > Sediment | place: USA: Wyoming | collected... | reverse complement strand
TGAACAATGGGCTGCTGGAAGGGTTGAACAGCTTGATCCAAGCCGCAAAGGCGCGAGCCCGCGGGTATCGTTCTTTGGAGAACTTCACCCTAATCATTTATCTCATTGCAGGTCATATGGGGCTTCTACCCACTTGAAACGTCGAAGAGCCAGAAAATAGAAGGAGCAAACAATGAATACAAAGATAATCGAAATTGAAGCCGCGACTTTGGAAGAAGCCAGAGAGCAGGTAAAATCTCAGTTAGCTGAAGGTCGTCGCTTGCTTTCTGAGAAAGTCATTTCAGACGGCAAACCGAGAGCCGTGAAAGCTATTGCGGATACCACCGAGGAAGCTTTCGCGAAAGCGCAAGGTGAAATACCTACTGATGCAAGTGTATTAGAGAGAAAGGAAGTTGCTACCCCCGAACAGAAAGTAGTTACAGTTGAAGCATTTGACGAACAAACTGCAAATGCACGGGTAGCGAGCCAAGTCGGAAATACTGCTATAGTCAAGGCTATTAGGTTGACGACCACAGGCAAACAAGGCTTCCTTGGGATTGGGAAGAAGCCAAATCAGTATAGGGCCGAAGTGTTCCAACAAGCCGTCGTTGAAATCATCTACAAAACGAAGGCTAAGATCTCTGCTGAGATAGGTGCTAAGGACCAATTGAAATGTCCAAAATGTCGCAAGGTGTTTAAAGAGCCATTGACACGAGTCTTACCATTTACTGGAGAACAGTATAGAAGAATTGTTCAAACTTATGGTGAGAATTTTCAAATATGTCCGAAATGCAGCAACATATTTCGGGGTCCGGAAGAACCGTCCGGAAGAGCCGTTCTTTCTTGATAGCAGAAAATTTGAGAGAGTGGATTTCACGGTTCTCCGCCTTGCATGAGAAACGAGAACTCGGGTAGTTGACCGCCCAACAACGGCATGAACCCGACGCGCTCCGCTATCGCTCCGCGCGCGGGTTATGCCTGTCGTTAGGCGCAAGTCTCTCTGAGACAAGCGACGGGAGACAGAAGGGAGAAAGACAATGGGACTACTGGAAAGGCTTTTCGGAAGGAAGCAAGGCCCCGCTCAGGGCGGAGCCATAGCCTCCTGGCCCATACCGGACCCGGCGAACGAAGAGGACTATATCCGAAGCTGCTCGGAGGCCGCATTCTCAGAAGAAAAGGAGGAGCGAACCTTCCGCAGTGACCCAGCCTTCCAGCGGGTGCTGGACCCGCTCAACTCCCAGCATTACTCGGCAGCCATCAAGGCAGCAGAGAGCCTGCTTTCCCGCTTCTCGGACTTCGACCTCCCGTACAAATGGCTTGCGAGTGGGTACCGTTCGACGGATCAACTGCAGCGATCACAGGAGGTCCTTGGGCGAGGTCTCGCCAAGGCGAAGCGAAAGTCCATTCTCCTCACTGAGATGGGCGAGACGGAGTGGCGGATGGGCAATATCCATCAGGCGGTCTACTGTTGGTGTCAGGCACTTCACTGCCTTTCATCGAACCCCATTGACTACAACGCCTATCTCCTGCTCGGCTATGTTGCCAAGGGCTGCGGGCTGAGCGACATTGAGCAACGGTTGCTCGGCCGGGTTGACGCGATGAGAGGTGGGCAGATTCGCTTGGATCCAGCAACAGCCGACCGCCTGACCTCATTGGTCCGCGGCAAGAAGAATTCGGCCATGAGCAGGGCGGTTCAGGGCATCGACGCCAAGTATCTTCGGGCGGCCTGAATTCGCGAGGAGAATAAGAGGGCAGGTGCGCCTAACAACCGCATGGAACCGACGCGCGGCTCATGCGGAGCGTTATCCGGGCCTAGGGTGAGACTTTGCCACAGTATGGGGCTCTAAGGAATCTCCTGGAACACATCCTCTTCCTGCCGATGCGTGTGCGCCGGCGGTCGAGCTCTCGGTCCAAGTACAAGGTCCGTTCGCAGACGCTGGCGACGACTCGTCGTACCCTGGAGGGCCTGTCTAATCTGAAGGCCGACGGTCATCGCGCCGTCTTCAACGTGGGGTTGTACTTGCTGCTGCTAGATCAGGATCTCGCTGATTTCACTGACGACCTCGTCTGTGCCATCGGAGAGCGCCGCCGTGTCTCCGTAGCGAAACATGAGGCCGTGTTGCTGTACGAAGCGGCTGAGGATCTTCCGCAGCTGTTGGGCCGCCAGTTTAGGAATACGGTAGAGCTGCTCGGCGTGTCCGAGGAGCAGCAGAAGCGTCTAAACGTCGCCTCGACGGAACTCAACCAGTTCTGGCATGCCGAGAGGGAGTTTCTCAGCAAGATCCGCAATACCTTGGCTGCGCACCGGGAGCACGATGCCCTGGGCTACCTCGAGGCTCTGGAACAGGTAAAGCCGCTTGAGGTGATGGCGCGCGGTGCGGACCTGTCCGGCCGGATTGAGAAGCTCTTGAACGTTGTGACTGAGATCGCTCTGGCGGCGTCGGGCTCTGGGTCTATTCTGCGCGACATGGTGGCTTCCTCGAAGAAGCGGGCCGGATAACAACCAAATACAGCTGACGAAGCGCGGTGTGCAGAGTGGACGCGCTTCGCAACTGATCTGGGCGTTAGGCGGCCATGAGTCAGAAGTTGTGGTAGGGTAATCCCGGAGGTGCCTTATGGCTGAGGAGTGCTGTTGTGTCCCTGAAGCTGGTGCGCAGATTTGGGAGTTGCCCGGTCCCATTGGCAGACCATCAAGGGCAAAGGCTGTTTGTCCAGAATGCGGCCAACCGGGCAAGCCGGTCCAAGGGCAGACCGTGAGTAGGGCAAAAGGGGGACGACGCACTCTGTCCCCAATTTCCTAGTCAGAAGAAATGGGCTGGATCGGCGCGAAAAATAGGGACAGGATGCGTCGTCCCCCCTTAAAATGAGCGGGAGAAGGAGCAGTCGAAGATCTTCATGACCCCGTTGCCGTCGGACCGCGCCTCGCCCCGCAGGCAGCAGACGGGCGGCTCGCCGATGGTCAGGCACTTCCGCCCGCCCACGCCCTCGAGGAGGCCCGTTTCGTCCTCGAACAGGTAGAAATATTTCCGGCCGCCGTTCGTCTCCCTGCCGCGGGCGTCCACGACCCGCACCACGAGCTCGACCGGCCGGCCGGCGTATTTCCGCAAATCCTTGATCCGCAGGTCCGGCCGCTTTCCCTCGTAGAGGGCGAGGGGGTCGCCGTCCGGGCTGAAGCCGAGGGCGTCGATCAGCATCTTCGCCTTCTCCCGCGGATCGAGGTCGACGGCGACGTCCACGCTCTCGATGCCCTGGAAATAGCGCAGGACCTGGCGGGTGCGCCGCGCTTCGAGCGAGTCGAAGACGCCGGCCTTGATCAGGGTGAAGAGCTCCGACTTCGAGACATGGACGCGGGCCAGGAAGTCCTCGATCGACGGATACTCGCCGGCGGCCTTGCGCTCGTCGATGATCTTCTCCGCCGTCCGCAGGGGCAGGTTCTTGATCGAGGTAAACCCGACGCGGATGGCGCTCCCCTCGACCTCGAACTCGCGGCCGCTGCGGTTCACGTCCGGGCCGAGGATGCGGACGCCGAGCCGCTTGGCCTCCTCGACGTACTCCGGCAGCAGATAATAGCCGCCGCCGGCGTTGAGCACCGCCGCCAGGTAGGGCACGGTGTGATGGGCCTTGAGATAGACGGCCTGGTAGGCCATGAAGGCGTACGACGCGCTGTGCGCTTTATTGAAAGAATACGACGAGAACTTTTCCATCACCTGCCACAGCTTCTCGACCTCGGCCGCCGTATAGCCGCGGTCCTTGGCCTCCTTGAAGAAGCGGGCCTTGACGATGGACAGCGGCGACTCCCCTTTGGCCTTCAGGCTCCGCCGCAGCAGATCGCCCTCCTCGGGCGGCATGCCCGCCGCGCGCTCCGCGATCTGCATGACCTGCTCCTCGTAGAGCAGCAGCCCGTCCGTTTCGGGCAGAATCTTTTCGAGAAACGGATCGCGGAACGTCCCCCGCCCCTCCCGGCTCCGGAGCAGCGTTTCCTTCATCCCACTCTCGGTCGGACCGGGCCGGATGAGGGCCAGCGCCTGGGTCAGCTCGAAGATCGTGTCCGGCTTCATCCGGCGCAGGAGGTTCATCATGGCCGGGCTTTCGACCTGGAAGCAGGCGATGGTTCGGGCACCCTTCAACAGACCGAACGTCTTGGCGTCGCCGGCCGGGATGTCTCTCAGGCCGAGGGCCGCCTTCGTTGCCGAGATGGCCGCCAGGCCCCGCACCGAGAGCAGGTCGAGCTTGATGAGTTTGAGGTCCTCGACGGCGTCCCGGTCGTAGTGGGACATGAGGAGGCCCTTGGCCGATCTCTCGAGAGGCAGGCAGCGGTCGGCGGGAGCGGGCGTGAGGATGACGCCGCCGACGTGGAGCGAGATCTCGTGGTAGACCGAGGTCAGCTCGGAGGCCAGCTTCCAGATCTCGAGGTAGCCCGGGGCCGGGTTCGTCCGCTCGAGCCAGCTCGGCTCAGCGAAATACGGCGCCCTCTGGCTCAGTGCGCGTGACTCCTCGGGCGGAAGGCCGAAGGCCCGGGCCGTCTCGTAGAGGGCGGAGCGGGCGCCGAAGTTCTTCAGGCTGCAGACGAAGGCCGCGCCCGTCCGGCCCTGCCCGTACTTATCCAGGACGTAGGCCAGGATCCTGTCGCGGAAGCGCGAGTCGAAGTCGAGGTCGATGTCCGGCGGGTCGTCGCGGCCGCTGTTGAGAAAGCGCTCGAAGTAGAGATCGAACTCGACCGGGTTGACGTGGGAGAAGCCGAGCAGGTAGGCCAGGAACGACGACGCCCCCGAGCCTTTGAGGTTGTGGAGGATGCCGTTGCGGCGGGCGAACTCGACGACGTCGTTGACGATGAGGAAGTACGGGGCGAAGCCCGAGCTCTCGATGACGGCCAGCTCCCGCTTGGCCCGCTGCCGTTCGTCCCAGCCGAGGTTCTTGCGCGCGCGGAGGCGCGACATCACCTCGTCACGCAGCGTCACGGGGAAGATGTCGGCCGGGAGCGGCGGGACGATGCCGGCGAACGGGAAGTCGCATTTTTCGGCGATCTCGAACGTCCGGCGGAAGGCGTCGGTCACCTCCGCGCCGAATTTCTTGAGGGCGGCCGTCTCCTGGTCCGGGCCGAAGAGCCTCACCTTGCGGCCGAGCTTGTCCCATTCGGGCGGATAGGGGATCTTTTTCTCGAAGGCATGGAGGAGGACCAGCCGCTCGGGGCACTTGATGAACTTGAGGGGGTTGGCCCAGACGAGAGGGAGGCCGCGGGCCGCGGCGATCTCCCCCGCCCGCTTGAAATTGAAGAAATCGGCGCCGACGTAAAGATCGCCTCCCGCCCGAAGAAGGTCTAGAGGGGGATGTCCCCCGTTCGGCTCCGGCGCCGTCTTTCCTTCCTTCGGCCGGGGGACATGGATCGTCACCAGCCCGGCCGCGTCCCTGATCGCCCGCCGGTTGAGGATCTCCATGAGGTTGCCATATCCCTCCCGGCTCTTGACCAGGAAGAGAAACAGCTCCTCCCCGACCTCGATCTCACATCCGTAGAGGGCCCGGAAGCCGCCGACCTTCGCCGCCCGCTTCCACTTGGCCCAGCCGTAGATGTTGCCGGCGTCCGAAAGGGCGACGGCGGGGACCTTCGTGTGCGCCGCCCACCAGGACAGCTCCTCGAGCGTCGCCCCGCCCTTCCCCCGGCTGTAAACGGAATGGACGCGGAGGGGGATGTGCACGGGTCCCCTATTTCGTGAGCGAGGCGGTCTTCAGGACGAAGCCGCGGTTCCGGTCGGAGGGATAGATCGCGTCGAGCATCTTTTCGCGGACGGTGAGGACCGAGCCGAAGCCGTACTTCTCCCGCACCCGGTCCATGGCCGCGCCCAGCCGCTCCTGTCTGTCCGAGTACGGCTCGAAGAGCGACAGCGGCCGGGCCCGAACCAGGTCCGAGGCCTTCACCCCGACCAGGCGGAGGGCCAGGCGCGACCCGGAAAAGAGCGGCAGGAAGAGCTCCGCGGCGATCTTGTAGACGTCGCCCATCTCCTGGCGGGGGGTGAGCATAAGGCGGCGCCGGACCTCGGTCTTGAAGTCGGAATAGCGGGCCTTGACCTCGATGACGTGGGCGTAACAGTGGCCCTGCCGGAGGGCCAGGGTCAGCCGGTCGCAGAGGTAGGCCAGGTGGGCCAGCAGCAGGCGCCGGTCCCAGAGGTCCTCGAGGAACGTCGTCTCGCGCGAGACGGACTTGGGGACGGCGGCGCTGACAATGGGCCGGCTGTCGATCCCGCGCGACTGGAGGTAGAGGTCCTCACCATTCAGGCCGAAGATCGAGTGGAGAGTAGTCCGCGGCATCCCCCACAGGTCGCCGATCCTCTGGATATTGAGCATGCGGAGGACGACCTGGGACTTCGGGCCGATGCCGGGCAGGGCGTCGATGGGGAGGTCGCGGAGGAACTCCTCCTCGCGGCCCGGCTCGACCTCGACATAGCCGGCCGGCTTGGCCCGCTTTGTGGCCAGCTTGGCCAGGATCTTGTTCGGCGCGGCGCCCACCGAGACCTTGAGGCCGGTCTCGCGCTCGACGCGGGCCTTGATCTCGCGGGCCGTCCGCGAGAACGAGGGATAGAGGGGCCGGCAGCGGGTCAGGTCGAGGTAGGCCTCGTCGATGGACGCCTCCTCGACATCGGGCGTGTACTCGTGGAGGATGCCGAAGACCCGGTCGGAGAAGGACTGGTAGACCTGGTAGTTGCCGCGGACAAAGACGCCATGGGGACAGAGCTTGTAGGCGTTGCGGAGGGCCATGCCCGAGTGGACGCCGAACGCGCGCGCCTCGTAAGAGCAGGTCGAGGCCACGCCGCGCTCGTGGGGCAGGCCGCCGACGATGACCGGCTTGCCCCGGAGGGCCGGGTTGAGGAGAACCTCGACGGCGGCGAAAAAGGCGTCGATGTCGATGTGGACGATGAACCTCCGCCGAGTGAATGGGGGACACGTACCGAATTCTCCTGAATTCGGTACGTGTCCCCTATTCTCTCCCCCGGCTTCTCCGTGTCCGCCATCCATCCTCCTCATCGCCGTCCGCGCGGCGGCCGGAGTGCCATCCCTATCAGCCGGCCCGAAGGCCGACGCCGAAGCGCCTCGACTCGCGGATATGTTCGACATGATGCCCTTTCAAAAACCGGTGACATGTTCCGAATTTCTCAATTAGGTACGTGTCACCGATTTTTGGTTCCTAAAAAGGTGATCCCGCCGCGCGTCCTCTGGAATCTCGCCGGGCGAGGAGCAGACCGCCCGCGGCGCTCTCACCGCAATCGCCGTTTCAATCGTCATTTCTATCGTCTTTCCTCAATCCCTCATTATTTCTCCCCCTTTTCTAAAGGGGGACACAGGGGGATTATCAATACTTCCTTAAGACTCCTATCACCCTCCCCAGCACCCGCAGGTTCTCGACCTCGAACGGCTGGTAGGCCGGGTTCTCGGGCACGAGGATCGTCCGGCCGTCCTCCCGCCGGAGCCGTTTCAGCGTTACCGAGCCGTCCTCGAGGAGCCCGACGATCATCTCGCCCGAATTGGCCGTGTTCGTCCGCTCGAGAAGGACGTTGTCTCCGTCGTCGATGTAAGCGTCGATCATGCTCTTGCCCTCGACGCGGACGCAGAAGATGTTGCCGCGCTTCCGGCCGAGCATCCAGTCGGGGATGTCCATCGCCTCGCCCGAGGCCTCGAAGGCCTCCTTGGGCGAGCCGGCGGGGACGATGCCGGCCAGCGGCACCCGGATCCGGCCGGCCAGGACGGACGGCGCGCCAGCCACCTGCAGCTCACCCCGGTCCCGCCTCAGGTAGCCTTTTTTCTCAAGGCTGGCGAGGTGCTTGAAGACGGCCGAAGGGCTGGCGATGCCGAGAAGGCGGCCGAGCCGGCGAACGGTCGGAGGGTAGCCGCGCTCGAGGATGAAGGCCTCGACGGCCCTCAGGATCCTCTCCTGGCGGGGGGTCAGCTCCTTGCGCGTTCTGTTCACCATTTTGTTCACCTTATATAAAATAACGCGGCCAAAGCCGTTTGTCAAGAGGATTTTTTGCTCAGCCGCGCCACGCCGTCCGGAAGTTTGAAGATCAGAGGGACATGGGTAATCCTCCGGCTAATCCCCGAAGCTCGTTCCGAGGGCCCTGGCGGCTGCGATCAGCGGATGGGCACGGGGGACGATTCGCGGACCGCCGGCGACCGTTTCCAGGGCGACCGTCGTGATCTTGCCTCCCCGGACGGCGACCATGCGGCCGAACTCCCCGGCGACGACGGCCTCGACCGCTCGCGCTCCGAGCTGGGTGGCCAAAATCCGGTCGGACGCGGTTGGAGAACCGCCCCGCTGAAGATGGCCGAGAACGACCGTCCGTGTTTCGGTCCCGGTCATTTTTTCGAGCTGTTCGCCCAAGACGAATCCCACGCCTCCCAGCCGGATGGGATCCGCGCTTTTCTCGACGATCTTCCGCACGACGACCTCGCCGCCCCGCGGCTTGGCCCCTTCGGCGATGACGACGATGCTGAACCGCTTGCCCTTTCTCTTTCGTTCCTTGACCTTGGCCGCCACGGCCGACAAAGAATAGGGAATTTCGGGGATAAGGATGATATCGCCGCCCCCGGCCACGCCGGCGTAGAGCGCGATCCAGCCCGCCCGCCGGCCCATGACCTCGACGATCATGATCCGGTGATGGGACTGGGCGGTCGTATGGACCCGGTCGACGGCCTCGGTTGCGATGGAGACGGCCGTGTCGAATCCGAAGGTCACGTCCGTCCCGCGCAGGTCGTTGTCGATCGTCTTCGGTATGCCGACGATCGGAACGCCGTCCTTCATCAGGCGGGAAGCGATCGCCAGGGTCCCGTCGCCGCCGATGCAGACGAGCGCCTCGACGCGGAGTGATCTCAAGTTGGCGACGGCCGTCTTGGAGACGTCTTTGAAAACGAGCTTGTTTCCGCCTGCCTCAGCATAATGATAGGGATTCGATGTATTCGACGTGCCGAGGATGGTCCCTCCCAGGGTTAGAATGCCGGATACCTCGCCGGGCCCCAGTTTCCGATGACGGTCGTGAATGAGACCTTCGAAGCCGTCCTCGATGCCGATGACCTCCAACCCGTGCTCGAGCATGGCTTTCTTAGCGACAGCCCGAATGACGGCGTTGATGCCCGGGCAGTCTCCTCCGCCGGTGAGAATCGCGATCCTTTTTTTCTTGGTCATGAAACAATCTCCTTGGACACCAGATGGTAAACGAGATCCGGGATTTTCTCAAGGCGGCCGCGATCGAGAGACCGGCAAGCCTCATCGGCCCGGGGAAATTCTTCCAGGATCTAGGCCCTGCCGGCCGATCTGAGGATCTTCCTCATTAACAAAATCTTGACATCTTCTTGACGTCATCCTGACAACTTATCCCGCCGGATGACGTATCTTTTTAGTGTGAGAAGGACAAGGAGAACGGCGATGAGAAAAAACAACGGAATCGAAACAAGCCTGGCTTCGTCAATCAAGGTCACTTTGGCCGGCCTCATGATCGCGGTCCTGCTTCTTCCCAGGATCGCCCCGGCCGCGGAAAAAAAATCCGGCAACCCGCTGGCATTGACATTGAAGAACGGACAAACTCTTAAAGGCGAGCTCCTGACGGTCAAAGGCGACCGCCTCATCCTTTTAGATGCGAAATCGAATATTCCTTGAGCAGGAAATTCGCCCTGGGGCTGGCTTATTCTCCGCTCGGCGAACATACTGTCAGCGGCCACCGGCCGTCCTCGACGGCGTCTGCGATAGGGAAGGCGCCCAGAAAAGCGCTTACAGGGTCATGATTTCCTCCGAGTAGAACATCCCTACGCCCATTATGTCAATCACAACCGGACCCTCAAGGACGGCGACATTATCGTCGTCGGCCCCGTTGGTTCTATTGATGGCCGAACACGATCTGATGTTCATCCCGTCGGAAGGCTGAGCGGCTTATGATCCGGAAGGCTTGCGAAGCCGACCCGAAGACCTGCCCCAAATGCGGAGGAACGATGAAAGTCATCACTTTTGTCACGGACTTCGGGGCTGTCGATTGCATCATCGACCATCTGAAGTTGAGGTCAATTTCGTTTGACATGGGGATTCTTCCGGTTAAAATTGAAAAGCGCCATGACTTTTTCTCGAAAATTCTGGAATAGAGATTTGCTTTTTGCTTGTATCTCGGGGCTCATCTTTCTGGGCGTGTTCTGGGTCGCATACCGGAAAATCCCAGACCGTTTCTATAAAGATAGGGATGACGCACTAATCACCTTTAGTCATGCAAAGAACCTCGCCGAATTTGGTATCGTTGGAGTCAATCCGAGCGGAGGCAGGGTCGAAGGATATTCGACTCCGGCCCAATTTATTCTTTTTTTTCTTGTCTATAAAGCAACCCGCATTCCCTATGCGGTTTTTACGATATGGCAGACGTTTCTGTGCACGTTTATTCTCGGATTTACATTCGTCAAATTTTTTAAAACGAATTATGTTTGGGGTATTTTTCTCTCGTTAGTCTCAGCCCTCATATGTGTCAGAGATCCGAGTTTCCTTGAGTGGCACGGCTCGGGAATGGAGAATCCTATCTTTCATGTCCTCTATCTTGTTTCGATTTATTTCCTCTACAAAATGGTTCAAGAAGAAAGAATCATCCTGTCATCGGTCATATTTCTTTTTTTGGCTTCCATTTCACGGGTCGAATCGATCTATTACGTTGGGCCCCTACTTCTTGTTTTTGCAGTTATTTTTACGAAACAGGAAGGGAATGCTAAGGGTGTCGTCCTGGCGCTTGCCGTCCTCTTCTTGTGGGGTGTTTTCAATTTATTTCGATATCTCTATTTCGGAGATTTCGTTCCCAACACCGGCTTCGCACATGGCCTTTCGGTTCTGAAAAGAATTCAATCCCTTTTGACTCTTCAGCCGGCCGTATGGAGGCAATCCTTCGGCTTGATGGCTTCGATTTTCAGCGGCCATCATGGATATTTGATGATTGTGACCCTCCCCCTGATCTCGATCATAAAGAAAGGCAAGGATATTCGTTTTCTTTTCGTTTTGCTCGCTGTCTTCGTCTTTTTGACTTGTTTAAACCCATTTATTTTCGACGAGAGTTCGCTTGACCCCAGCCGGACCACCACGCATTTGACGGTTTTCGCTGTATTGTTCGGATCCTTCATGATCTTTAACCTTCGTAGGGAAAAAGTGCGATATGCCGTTCTGCCGTTATTCGGCGTCGCTGCGTTGGCTATCATTGGAGATCAAGGGCTGAAGCCCTATGAATTAAATTGGAGCGCTGATGATTTTCAATACTTTCGGACTGAAATCGTGAGAGTCCAACGGGAACACGATATCATTCGCCCGACCATCGGCAATCCGGATCTCGGCCTTATGAGCTGGCACAAGGATTTCAATATCATCGACTTGGGACGGATCGGAGATCCGGTTATTGCCAGGCTTGATAATCCCCGACTAATCGCCGACTATTTATTCGATTTCATCGCGCCGGACATTCTTGAGATCCATGATGCCTGGTCCTGTCATTATTCTTACCTATTCAAAGATCCGAGGTTCCGTGATTTTTATGAACCGGTGAAGGAGGAGCGTACGGATTGGCTCCGCATCTATTGTAGACAAGAAAAACAGGTTAAAACGGGAATCTGGATCAGAAAGGACATCAAGCGGGACAGCCAATCCCGGGAGAGAAAGCTCATGGATAGACTTCGATATGACCCTTCGATCCAAGCGGTTAAAGAGGAGCTCGATTTTTGTTCAAAGGACGATCGGGCTATATCAAGCCTTTATGTGACGAGAAGCGTATATCGTTTTTTGCCCGAGTTCACCGCGAGGGGAAATCTCGACGAAGTGCGGTCGCTTTTCAAAGAGACGAAATCTTCAAGATACGATCTCGCACTTTTGAACGGAGGGAACCGAGCAGATTGGTACAAAGACCTCATCGAAATTTTGCGGGATCACAGTTTGCATAAGATTCAGGATCTCCTGCAAACAGACGGCAGAATCGAAATAAAGAGATTCCCCGATAAAACCGGGTTCTATGACGATGAGATATGGACACGAGGCGAGGTCGCGTTCAAAGATTTGGGATATGTGATTCCTCTGGGAACGAAATGGCTTGTCATCCGGACTTACGGCTTCCGGCCAGATTTTTTGAGAACGGAGGAACGGCTACGAATCCGCGCGTTTATCGACGAAATTGAATTGAAACTCGACCACGTGGAGACGATTTTGTATTATTTCCAAATTCCGGACTTCATAAAGGAGATCCACGGGATCCGCATAGTTTCAAGCACATTCGTGCCTAAGGACATGGGGCTGAATGATGATGTGAGAAATCTGGGCTTGGACATCCAAGCCATTGAATTTCGTTAATATAAGCAGAGGCATCTCTTTCCTAGATTGCCGATAGATCATGCTATCGTGTGGAGCGAAGTGAAGTGGGGATCACGCCTTTTTCTTAGTAGATCCGCAATTCCGCTACGGGCCAGGGATACTCATTGCCATGACCATCGTGAACGACCCTGACGAATCGCGCCCGGCATTCTTCGAACCGGATGTCCTGGGCGGCCCGGACCTGGTCCTCGATCAGAGCCCGGAGAAAATCCGCCTTTGAATAACGGATGGCGACAGGCCGCTAGCTCTGACTGTCATCGGAAGTTTCCACCCGGAATTCCAGGCCGTATCCGTAATAGGAGCGGCCGGCCAGCAGCGCGATCTTGCGAACCGTCCGCACATCGCCCAAGTCGATCTCTAAGGGAAAGGGGGACGGTTCTATTTTTATAAAAATAGAACTATTCCCTTTTTACTTTTTTTTCGCGCTCTCTTGTTAAACTCGTTCTCATCGCCGACCAAGGAGGCCGACACGAAAAGATCCCTCGGAATCGTTTTAAAACCGATCGCGCTGTTCGTCCTTATCGCCCTTGCCTCGAAACGGTGTCGAGGACAGCGCGGATTGACGACAACGGCGCCGGCCGCTATCATATGGATTGATGCCCTCAGAGCCGCGCTCTTCCGGGAACGACGGCCTGGCGGAACGGAGTTCGCTCATGCGCAAACGGCTTTCGATCACGGCCTTGCTGGTCTTCACCTGCGTTCCGGTCTTTGCCCAGTCCCGGTTCTCCTTGAAGGCAACCGGTGGCTGGGGCTACATCGCGGCCGGCGACATCAACAAGGCCTCACGGTCGTACAACGAGAAATACAGGACGTTCCCTAACTACTATTCGGCCCTCTATGCCGGTATTCATTCGGCTCCCCTCCTGGGTTTTGAGGCGTGTTTCAGCGTCGCGAAGAGGACCTTCATCGGCCTCGGGGCCTCCTTTTACCCCGGGTCCTTCGACGACCGCCTTTCTTACGAGCAGGGCCCAATGAACGTCACCCGCTGGTACACGCTCCACCTAACCGTCTTCCCCATCACCCTGAGCGCGTACACGGCACTCCCCGTGCGCCCCTGGCTCGACATGGTCCTGACGGCCGGGGCAGGCTATTACCTGACGACGTTCGACCACGCCGAGTCCGCCGACTTCAGCGCGTGGCCGGCCGGCCTGTCAAGCTCCCGGAACGAATTCAAGGCCAGACGGGGCGCGTTCGGCATCCACGGCGGGTTGGGGTTCGAGATCAAGATCACCCCCGGCTGGCGCTTCCTTGTCCAGGCCGTCGGCCGCTTGGCCGAACTCAAGGACGTGACAGGCGAGTGGAGCTCGCTCGCGAAATCCCCAGAGGGGACGAGCTTAGCCGGCGGATCCGATCATGTTTTCTACTACGTCGAGGAAGAAATTGAGGGGAAGGTCTATTCCCGGCTTCACTACGGCAAAACGGCTCCCTCGGCCGTAACGTTGGCCCGGAAGGCGACGATCGACCTCTCCGGCTTCGCGCTCGTCGGCGGATTCCGTTTCACCTTCGGCAAAAAGGACCCCGACGACGGCTCGCTGGTCTTCCGCTGACGCGAGCCGACGCCGCGCCTAGGAGGGCTGTTTTTGTCCGCTTTATAGCCCCATCTCCTTGATGATATGCTTCGCCCCGGAGAACTTCTCGGTGACGAACAGGACATAGCGGATGTCAACGCTGATAGAGCGTTGGAGCTCGGGGATGATGTAATAGTCGCCGATGACGCTCTCATAAGTCATGTCGAAAATAATCCCGATCTGTTCGCCCTTGGCGTTGAACGTCGGCGAGCCGGAGTTCCCTCCCGTGACGTTGGTTGTGTTCAGGAAGCAGGCCGGTACGTCGCCCAATCGAGCGTCGACGTAGGGGCCGAAATCCTTCGCTTTCCAGAGGTCTTTGATTTTAGGGGGCACTTTGAAGGGCAGCTCGCCCGTGTCCTTCTCGATGACACCCTTGATCGTCGTCTGGGGCAGGAAGGTGACGGCGTCGCGCGGCTGATAGCCCATGACGGGGCCGTAGGTGAAGCGGATGGTCCCGTTGGCGTCGGGTGGATAGGTCCCCTCCTTCATCTCGAGGATGGCTGACTCGTAGGCCATCTTGAGGTCCGCCCCTTCGCGACCCATCCCCTTGCTTTCCTCACGGACGACCTTGAGCTCTTTTTCCATCCCGGCGGCAAGCCCGAAGAAAGGGTCGTCATAGGCGGCCAACTGGGCGGGCTTAAGGCCCAGGAGTTCGAGCCTTTTGGCCGGGTCGCCAAGGGCCGTCCGGGCGTACATCCCATCGACGCGGGAGGCGACTTCAGCCTCGCTGCCGGCGGTTAAATCTTTCAGCGAGGCCGGCCACTTCGCTTCGTCGGGATGGGAGGCCCTAAGCCGCTTGATGGTCCACTTCAGGAGCTCTTTATCGGTTGCGAAGACGTAACCGCGCTCGGCCAGCTGGATGCCCTGCTTGAGCCGCGGCAGGTTGCGTTCCTGATAAGCTTGTTCCCTGTCTTTATCGGGCTTCTGCAGTTCGTCCACGGCGCGCAGGATGTTGTAAGCCTGGGAGAGGATGGTGGAGCCCGAAAGGACGCCGTTCAGAATCTCCGTCCTCGAGCCGAACGCCTTCTGCCTGGCCAGGAAGGCCTCGAGGGCGGCGGGGGCTCCGCCGTATTTCTTGGCCCGGATCGGATCGGCGTTGATCCAGGCGAGCAGGGCCTTCTCCTGGATTCCTTTTTTCCCGATGAGGTCGTACTTTTGGAATCCCTCGAGCTTGCCCTGCATGTTCTTCAAGCCGTTGTAAAGGCCCTTAACCTGGGCGGCGTAGCGGATCTCGACCTCTTTGTCGGCCCTGCCCGCTTCTTCGTAAAAGCGGATGATATCCTGGGTGTCTTTGATCCGCCGGGCCATATTCTCCGCGTCTGTTTTGAGCTCGTGGAGAGCGTAATTGCGATATGTCCGGCCGGGGTAGCCCATGACGAAGGTGAAGTCGCCCTCCTTGAAACCCTCGAGGGACGCCTTCAGCCAGACTTTGGGTTTGTAGGGGACGTTGACGGGGCTGAAGTCGGCAGCCGTGCCGTCCGGTGCAACATAGGCTCGAAGGAAGGAGAAATCGCAGGTATGGCGCGGCCACATCCAGTTGTCCGTCTCACCGCCGAAGTTGCCGAGGTCCTGGGGGGGAGCATAGACAAGGCGGACGTCGCGAATCTGCTTGAACGTGTAGAGGTAGTAGGAGTTCCCGCTGTACATAGCAGCCAGGGTACAGCGCAGGTCTTTGCCCACTTTTTCTCCCTGAGCGATAATTTCCTTCTGAGCCTTGTCATACGCGTCATACCGCTCGCGAGGCGTCATGCCGCGCTTGAAATAGGCATTGACCCGGGCAGTGACGTCCTCGTAGCCAAGAAGGACGCCCGCCTGGTAGCCCTGGGCTGGGATTTCCTCGCCTCGGGTCATGGACAGGAAACCGCTGTTGATATAGTCCTTCTCTTTACTCGAAGCTCTTTGGATGGCTCCGTAAGCAACGTGGTGGTTGGTCAAGACGAGCCCGTCGGAACTGACGAACTCCCCCGTTCCGCCGCCGAGGTTGACGATCGCGCTCATCAAGCCCGTGCCGTCCTTTTTATAAAGGTCGTCAGGGTTCATCTGGAGACCCAGAGCTCTGAGGTTGAGGTCCCTCATCTGGTGAGGCATCCACATGCCGTCATCGGCCCCGGAGAGAAGGGCCAGGAAGAAGATGAGCACTCCTGCCCCCAAATATCTTCCGAATTTGTTCATGATACCTCCCGAAGTCTGAAATTCAGATGAAGGATAAATCACGACATGAGGGAAGTCAATTCAAACTGGGAGAATCGGGAGAAAACGGGGAATCAGGTATTGTCTCCGCATCCTTATCTCTCTATCCTTAAACACCGGCATTTCGGTCTTTCTTTTTTCGGGCTCTCTTGTTAAACTCTTTCCCATCGCCGACCAAGGAGGCCGATATGAAAAAATCCATCGGATTCGTTTTGAAACCGGTCGCACTGTTCGTCCTAATCGCCCTCGCCGCCTCGTCCCTGTCCGCGGCGCTTCTCTTCGAAAAGCCCGAGTACGCGGCGCGGAGGCAGAAATTCATGGAGAAGATCCCCGACGGGACGGCCGTCATCTTCGGCGCCCAGCCGATCGAGAGCTATTACCCCTACGCTCAAAGCAATGACTTCCTCTACCTCTGCGGCGTCGAGCTCCCCAACGCCGCTCTGGTCATCGACGGCGTGAGAAAGACCTGCGCCCTGTTCTTCACCAGCAGCGAAGCGGCCGCCCGCAACAACGGCATCGGGGCCGACCTGGTCAAGAATCCCAAAGAGGTCACGGGCATCGACGTCATCCTCCCCTACGAGAATCTGGCCAACCAGATCATGGGCATCGGCAACCGGGCCAAGATCGTCTACACGCCTTTCCGCCCCGAGGAGCTCTACCGCGAGGCCAGCATGGAGAAGTTCATGACCCTCCAGCAGAACATGGTCCTCAATCCCTGGGACGGACGGACGACCCGGGAGCTTCAGTTCGTCAAGATCCTCAAAGAGCGGTTCCCTCAGCTCGAAGTCCGCGACTGCTCATCCTTGATCTGGGAGCTCCGGACGATCAAGTCGCCGGCCGAGATCGAGCTTCTGCGGAAGGCCGGCCGCATCGGGGTCAAGGCCCACACCGCGCTGATGCAGGCGACCCGGCCGGGGATGATGGAATACGAACTGTCGGCGGTCCTCAATTATGTTTGTGAGAAAGAAGGCGCCCAGGAAAGCGCCTACGGGGTCATCATCTCCTCCGGGGAGAACCATCCCTACGTCCACTACGCCGAACACGACCGGCTCCTCAAGGACGGCGACATCATCGTCGTCGACGCCGGCCCGGACCTGAACTATTACGACATCGACATCACCATCACCTATCCGGCCAACGGCAAGTTCACCCCGCGCCAGAAAGAGGTCTACGAGGCGGCCCTGGCGGTGCATGAGGCGAACATGACGGTCTACCGGCCGGGCCTGACGGCCGCCCAGTGCCGGCAGGAGGTCGAGGAAATCCTGAAGAAGCAGGGATTCGACCTGACCAAGGATTTTTTCAAAAGGCTGCGCGGCGGATTCGGGCATTACGTCGGCATGGCCACCCACGACGTCGGCGGAGGCCCTCAGACGCTCAAGCCCGGCATGGTCTTCGCCAACGAGCCGATGATCATCTACGCCGAGGAGAATCTGGGCGTGCGCGTCGAGGACACGATCCTGATCACGGAAACGGGCTGCGAAAACCTGACCGCGGGCATTCCCCGGTCGGTCAAGGACATCGAAGCACTGATGAAAAAGGATGGGATCCCGCAGGTCCTGAAGAAGGCCGGGCTGTATTAGCTCCCTGGCACAAGCCTGATCAACGAATCTTCCTAGCCTCGATTTCGAAGTCCCCCTGCCAGAGGACCAGCTTCTCGACAGCCCCTGCCTTGTCCTTGAAGAATTGGATTCTGACATAGGGGTCCGTGGAGTAAAAGAGCGTCTGACCTTCGGCATAGAACTTCGTCGCCGTCTGGCCGGTCGGCTGGATCACCAGGGCGTAGTCGTCTAGACTCACCTCGAGCCCGTAGGCCGGATTGACCTCGTAACTTCCGGCATAAGTCTGATAGGTCGCGGGATCGAGCCTCATGACCTCTTTTTCTTCGGGCCTGAAGTGGGCCCAGCCATAAGCCTCGGACAAAGCTCCCAGGATCTCCTGGATGAGGAGCGTCCCGCTTTCGCTGTTCGTCATGATCACGGCGCCCTGGCCTTTAACCGGAGAGATGACCATGAAACAGGAGAACCCGCGCGTCTTCCCGCGCAGGCTGTAGTTGATATCGGCCCCTCGGCCGTCCACCAAAAATCCGAAGCTATGACCTTCGATCTGGGGGCTGAGCATGAGGCGGGCTGTCTCCGGAAAGAGGAACTTTCCTTCCGCTCCGGCCGCCGCTTGGAGCAGATCGGCCAGAAAAGCGGCGAAATCCGACGGCGTCGTCCAGAGCCCTTTGGCCGCCGCTTCGGGATAGTTGTTCCATAGCCCCGGGGTCGGCTGGCCTTCCCGCAGATGGCCGGCCGCGGCCCGAGCTTTGAACGCCTCTGGAAGCGGGAGAGCGAAGGTGCTGTTCTTCAAACCGAGCCGGTCCAGGAGAGTTTCGTTCATGAACGAGGGAAACGGTTTACCGGTCAGGTCTTGGAGGATCTGTTCGAAGATGACATAGCCCGACTCGGAATACCGCGTCCGGGAGGTCGAGGTCTTCTGAGCCGTCATCCAGACAGGTCCGTTCTTGGCCGGTTGTTCGCCGTCCAGGATCTGGGAAAGGTTCGGGAGAGGTTCATCCTGGCTATAGCCTTCAAAGGTCTGGTCCGAGAGCCCGGCGCTGTGGGTAAGTAGGGCTCGCAACGTGATCTTTGACCTAGGTTCAGACGTGGGCGGAGGAAGCCGCCGCGTCTTGAGCAGCGAGGCGATATCGGCGTCGAGATCGATCTGTTGGTTCTCCGCGAGATCGAGAGCGGCGGCCGCCGTCATCATCTGGCTGAAGGCACCTCCCTGAAAAGGAGTGTCCGTCGTCATGGCCTGCCGGGTCTGAGCGTCCCTGAGGCCAAACGTCCTGACCCATTCGATCTTGTTTCTATCGAGCGCGGCGATGCTCACGCCCGGGACCTTGTAGAACCGCATCCGATCGGCGAGGGCCAGCTTCTCGGGCTTCAGCCCTTTGAGATAAACGGCCCGCATCAAGCCTTTCTCGACCGCCTTGATCCTCTTTCCGGTCAGGGCTTTCTGCGGACCGCAGCCGGAAAAGAGAAAGCCGACGAAGAGCAACATGAAGAAGGATTTATAGAGATTGAGCCTTTTCATGCGTTCTCGTCGGTTCCGTTCACATTTTCCAGGTTCCGGCCACGACCAGGTTTGTTCCCGTAACCGCCCGCGCTTCCTCCGAAACGAGGAAGCGGACCGCGCCGGTTACGTCGGCGAACGTGCCGGCCGCGCCTTCCGGGATGTGATGCCCTTTGGGAAGAATGCCGCCTTCGAGAAGTCCGGGCGAGACCATGTTGATGGTCACTCCCGATCCCGCCTCGGAGGCCGCCGCGGTCCGGGTCAGGATGAGGAGCCCCGTTTTGGCGGCCGCGTAAGCCGTGATAGTCGGAAAGGAGGCGAGCTGCTCGGCCCGGCTGTACCCGATGTTAATGACCCTCCCCCATCGCCTTATCCTCATCCCCGGCAGAGCCACTTTGAGGCACAGGAACGAACCGATCAGGTTGGTCCGGAACATCCGTTCCCAGTCGGACGCGGTCAGTTCCAACCAGGGCTTCACCAGGATTGGGCCGACGTTATTGACCAGGATATCCAGCCGGCCGAATTCCCGCTCAGCCCTGGCGATGAGACCCGCCGCTTCGCGGTCCTTCGTCAGGTCCGCCCGGAGCGCGATGCTCGCCTTCCCTTTCGCCCGAATCGATCGCACCGTCGCCTCGGCAGCCGCCCTGTCGCCGTGATAGTGGACGGCGACGCCTGCGGCAAGATCCGCCAGGGCGATCGCGATCTCCCGCCCCAGGCCGCGTCCGGCGCCCGTGACCAGCCCAAATCTTTCGATCGTCATGACCCTTCCAGTATCCGCTATTTCCTCGTTTGATTTCAAATAATTCCTATGCTATAAGTGAGGCTTCATAATCACCGGTTCAACGGAATCCTTTCGGCTCGAGGCGGATTCATGACGGACACGATGAAACGAATCATGGTCACCGGGGCGGCCGGCCAGATCGGCTCGGACCTTCTTAAGGTCCTGCGCACGAAGTACGGTGGGGAGAACGTCCTGGCCGCGGATATCCAAAATCTCCCGGATCCTGGCCTCCGCGAATCGGGCCCCTTTGAATTCTGCGACGTGACCCAGCGGGAGGCCATCGAAGCGATCGTCTGCCGCTACGGCATCGACACGATCTACCACCTGGCCGCGATCCTTTCGGCGAACGGAGAAAAGAACCCCCGCCTTGCCTGGGATGTCAACATCAACGGCACGTACAATATCCTCGAAACGGCCCGGGACCATCGCCTGGTCCGGGTCTACATTCCCAGTTCCATCGCCGCCTTCGGTCCGGAGACGCCTCGCGAAGCCACCCCGCAGGAGACGATTCTCCGGCCGAAGACGATGTACGGCGTGACCAAGGTCGCCGGAGAGCTGCTGGCCGATTACTACGTCCGGCGGTTCGCCGTGGACGTCCGGGGAAGCCGTTTCCCGGGCATCATCAGCCACGAAACGCCGCCCGGCGGCGGGACGACGGATTACGCCGTGGCCATTTTTTACGAGGCCGTCAAGGCCAAACGCTACACCTGTTTTTTAGGCGCGGACACCCGCCTTCCGATGATGTACATGCCGGACTGCCTGAAATCGGTCATGGGCCTGATGGAGGCCGATTTCTCCCGGCTTCGCCACCACGCCGACTTCAACCTGGCGGCGATGAGCTTCACCCCGGCCGAGCTGGCCGCCGAGATCCGCAAGCACATCCCCGATTTCACCTGCGAGTACCGGCCGGATTTCCGGCAGGCCATCGCCGACTCCTGGCCGATGTCGATCGACGACACGGCGGCGCGCGAAGAGTGGGGATGGAAGCCGGATTACGATCTCGCCGCCATGACCAAGGACATGTTGACCGTCCTTACCCGGCGGCAGGCCGAAGGCCGGCTGAACTACTGAATCGACGTTTGAGCCAGTCCCGCCGCTACGGCCAGGACGATCTTCGTCACGGAGGTGGCAAAATCCATATTCAAGGTGGTATACAAGTCCGTAGGCTTGTGATAGTACGGATTAGGCGCGCCGTAATCCTCGATTCCGCAGACGGCGCTGAATCCCTGGTCCCAGAACGGCGAATGGTCGCTCCACCTCAGGTTCGCGTTGACGACCTTGAGCAGAGGGAGGGAAACATATTGGGCCGCGCAGATCGAAAAACGGTTGGCCAGCCATTGCGAGCTTTGATTGACGACTAGGTCCAGGTCCTCCGGGAGCCGGTCGGTAAAAGCGATCATGTCCATGTTGATGACACCGATCAATTTTACGCCGCGGGCTTTGGCTTCCTGAGCGTAATGTTTGCTGCCGTAGAGCCCCCACTCCTCGGCCGAGAAACAGACGAACTTGAGAGTGAAGTCGAACCGGTACTGAGAAAGGATCCTAGCGATTTCCATGACGGCCGCCGTGCCGCTGGCGTTGTCGTCGGCGCCGGGCGCCGCCGTCGCCGCCTGATTGCTGTAAGAATCGTAATGGGCGCCGATGAGCACGACATATTGGGGAAAGACTTTTCCGGGCAGCGTAGCGATGATATTTCTCGAACTGTAGGACGAAAAGCTAAAAGGATCGGATTCGCAGGCCAGACCGAGCTGGGTGAAATAATTCAGAAGATAGTCGCCGGCAAGAGCGCATCCGGCCGTCGAGGCATACCGGGTCGAGAAGCTTTGGAGTTGGAGGATGATGCCGCTCAAGTTGGCCGAGGTTACTTGATCGACCATAAGGCCGATCAGGGGAACGTAGAACGGCGGTTTCAAAATTCCTCCCGGGGCGCGCGGACGGCCGTCAGCCGCCGTCTCGTCCAAAGATATGGCGAGGCGGTCGGTCAGGGCCAGGCTTTTGATCTTGAATTCGGCGGGCAGGACCTCCCGCGCCTCGCGAGCTTCGTCCGTCCAGAAGAGAGATGTCTCCTCGTCGAGGATCCGCGTCCGCCCGAATTTTTCGAGGACGGCCGCGTCGCTCCGCCGCGGGGTGAAGACGAGGAAATACGTTTTTCCGGAAGGCGCGGCATCAAGGACCTCACAGGAAAAGCCCATCGCCTCAAGGCCGGCCTTGGCGTCCTTTGGGATGCTGACGATCCAGGAGGAGGCGAGTTCCTGGAGAACCTGGATCCGAGCCGAGAGGCGGGCCGGTATTCCGGTTCCGGCCGGTTTGTCCAGCCGGGCGAGGACGCTGTCCCCGGGAGAAGAGGCCAGGTCGATGACAAACAATAGGCAGACGAGGCAGAGGACCTTTTTAATGATGGGCGAGCTTCGGATCATCATGGGTAGCGCCTTAGGTTTCATTCCGATATTATATAATACTACACAACAGTCCATGGGAGGAGAGCTCCAATGAAAAAAATCGTATTCCCTTTAGGCTTATTCTATCTTGGGGTCTTTGGGTTTGGAACGGAAAAGCCCATTCGACCCACCCACACCTATTCGATCGTGGCCCTGGACAAAGCCACCGGCGAACTGGGCGTTGCCGTCCAGTCCCATTGGTTTTCGGTCGGAGCGCTCGTGCCCTGGGTCGAGGCGGGCGTCGGCGCCGTCGCCACGCAGTCCTTCGTCGAGCCGTCGTACGGCCCCCTCGGATTGGAGCTGATGAAGGTCGGGAAGAGGGCCGATGAAGCGCTGGCGGCGCTCCTCCGCGCGGACAAGAACGAATCCGTCCGGCAGGTGGCCATGGTCGACGCGCGCGGCAAGGCGGCCGCCCACACGGGCAAGAATTGCATCGCCGAAGCCGGCAACTACGTCGGCGACGGCTTTTCCTGCCAGGCCAACATGATGCTCAAGCCGACCGTCTGGAAGGCCATGGCCCAAGCCTTCGAGACGACCAAGGGCGAACTCGCCGACCGGCTCATCGCGGCCCTCGAAGCGGCCGAAAAGGAAGGCGGCGACATCCGGGGCCGGCAGTCGGCGGCGATCATCGTCGTCAAAGGCAAAAGCTCGGGCGTCTGGTGGCGGGACAGGATCTACGACCTTCGGATCGAGGATCACGTCGCCCCCGTCCCCGAACTCAAGCGGCTTCTCAAGCTCAACAAGGCCTATAACCACATGAACAAGGGCGACGAATTCATGACCGAGAACCGGAAGGGCGAAGCCATGCAGGAATACAGCCAAGGCATGGAGATCTATCCGGACAATCCGGAGATGCTCTTCTGGCCGGCGGTGATGCTGGCCTCGACGGGCAAGGTCGAGGACAGCCTGCCGCTGTTCCAAAAGGTCTTCGGCATCGATCCCAACTGGGCCTTGCTGCTGCAGCGCCTGCCGAAGGCCGGCCAGTTCCCGAACGACGAGAAGCTGATGAACAGGATCCTGGCCGTCGCGCCCAAGAAATAAGCGCGGTCAAACCTCGATATTAGGATCTTCAGGCGCACTCTTAAGGCCGGACGCTCAGAGTGATCTTGAACACGCCGCGCTCGCCGAGCGGGACGAAGCGGCTGGCCGGGTCCCAGCGCCGCTCCCAGTTCCGGGTATAGACGAGATAGATCTCGTTGCCCGGCGAGATCTGCCAACGAAAACGGAGGTTGGCCCCCAATTTCTTCGAAACGTCGTCGTATTGGATATAGTTCATCAGCCCCAGGTCGGGAGAGAAGAAAAAGTCGGCCTTGATCTGATACGCGTTTTCGCGGAACGTCCCTTCCGGAAGCCGGCCGTGGACGATGTTCGCGTTCAGCGACAGGGTCGCGTAGCCCTTGAATTTCAGGCCGAGGCCGATCTCGATGTCGTCATAATGTCCGGAATAAAACTGGCCGAAGCGCCAGCTCAGGTCGAGCGTCCAAGGCCGGTGCGACGCGGAATTGAATTCGAAGCGGTACTTCGTGAAGTCATAGCCGCCTCGCCCGAGGACGACGCCGTCGGCCACTTCGAAATCATTCGGCAGGACGTCGCGGCTGGGGATGATGTTGAATTCGATATGCTCCCCGCTTTCGGTCCGCAGGTTGAGGGGGGCCGTGAAAATCTCCCTTGTTTCGAGCCGGCCCTTCAGATCCCAATGGTATGAGATCTCCAGCTCGAAGAAGAACTGCCGGACGAGACCGCCGATCCAACCCTTCTCTGGCCGGGGCTGGAAGGTGAAGCCCGACTCCCACGACTGGACATTCTTCCGGGCGAGGAATCCGAGCCCGGGGTCCAGGGCGTCCCCGTAATAAGAATAGTTGGTCCGGCAGTCCCACAGATCGTTGGGGTAATCCATCCGCAGGCCATAAGCCTGGTGCTTGCCGGTCATGTTCTCGTTCCAATTGTAAACATACCAGGCGCCGGCGTTGAAGTTTTGATCGCCGAAGAACCGCGATGTCTGATAGGTCAGATCGAACCCGACCAGATTGTTCTTCTCCCCCGTCGGACTGCCGTGGGTGAAGACGAGCCCGATCTTGCTTTCGGCCAGGACGTTCTGATAGACGCGCGCCGCCACGAAATTCTCCGAAGGCAACCCGTTGAATCTCTCGGTCTTCACGTCCAGGATCGAGAGGCTGGTGTCCCCCAATTTGCCGAAGAGCTTCGTTCCGAAAGCGACGGGGACCTGACGGCCCTCGTAAAGGCCGATCTTCCGGCTGAAGAAAGGCGAGAAATTCTCTCCTCCCCCGCCGAAATTGAAGATTTCCGAGCCCTCCAGAAAGAACGTCCTCTTTTCGGGGAAATAGAGAGGGAACCGGGTCAGGTTGATCCGCCGTTCATCGACTTCGGTTTCGGCGAAATCAGTATGGTAGCTGAAGGCCCCGACGAAATTGGGAGTGAAATTCTTATAGAGGTCGAAGCCGCCGTCGAGCGTCCAGTCCGCGGACGTCCCCGCGGCGAAATCCTTATCGCTCCGAACGATTCCGTAAGGACGGAAGGTCAGACCCAGGCCCTGCTTGACTCCGCCGATCCCCTCGAGCGCCGCGGCTTCCATCGGATTGTTGAAAAAGCTGTTGCGCGTCGAGGCTGAGAGACGATCCGTCTCTTGTTTCCGGGCGATGGTG
>Ga0315297_10000406_pt1 | contig 25044 bp, 20 predicted proteins | sample YL17G15_0_MG_FD_203628 | JGI IMG/M metagenome (GOLD analysis project Ga0315297, IMG submission 203628) | Sediment microbial communities from Yellowstone Lake, YNP, Wyoming, USA - YL17G15_0 | ecosystem: Environmental > Aquatic > Freshwater > Lake > Sediment | place: USA: Wyoming | collected... | reverse complement strand
CCACAATCGCCAAGGGATACAAGGATGGGAGTGCCGGCCTCAAGATTGCCCTAGGGCACGGGCTGATAGAATTCCCCCTGATGGCCCTAATCATCCTGAGCCTCGGGGTCGTGTTCGAGAACTCGCTGGTCCAGGCGGGGATAGGTTTGGTGGGTGGGGCGCTCCTGGTCTTCCTGGGAGTCATGATGGTCCGCGCGAGGAAGCATATCGCCCTCGAGGGGACCGAGGTGTTCCCACGGAGCACGGTGGTCACGGGCGCGCTCACCACCTCTGCGAACCCGTACTTCTTCCTCTGGTGGGCGACCGTGGGCGCCCTCCTGATATACACGGCGCAGGAATTCGGGCCGGTCGTCGTGCTGGTGTTCGCCATCGCCCACTGGAGCTGCGACCTCGCATGGTACTCGTTCACTTCGTTCGCGGTGTTCAGAACGAGGCACATGTGGACCCCGCTCGTGCACGAGGTGGTGTTCGGGGTCTGCGGTGCGCTGATGATTGCCTTCGGGGTCTACTTCATGGTGGGCCCGGTCGCGGAGCTAGCCTGAATGCCCTCATGCTCCGCGGATGTTTCACGACTTCGCAGGAGGCCGACCGCTCGCCGATGCCGCGTCCCGCAGGCGAGCCAGTTTCATGCTTGTACCATAAACGCCTTATCCGCTCCCACCATTCTGCGCGACAGAGCCGTACTGATACGGACATTGGAGGTAGGGTAAGATGAGACGAGGGGCATTGGGAATCGTATTGATGGCAATCACCGCAGTCGCGGTCATCGGGATGCAGGGCGTCCTGGCGGGACCGGTCCAGTCGCTGACCGCATGTCTGAAAACGGAACCCGGACAGCCTCTGGGCACCGCGGTCTATTCGTGGTGGGACGACGACACCGCGAGGCTCGAGATAGAGGTCGCTGGAGCAGTCCCGGGCACGTACTGCATATTCGTCGACAAGGTGAAGATGGACGTGAAGTTCACCGTTGACGACACCGGAGCGGGCGCGTTGAAGCTGGACACCAGATGGGGCAACGTCATCCCGGTCATCGTGGCTGGCTCGACCATATCCATGAAGAACTGCGCCGACACGACCATCGTGATCTGCGGCATGTTCAAGTAGGGCAGGCCGAAGAAGCGGGCCCGGCCAAACTCCTTCCCATCGTTCTTGTTCTGAACTGGCAGCGTATTGACGATCGTCCTTGGACTATCGTTCAGCCCGTCACGAAGACAGTGGTTCTGGCGGAGAGGTTCCGCTCCAGACACAGGGCGCCCGCGACTATCGTGTACGAGTCTGGATGAGGGACCTGAGACCCCTCATCGTCGATCTGGTGCCAATCGCAGCCGCCAACAAGCGTCTCGCCAGGCTCAAGGGTCTCATGGACGATCCACCACAACGCAATCTGCCGGATCGCACATACCAGCGCTCCGGAGGAATCGTACACGGAGAAGGCTGAGACGAGACTGCTGTTGAAGGTCAGATCGACCGAGTCGTCCCCGCGGTTCACGAATTCGACGCGGATTGCCACCAACTCTCCTGGTAGGTACTCAGTCTTATCCGCCTGGACGGTGAAGACGACTCCTCCGTCCACGGTCTCAACTACCGCGACCGTGACGACCACCGAGGCGAGGACGACGATGGCTATGATAACGACAGTCCAGAACCTGTTCTCGGCCGAAGGACCCGATCCAGACTGCCCTGAGCGTGGGCCACCCATTGTCGCCATTCAATGGCCTCCATCGATAGAGAGGTAGCTACCGCTATACAAGCATTCCAGCGGCACGTCCCAGTGCAGCCTGGCATGCAGAGACCGCACTCGGATCCCGATCATGCCGTCCGACCACGCTCAGGAGCGGTAGGCCGCAACATCGATCAAATGGAGGGCCGCCGCGATGTTCCCCGCAAGGTCCTCCTGGATCGCGCGTTCGACGTCGCCTGAGATGACTGCCACCCACTCAGAGTAGGGGCCAACGGTGTGCACGTTGTTGTACCACCCGCCCACCTCGATGCAGTACGCATACACGTCGGCCGCTCCATAGAGCCAATCCAGAGAGTCACCCGTCGTGGGGTACATCTCGGAGGACTGGGACGCGTAGTACCCCGTCAGCTCGGCGAGCTCCATCCCCACGCTGACCAAGTCATCGTTGTCCGAGGTCGACTCCGTGGTGTATCCCCAAGGCCACATCAGCCATTGCGCCGTGCCGTGGAAGTCGGCCGCGTACTGGAAGTCGTGACTCAGCACGAGGTCCCTGATGGCCTCCGTCTCAGGCTCGGAGAACGCGGACGCACCGCAGTATACCGGGCTGGATGTGTCGTCCGAGGTGCCCGCGCCTCCCCAATCGCCTGCGGTGTCGTCCGTCTGGGCCCCGTCGAAGTTGCGGTTCAGGTCCACGCCGAAGGTATCGTCCCCGTTGTCCCTCCTGTTCTTCCTCCATGTGTCGTCGACATGAAGGGCGTACTCCATCCCATCAGGGTTCGCGACCGGGATTATCCAAGTCTCCCGCTCGTTCACAAGGGCCGTGATCCTCTCGTCGACCCCGTACAGGTCGGTCAGGTTCTCTATGAGGCACAGCATGATCTCTGTCGGAGCCATCTCCCCTGCGTGCAGGTGCGCGATCAGAAGCACCTCGGGCTCGTTCTCCTCCTCGCCTACATTATCGGATATCTTGATGGCTAGGATGTCCCTGCCTTCGGCACCTGAGATTCCATTCTCCTTCTCCCAGCTGTCGCCGATGTCGTAGAGCTTCGCTATGCTGCTGTGAGAGATCTCGGTGGACTCAAGGATGTCGACAACGGCAGGGAAATCATGCCAAACGGAAGTCTCATCTGGCCAGTTGTCCCCGGGCCCCGCCATTGACGCGACAGGGGTGCCCGTCCCTGAGCCGCTGACGGCCGCAGACGGAAGCACCAGCATTCCGAACACCGCTGCTGACACACAGACCAAGAAGAACCTCCTAATCAAACGCGACTCCCCCAAACCATTCCCCGCACTCGCAGCCAGCATGGTCAGACGACCGTGCAGGCAGTACTCGCAATCAGCCCTTCGCTATAAAAACGCTTTCGGGCCTCCGTAGGTTCGTGGCAGTGGACTTGACGGCGTGAATCCGCGCTCACTTGAAATAGCGGCAGGTTGTTCGCACTGGCGTTCGAACGCACGAGGGGGATCTGGCGTGTTTGGAATCCACAGGGGCATTGAGTGTGCATCGATAGCATTGGCGATACTGTTCTCCGGTCTGGGCGTGTCGTTCTTAGGAATGGCGGAGTGCATGGACCCAGCTGAAGTCGACCTGACCGTTTCCGACATATTCTGGTGCGACATGTTCGGAGTGGCCGACTCGGTCGTTCCGGTCATCACTTCCGGCCAGCCGTATGATATCTACGCGACCGTCTCCAACCTGGGAACCACCAAAGTCGGATGGTCGTCCGCGACCCTGAGCATCGACGGCTCGCCTTTCGGTAGCCCGGTGGTGATCGACTGCCTCGACGCTGAGGCCACAGCCACCGCCTGCTGGGCAGGGGTGTTCACATCCGAGGCCGGGGAGCATCAGGCCTCCGTGACCGTGGACCTCGAGTGCTGCGCCACCGAGCTCGACCCCGAGAACAACTTCGCTATGGAGGTATTCACCGTGGTCGAGGCGGAGTGGACCTTCGCCGTGTATCTGGACGCGGACAACAACCTGGAATACATGGGATTCCTGGACTTCCTCGAGATGGCCCTGGTCGGCACGACCCCCGAAGTCAACATGGTGGTCCAATTCGACAGGGCCGAAGGGTACTACACAGACTACGGCGACTGGACGGACGCGAAGAGGTTCCTGATAACGCAGGGCATGGAGCCATGGGCAGAGTCCGCCTACGAGGACCTGGGAGAGGTGAACATGGGCGATGAGGAAACGCTCTCAGACTTCGCCTTCGACACCTTCGACAGGTTCAGGTCGGCAAGGACCAGTCTGGTGCTGTGGGACCATGGCGCCAGCTGGTATGGAGGATGCTGCAGGGACGAGGCGTCAGCCAACGACTCGCTCAAGACCGACGAGATGAGGAGTGCCCTGATGGACGCCACCGGAGTCCTCGGCACCCAGATCGACATCGTCGGGTTCGACGCCTGCGTCATGGCGTCCATGGAGATCTGCTACGCCTTCGAAGGCCTCTGCGTGGACTTCGTGGCTCCAGAGGCGATGGTCTCTGGCACGGGCTGGCCGTACGACGCCGTCACTCAACAGCTTGTTGCGAATCCTTCGATGGGGTCTGAGCAGCTCTGCGAGGTCATGGTCTCAGAGTACATCATAGAGTATGAGGGATCGTCGATTGACGTTCTGTCCGCGTTCCGCGTCGATATCGTCTGTTCGAGCGTGAGGGACGCTCTGTCGGAGTTCGCCGACAGCCTGCTCGCCGGAGGGGACAACTACGACGGACGCATCCAGTCCGCGAGGAATGCGGTCTGCGGTTTCGACATCATCCTGACCGACCAGTCATACAAGGACACCTACAGCGCGGACCTGTACACCTTCGCGCGCGAAGTAGCCTCGCGCATATCCGACGAGCGGGTGAAGGTCGCCGCGGAGAACCTGATGATGACGCTCGAGGACGCGAGGATCGTGCTCGGGGTTGTTGCTGAGTACAAACCGTACGGCGACATCTTCGGCCTGACGATATTCTGGCCCGAGCAACCCCTGTACCTGGACGAGTACCCCGCGGAGCGCCTGTCGGTCGACACCAGTTGGGACGAGTTCCTGCTCGACTACTATTCCGAGTGAGCGAGCGCGGCCGAGCCATCCAATCGAGTTTGCATGCAGCTCTCCGTACGGAATGATTTCGGATCAGATGCCGAGCTTCGCATCCCATGACGTTCCAGCAAAGAGCATAGGGAAGAAAGGTCATTCGGGAGATGGGGGCGGTGCAATCACCCAACTTAAATTGCCAAGAAGCAAGAACCGCAAGATCGAGGAGCGTATCGAAAAGCATCGGAAGGGAAGACCGAGCAAGAAGAAGTAGCAGAGGTTACTGGGGATCGGAAGAATGGCAACTAAATGCCCGAGTTGTGGAGCCAAGAATCCTGAAGGCCAGAAGTTCTGTGGAGAATGCGGCGTCAGCCTGACTGGGCCTCTCCTGCCAAGAGCGGGACTGCTGAAATGCCCCAATTGTGGGTTTGACAACCCAGAGGGCAAGAGATTCTGTGTCAGCTGTGGCAGCATGATATCTCGGCCGCCGAAGTCGGACACGTCGAAGCGGGTAAGAAAGGAGTAAGAGCGTCTAGTTCGATGCAGCCACCACCCAATCGAAGAATGGCCAGATGGCTTCTATTCCCTTCCGGCTTATCCTTATCGCAAGAAAAGACCGATTGTAAGGGGTTTTGTCGGCCAGGTTCCAGTCCTGATTATAGCTTCAGGATGTTCCTTGCCTTGTTCTCGTCGCTGACAGCGAGCGCCACATGCACATGCTTCGAATCCTTGTCAAGCATGTACGCGGCATCGATGTTGATGCCTTCCTTGGCGAGCGCTGCCGAGATCCGGGCGAGCTCCCCGGGCTTGTCCTCGAGCTTGGCCACTAGCAGATTCCTCTCGGAAAACTGCATGTTGGCCTGGCTGAGACTTTTGCGGGCAGTCTCGGGGTCGGACGCGACGATTCTCACGACCTCGGCTCCATGCTCTGTCGAGATTGAGCGGATGTTTACGCCGTCCTTCTGCAGGACCTCCGTCACACGCGCTAGCTCTCCCGACCTGTTCGCTAGCTTCACGCTAAACTCCTTTTCCATATTTCTTCCTCCATTCACAGGAACAAGTTCGCAAGAGATCTCCACCGCGTAGGAGACAGAGAAGAATCACGTCTTGACCCAGTGCAATATGAATAACGCGCTTCGTCACTCAACCACGTGATGCTGCTACACGATATGGGGGTAGCAGCAGACGATGGTATAGGATAAACCGGAGAATGAAAGAGCCCCGCAACAGTGACTACGAGCAACTGACAAACCAGATGGAGGGCTCCAGAGTCCCCCAGACGGTGCGTGGGAGTATGCTCTCATCAGAGAAAGGGTATGAACGCCTCAAGGTCTGAGAAAACTATGGGAGGGAGGCAAAGATGAAGGTGTGGAGAGGTCCAACTCGATCCGATAACCCTCTGATTGATGGCATGCTAAGAGAGGCTCCCCGCACGCGACATTCTGGCATCAGACTACATGTGACACCGCCTGATGATGCGGGAGAGACCAATGCCCAACCCCAGCGCTTCAGCGCGCCCTCCCGGCGCATGACCGTCGCTCAGCACGCCGCGAAAAGGCTGTCGTCGTCGGCCTCCAGCTTCTTGATCCTCTCCCTCCCGGGAGCGACCACGCACGAACCTACAGCCTTGAGCCACTCCTCGGGGGATACCAAGCGCTGGGTCTTGCTGATGTATGTGATATCCGCGTCCTCCACTCCCTCGAGCGGATCGATGTAGCCTTTGACGAAGACGGCGATGTGGTTCCTGCTCCTCGCGAAGACCGAGACTATGATGGACGCATGGAAGGACTGGAACGTCTGCGCGATGTATGTTATGACGATCTCGTCGCTGGGCTTCAGGCGAGAGATGCGCTTGTACAAGTTGTTCGATTCTGTGAACGAAAGCCCCGGCAGAACTGCCTATGCCTCGGCCGTAATCTGCGATGTCCGTATGCCAAGATAGCCAAACTGGGTCAACGGCACTGGATTCAGGCTCTGGTCGCGCAGGCGTCCGCCGGTTCAAATCCGGCTCACTTCGCCCCTGATTGAGAATGAGCCAGCCGTCGCGTTATGAAGTCGGCTCCCTGCACAGATTGATCCTGGGCCAGATCACGCGGTCTGCATCTCATTGCATGTGAACCAAACTTCAGAAAGGGCATTAGGGGGGCAAGCCTATTCAGAGGGCGGAGGGCAGGTAGATGTCCGCGATTGCCAACGTCTATATGATCGACAAGAGTAAGGTGGAAGAACTGAAGAAGATGGCTGGAGTAGTGCCTGAGATAAGGAAAAGCCTCTTCGGAAAGGTCAAGGAGACAACGGATCCTTTCTGGGAGTGGTTTCAGAAGAACACCGTCAAAATAGCCAGTTACAATGGTTCTGGATTCATATATCCGACTCTGATAGTCTACCTTGAAGAGAAGAGAGGTGTGGATCTGTTGAAGCTTGAGATGAAAGATATCTCAGATTATGTTTCGGAAAAGAGACCCTATCTCAAGATCCTGATTACACCTGGGGAGGCGTCCAGACTTGCACCTAGACTCGATCGATCTTCGTTCTCGGTCGAGGAGGTGATGAAGTTCTTCCAAGAGTTTGAAGAGAAGGAACCTCCGCCGGCAGTCAACATAATCGAGGCCATCCAAATGCTGCACGATTCCATGCTGAAAGTTGGTCCTGACCAGATCATGGTCTTCGACGTCGGTTGAGACTATACCAGAGAAGTGGTGGGTTCAAATCCTGTTCCATGCATGTTCAAGTCAGAATGTCGAGGGATTAGAGAATAGTTTGAATATCCGATACTGGGTTTGACGTCTCATGATTAGCTGGAAGTTCTACCCATCAGCCAGAAGGATCCCGCCCCATCTCAAGGACGTTATTGGAATCTTCGAAAGAAAACATGACCAGATTTCATCCTCCAGTCACAATCTAGGCAGCAATGCTGTACTGAGCGAGTTGAGAGAAGAGTTGGAACGCCTTGGATACAAAGTGGAGCGTGGGGCCAAGGAGAAGGTCAAGGTGCCAGTACTTTTCGGAGAGAACGGGAGGATCGAGAAATCATTCGACGTTGATGCATTTCAGGAGAACAGCGGCACCGTCATAGAGGTCGAAGCCGGTAGAGGAGTGACCAACAACCAGTTCCTGAAGGACTTCTTCGAGGCTTGCACGATGAATGAGGTACGCTACTGCGTTATTGCAGTTCGAACCGTCTACTCTGGACGGTCAGATTATAGGACTGTAACATCGTTTATGGATGCCCTCTATGCGAGCGGCAGAACATCTCTCCCACTGGACGGACTACTGCTGGTTGGATATTGATGAAGTAGGCACACAAGGTGGCTGCACTAGGCCGTACCCAACAGAAACGTCCATGCCCGAGCGCTATCTTCAGCTAGCACTGCCAACACTATTATAGTCGGACAATCGATTTTCCGCTGGTGATTACGTGACTGTGGGACGAGATCTACACGCATACTCTCCGGAAGAGACGAAGATGTGGGCAAAGAAGAAGAACCTAGGCCCTGGAAGGGTCAAGGGAACCAAGGATGGAATCCAATTCGTGGAGAAAGGTGGCAGTGATAAGGTCGATGAAGTAGATTGGGAGTTCTTCGACTCTGTGCTGAAGAAGAAGAAGCTCGCAGTATACGGTACTAAAGAGGGATGGATGCGGATAATGCGGAAGAAGAGCTAGAGAATCGCAGGTATGGCTCTGCAAGTGCTTCGTGATCTTACAAGAGGGTTGCTGTGCGAGAGAGTTGTTCAGAAGTAGCGCCGAGACCGATGGCCGAACTGCAGGAGGATACGTCTCTGGAAGACCCGGTGCAACGGAAGGCGAGCTCCAGAAAGGGCAAATCGCCCTGGATGGCGTGGCCATCGGACAGCAAAGCTGAGATTCCCATCCTGTCAGAACATCCGTGCTTTGATCGCACCTGGGGATTGGAACGAATAGATGGCAGATGGAAGGAGTCACTTTCTCTGTCGATCGAGCGCGGGCGAATCAGGATTCCTTCCGGGACACGTAGTCGCAAAAGAATCCTGAGATCAATCGACGATGTGGCATCCCGGACATACCACGCTGCGCGGATGCTGCAGACCTATTTCGAGAATCCGTCTCACGGCAACTTCCGGAATCCGTTTCTCGAATCCATGTACATCATGCTCTCCTGGAGAACGAGGATCCAAGATGCCGAGGCCGGGCTGAGAGAGGTGATTCTGGCTTTCAAGAGTCCCAAAGACCTAGTGAAGAGAGATGCCCTTCCACGATTGCGGAGCATAGTCGGTCACTCCGGATTCGCCGAAAAGCGACCAGAGATGATCGTGGAATTGGTCAGACGTTTCATGAAGCGCTTTCCCGACGGCAATACATCTGTTATGGCATCCTGGAAAGACGATGAGATCATTGAATTCCTGACCGGGATACCTGGAATAGGTCGGAAGTCTGCGCTATGCATCATGATGTACTCGCTGGGCAAGACGAGATTCCCGATCGACACACATGTCGGCCGCGTCATCAAGAGAACTCAGACACTTCACGAACTTGTCGCTGTCGAAGAAGACACCAATCACAAGGTACTGCAGGCGGAGGCGGAGTTCGCCGTTCCACCGAGCGTCAGAAGAGCTCTCCACACAGGGTCTGTGGCATTGGGTCAGCGGATATGTAGGCCGAGCAACCCATCTTGTGGCAAATGCCCCATTAGCGGCATTTGTCAGTTCAACAGACAGAGATTGCTGAAACGTGCTGAGTCCGCTCCTTTCAGTCACATAGACCTCTTCTGTGGTGCAGGTGGCTTCTCCGAAGGATTCAACAGAGAAGGATTCAGAACCGTTCTCGCTGTTGACTGCGAACCATCCGCTTGCGATACCTTTCGAATGAACCACCCTTCAATGCCCGAAGGGAATGTCTTATGCGAAGATCTGGCCCTAAGGCAGGTAAAGAGTATCGTCAAGAGATGTGATGGATGGAACGGCCAATTCAAACGAGGCCATGTCGACGTGCTAACAGCTGGAATTCCCTGCCAGGGATTCAGCAAGGCCGGCTATCGCTCGAGGCCTGGTATGAAGTACGACCCGCTGGGAGATCCGAGAAACCTGCTCTACAAACGAGTGCTCCTGTGGATCCGCGACCTTGAGCCACGGTATGTAGTCTTAGAAAACGTCCCGGAGATCAGATCGGCGGGCGGAAAAGATGTGCGGATCCTCGATTCAATCTGCGGGGCACTTCGCCGGATGGAGTATCGAGTCGATCACCAGGTGGTCAATGCATTCGATCACGGTACCCCCCAGATACGGCTCAGGATGATCATCCTGGCTTCTCATCGCTCAGCGCCAGAGATAAAGTTGGACGAACTCGAGAAATATTCGCACTCTGGAATGACTGTGCGCGAAACATTTGCTGGACTTCCGCCGCTCAAGAGCAATAGCGGTTTGTGGTACCTAAGACACGGAGATGCCCTCCTGACCAGCCATGTCACTAGGTTCAACAACGAAGAGGATCTCAGGATATTCGAGGCGCTCAGGCCTGGTGAACACTACGAGCAATTCATCATCAGAAGAAGAGACATAATCGAGGATCGACGCAAGGGCAGGAAACGCGCAGTCTACGGAACGAGGAGTTTCTCTGACAAGTACCATAAGCTCGACGCGGAGAAACCTGGCCGGACCATTGTGGCCCACCTCAAGAAGGATGGAAATGGATACATACACCCAAGCGAACCCCGCTCGATATCAATTCGGGAGGCGATGCGTATTCAAGGATTCCGAGATGATTATGTGCTCTGTGGGAGCGGTGCCAAGCAGTACATTCAAGTTGGAAATGCCGTCCCGCCTCCACTCTCAAGAGACATCGCACGACTACTGGCGGATCATTTGGAGCACGCGAGCAGGAGAAGACCGTCTAAGTCGCCATGATACTAGATTATGGACATGTGCCCAGATCGAACCTGGCATCCTCATGACTGAAACACCAATATACCAGTTCATGACATACTTGGTCGACACCCAGATGATTCAGCAGCAGACCAAGCGTTGATCTTCGATGAAGTTGTCAACATAGACGTGGTTGAGGGGGATAATGGCGGAATACGAAGAGGTGCCTCCAAAGGCGGACTCGATGGTCGCTTCCATGCGCGCAATTGGATACGACCTTCCGATGGCAGTCGCAGATATCATAGACAACAGTATTTATGCCAGGGCCAAGAACGTCTGGGTTGACTTTGACTGGGCAAATGGCAATCCCTGGATAAGAGTGAAAGATGACGGAAAGGGAATGACCGATGATGAATTGCGGGAAGCGATGCGCCTAGGCGGAAAGGGGCCCAAAGAGTTGAGGGAACCTGAGGACCTAGGTAGATTCGGCCTCGGTCTTAAGACTGCATCTTTCTCCCAGTGCAGAGTTCTGACCGTTAGAACAAAGACGAAGGGCGGAACACCAGCAACAAGATGCTGGGATCTAGACGTTATCGAGAAGACTAACAAATGGCAGTTGAGACTGCTGCCTCCGGATAGCGCAGAACCAATGCTTGAGGACCTAGATCTGCTGGAGAGCGGGACAGTGGTACTCTGGCAACAACTTGACAGAGTCGTCGACGCCTCCAATGATCCCAAAGTGGCTAAGACTGTCTTCAGTAACAAATTCATCGATGTCCGGAAGCACCTAGAGATGGTGTTTCATCGGTACATGAGCGGGCCGACCAGATTGAGCATATCGATCGGGAGAACACCCCTCAAGCCCTGGGATCCTTACCTTACTTCAAATCAATTCACCCAGGAACTCTCTACTGAGAGATACGAAGACGGTTCGATAAGGATAATTCCATACGTCCTTCCGCATGTCTCAAAGAGAACTGAAACGGAAACCGCGGCGGGATCAGGAACGAAGGGATGGAATGCACATCAAGGGTTCTACATATACAGGAATCGTCGAATGATAGTATCTGGGGGGTACCTGGATTTCGGTCTCAAGCCTGAAGAGCACTACAAACTCGCCAGGATAATGGTCGATCTGAAGAATGACATGGATAGCGAATGGCGGATTGACGTTCGGAAGGCTGTGGCCATTCCGCCAGATAGATTGAGAGCACAGCTCGAGAAAGTGGCCAGGGCCACGAGGGAAGAAGCGGTGAAGATTTATCGAGCTAGGACGGGGAGAGGTCGGAAGACAGGCCAGAAGAATGTCCAAGAAATCTGGACCAAACACAGAAAGGGCGACAAGATTGTGTATGAGATAAACCGGGACAATGAAGCGCTCAGAAGAATCCTCGCTGAGATTGATCCTCCGGAGCGATGGATCAAGAAGCTTTTTGGGACTATTGAACGGACTGTCCCGCATAGAGAGATAATCATCGACTCATGCAATAGCGAGGACTGCCATGTTGACTTGCCCCCTGATGTTTCCGCACCGGACCGTGGGCTTGTCGACCTTTGCGTCAAAATCTATCAGGAAAGGAGAGCGTCTGGGAGGACTCACGAAGAAGCCTCCAACTTCACCCTGTCGATTGAACCTTTCAACACACATCCGGCCTTCCAGGCCGCCTTGGACATGATAGCAGAGGAGGCTAGCATACGAACAGGACGCACGAAAAGATAATTGGCATGTCGCATGGTTGGTTCAAAGACGAGAATGTCGATCAACAGGAAATCACAACCTTCATTGAAAAAATGAAGATACTCTTTCCTGATGAGATCCTTGATGAGGCGCTGCTATTCAGGCAACTGGAGTCGATACACTCAGTCAGAATCGGTCTGCCTGGCACACTTGATGATAAGACCGATCACGTTGAATGGTTCAATCCGTCGACGAGCGAGGGGCTGAAGCGTGAAATCAAATGGCATTTCTGGACCCATTACTGTGACTACCTTACTGTGAAGAAGGGGTGGTCCAAGAACCTGATTCTCAGCATCGATAGTCTATCTAGCCAGATATTCTCAAGGCTTGAAGATCCACAAAGACCTGGTCCATGGGATCGGCGAGGCATGGTGATGGGCAGTGTTCAATCTGGAAAGACTGCAAACTACACAGCGCTCATCACGAAGGCTGCGGATGCGGGTTACAAGCTCATTGTTGTCCTCGCAGGCGTTCATGATAGTTTGAGAAGTCAGACTCAGACGAGACTGAACGAGGAGTTTCTGGGTTACGATGTGGACCGCGTAACCAAAGTCACCGGCGGAGAAAGGCGGATAGGAGTCAGGGAGATGTTCGAGAACCACAACCCAGTGTATACGCTCACGAGCAGCAGCCAGAAAGGCGATTTCAGCAAGCTAGTAGCCTCGCAGAGCGGCATATTTCCCAGTAACGACAGTCCTCCCATCATACTAGTCATCAAGAAGAATGTCAGCATCCTGCGCAACCTGATAGGATGGATTCCATCAGTCATCAGCCAGACATATACCGACGGGAGCAAGGTCATAACGGACATTCCGTTGCTGCTAATCGACGATGAATGCGACTTCGCCTCCATAAACACAAAGGAGCCTGATAGGGATGAGAACGACAAGATCGTGGAGGAATGGGACCCCACTACTACAAACAGGCTGATCCGCCAGTTGCTCCATCTGTTTCGAAAATGCGTCTATGTCGGTTACACCGCCACTCCTTATGCCAACGTGTTCATTCACTTCGATGATACTCATCCACGTTACGGTGAGGATCTCTTCCCGCGCAGTTTCATAATCAGCCTGCCAGAGCCAAGCAACTACCTGGGACCTGACAAGATCTTTGGCTTCGACGAGACTGCCGACGACGATATTGAGGCCGCTGAACCGCTACCATTGGTGAGACTCGTTGATGACTTCTCCAATCACATCCCCGAGGGACACAACAAAGAACTTGCAGTAGATGATTTGCCAGAGAGCCTAAAGAAAGCTTTGAAGTGCTTCCTGCTGGCCTCTGCAGCTAGACGCATAAGATCCGAGGGAGTTCCTCACAATTCCATGCTCATACATGTCACGAGGTTCACCAATGTTCAGCAGCAGATCAAGGTGCTGATAGACAAGGAACTTAGCGGACTCGTCTCTAGGATTATGAGCAGGGACGATCTTGCAGATTTCCGTGAAATCTGGGAACAGGATTTTGCCCAGACGTCAGCGGATATGGCTGTGCGAGGGTTCAGGGATTCTGCAGTGCACAAATGGGATGAAATTGAGAGGAGTCTGGGCGTGATCGGAAGAGTTGTCACTGCCAAGCTGATAAATGGAACTGTGCGAGATGCTCTTGATTACAAGGATGCGGAGATTGCAGCAAACAGCCGAAGCAGAAGCGGCGAAGAAGTCCCTTGGGAAGAGCGAGGTGTCAGCACAATAGTCATTGGAGGCGACAAACTCTCGAGAGGACTTACTCTGGAGGGGCTGACAATCAGCTACTACCTCAGAGCTTCAACCCTCTACGATACGTTGATGCAGATGGGAAGATGGTTTGGATACAGGGGAGGCTATGCAGATCTCTGCAGAATATTCACTACTGAGGAGCTCGTCTCCTCCTATCGTCACATAGCATTGGCCACGAGGGAGCTGAGAGAGGATATTGAATACATGTCAGATTTGAAACTAACTCCGAGGGAGTTTGGCTTGAAGGTTCGCAGTCACCCAGGCAGACTAGCTGTGACCTCATTGGGCAAGTCCAGGAACAAACAAGAGATTTCGCTGTCGTACGAGGGACGGATATCCGAAACGATAGCATTTGACCCGCGATACTCTCGGAACAACATAGGATCCCTTGAGAAGCTGGTTGCTGACATAGGAAGAGAACCCGATAGAGGTCAAGAAGGGAAGAGAAGATATCGATGGACAGGAGTAACTCCAGACGTCGTGCTTCGTTTCCTCACATCCTATAAGACTCACACTCGCAGCACGAGGCTTGTCGACCCGAAGGCAATTGCCCGGTACATTGAGAGACAGAATCTCCAGAACGAGCTGACCAGCTGGGGTGTGCTCCTCGTCTCCAAGGACGTCTCAATTGATCCAGAAGAGGCTAGTAAATCTCATTCTGTCAAGATTGGCGAGTATGAGGTGAGATGTGTTACGAGAAAACCACTCAAGATAAGCGCTGACAAGATATCCATCCGGAGACTTGTCAGCCCTGTTGACGAATCATTGGACCTTTCGACTGAAGAACTCGAAAGGGCGAGATCTATCGATAGAGGGAATCCAAACAGAACGAATATCGACAGCGACCTCCCATCGGGACCAGCAATCAGACAGTCAAGGCCAAAAGATAGAGGATTGTTGATTGTCTACCTCCTGACGGGGGAGGATAATGGCAACTCATATGGTGGAGAGGGAAACGAGATCGTCGGATTTGCCGTCAGCTTCCCGAGAAGCGATACTGCGGAGCCGATTGAATACTGGGTCAACCCAGTATATCAAGAAGAAGAGCAACACTACACTTGAGGAGCTGGCACATGGTACAAGATCTTGAGGAAATCTGGAGAGAGCTCGAGAGTCGTTATGCTGGCGAAGAGGGAGTTTACAGAAGACTCGACCTAGAACATGAGACTGGAATCAGGATGGCGGTCCTGAGCCCGGGTCGGACATGGTCCATATTGATTGAAATAAACCCAGACGATGAGAGCGTGCTTCTTCCTCCGCGTTGGCGCGGTATGGGGTTTAAAATACTCCCGTTGGCCGGCCCTGAACCGGGCATGAAACACATCTGCCTGTATGTCGACACTCCTGATCATCGACCTGTCTTCACAGCACTGTGCTCTGACATAATTCGAACCCTCGAATCATCCGAAAGGTCTGCACGAGTAAGGAACCTGCAGGAATGCTTCCATCGCTGGGCGAGGTTCTTTGAAAAGTGGGGCCAGGAGGGTATGACCCTAGAGAGGCAGAGAGGGCTTCTCGGCGAGCTGGTGTTTCTAGACACGCTATTGAATCGTGTGCAATCTCTCCTTGCAGCGGTGTCAACTTGGAAGGGGTGCACCGGCGGAATTCATGATTTCGTCTGGCGAGACAGAGCAGTGGAAGTGAAGACGACCATGTCAAAGGAGCCACGAAGAGTCTCCGTGAGCAGTGAGAGACAAATGGATGATACTGGACTCGGATCACTCTCTCTTTTCGTTTTGACTTTGCAGGAAATGGAAGCAAGAGCCATGAGCCTTCCAGAGGCTGTAGAGAACGTGAGGCGAAGATTGAAGAAAGACACTAATGCAGCCAGCATTTTTGAAGAGGGTCTAATCTCTGCTGGCTATGTCGACTCAGATGCTGACAAGTATTTGAAACGCTACGCGATAAGAAAGACTGAAGCTTTCCGAGTGCAAGAGGGCTTCCCGCGGATTATCACCGTTTCGTCAGGAGTTGGCGATCTTAAGTACTCCGTGGCTGTCTCAGCGTGCGGATCCTACGCAATGACCACTGATGAATTGTTCGACGTGTTCGAGGGGGAGATCACTGATGACCAGCGTTGAGGAGGCATCGAAACGCTTTCACCTAGAGATCAGCTCCAGATCTGTAGGATTGAGTCTGCTTAAGGAACACCAGTTTGTAGAAGATGTCGCCGAGATTCTAGTAGATGCAGGAGAAATCGAAGACTGCACGAGGTGTTCGTATCAGGCTCGAGGGCTGAAGGTTGACGGGTACTACTACGATTCTGAATTCGGCCAGCTTTACCTGCTAGTGTCACTATGGAAGGATGAATTCGAAGAAGCGAAGTCAAAAGTCACCAGAAGTGAAATTGACGATACGTTTCATCGGTGCATGAATTTCTACAGCAAGAGTCGCGCGAGCCTATCCGATAAAATCGAAGTTGCAAATGAAGCCCATGACCTAGCTAGTCTAATCAATGAATGCAGAAGCGAGATTGTCAGCGTTACTATCATCCTGATTACCGATGGGGTCGCCGAGAGAAGACCTGCAGAACACGAGACTATAGACAATGTGGACATCAAGAAAATCATTTGGGACATAAAGAGGATCTTGGATTTCATCGAAACTGGCGAAAGGGAATCCATTACTGTAGACTTTGGCGAGAGGGGCAAGATACCATGTCTGTCTCAGACCAATGGCGACGGTGTATACAGATCGTACCTAGCATTCATACCCGGAGATCAACTAGCTGACCTGTACTCCACGTGGGGCACCAAATTGCTCGAAATGAACGTTCGAGTGTTCTTATCCGCTCGCGGAAAGGTGAACAAGGGAATTCGTGAGACCATTCTGAACGACCCGAACATGTTCTGCGCATACAACAATGGAATTACGGTCTTCGCGAGAGAGGTCAACTTTGCGAAAGATGATGGACACAGAGGCTGCATTTTGGGTGCCCACGATTTTCAGGTCGTCAATGGCGGTCAAACAGTGGCATCCCTTTATCACGCCAAGAAGAAACAGAAAGCGGACCTCTCTGGCATTCTCGTTCCGATGAAGCTCATCACCATTGATAAGGAGGAGGACATCAAGACACTTGTTCCTCGCATAAGTGAGTACTCTAACACGCAGAACAGAGTCTCTCTGTCTGATCTTGCCGCCAACGACGAACCCCATCCTGAGCTTCACGAGCTCTCCAAGAGACTGCAGGCGCCTGATCCCACGGGCGGATCGATAGTAACCTACTGGTTCTATGAGAAGGCTAGGGGTAGCTATGAGGAAACCCGGCGACTCGAAGCTAGGACTCCGGCCAAGGAAAGGGCATTTGACGCACTTTACCCAAAGAATCAGAGATTCGACAAAGGACTATTCGGGAAGGTGTGGAATACCTATCTCCAGAAACCCTATCTTGTGTCACTTGGGTCTCAGAAGAATTTTGCCGAGTTCAATTCTTGGTTGAGGGAGCAGGAGCACGAGCTCGAGCCGTTCTTCAGACAAACAGTGTCCCTGCTAATCCTCTGGCGAGATGTCGAGAGGATCGTCAGGAACCAAGGGTTTGAAGGATACAGGCACAACATTGTGACCTACACACTGGCATGGCTGTTTGAGCTAACTCAATCAAGGATAGATCTTGATAAGATATGGCGGGAGCAGAAATCCGGGGATGGAGTGCTCGAGGCGGCAGAGGAAATGTGCCAGATCGTTAATGCACACATTCGAGACACCACTCAGAACGTAACTGAATGGTGCAAGAAGGAAGAATGCTGGCGATCACTCCTAGCAAAGAACTACAATCTACCGAGTGAGGTCGAATCCAGCCTTCTGGGACATGATACACCCGTTACGAGGTACGACCCAAGGACGAGGGACGAGCGCGAAGCTGTAGAGTTCTGCATGCAGAAGGGATCGCAAGCTTGGTTCGATCTGTCTGTGTGGTTGAAAGGACACAATTTCCTAACGCCGAAGGCGCGGAGCCAATGCTTCAATATGGGTAGGTTCCTGCAACGAAGAAAGGAGCCCTCTAGGGTACTCTCGTTCGCGTGCAGAAAGATCTGGCAAGATGCAGCGTTGCGAGGATGGGACTCGAACAAAGCTGACCCGACGAAATCAGACAACTGAACGGATGAACCGCGACTGGAGCGCAACCCCGGTTCCAACGAGGTTAGCTTTCCAGACGCCTCATAGAGCTCCTCCATTTGCCCCTAATTGACAATTCTTATCTGTTCTCTGATTTAATGAAACTAGCGGTGTGCCAGGTAATTCACACTAGTCTAGAACTTCCGCGCAGTGACTAGCACAGAATTGATGTTGAACTTGGCCTGCTTTGGAGCAAGTGCTCCGCTTCAATAGCTGAAGTGTACATGTAACCAGAACCGATAGCTCTCGGTGCCATATGTCCTGCAAGGGGATCAGATGCGCCGTTATGCTGCAATCTTGGTCTACAAGGGACTGATTGAAGATGTATCAATCTTCGAAAGCTCTACCGATGCAAACGAATGGGTCACAACACTAAGGCATGTGTACGGCTGGGAAGATACGTCATATTCGCTCATTTGGGACACAATGCATCAGGTTCCTGTTCAGGCACAACACAAATTGAGTCATCGAGGATGACGGAAACAAGGAGTGAGTGCATCCGATAGAATGCAAGCCCTCTGCGCAGTCATTGAATGGCGCACTGGAGACGCCTTCCGAATTACGTCCTCTCTCTATTCCTCCAAAAAACTACGTAACCGAAGTTGTGTCTTGCCTTCCGCCCATGAAGCTGTCTCTGATGAAACAGGGAACTCCCTGGGTCCAAGTCCTGTCCTGTTAGACGCCCCATGACAGCTCTGAGAGATCAATCAGGGTCAATCTCTTCCTGTTGGTCTACCTGAGCCACGACTGAATCCTTGGAAGCGGAGATGAGCCTCTGCATCAATGAAGTCGGAAGCACCTGAAGATCGACATCCTCCAGGTGCTTCTCAAGTACCTTCTTCCCGTTCTTAGAAATTCCACTCGCAGATGCCACGACAGCCTTGATCCTGAAACTCCCGGGATTTGATGATGGCAGAATGAATTCGAGACTCTCCTGTACTTCTCTGACCCTTCCGGCGAAGTCCCTCGCCTCCTTCGGTCCATACTTCTTCTTCGTGTACTTCACATCAACGAGAACAACATCTGTCAGCGTCTCCCCCTTCCGATAGCAGAAGATGTCAACAACCTCGATTCCCTCCAGTATTAGTCGTGGCTGCACGATATAACTCTGCTCGGTGAAACGAAGCTGAAGTAGGGATTCCATGTGCCTTCCCCGACGATAGTTCTCTCCTCCAATCGCAACTGGCTTCCGAATCAACCTTGCTCTGTCCCGCACTACCTTTTGATAGACCTCTTTGGCGTCCTCGTGACAGATGCGACGAGCGATTCTGATCCAAGGAGATTGCGGGTGCTTATCCTGATTCAAAGCTGTGATAACGGGATCGACAGTTCCGGCCTTCGCGTTGACCCATGCCGAAGACAATTGCGAGAGTTCCAGCGTTGTCTCCGAGACAAACGGATGAGAAGGTATAGACGTCGCTATGGATGATACTCGTTCCCCGTCGTCGCACATCATCCCCTCCAGCAAATCGGCCTTCATCAGGATTAGTCGATTTGGGGAGGCTGGTCGTTCAGCTGAAGAAATGACACTCAGAGTCTCGACAGCGTGCCTCAGGTTCGAAGACAACAACGCCATCGATTCGGAGTCTGCTGCTCGATATATGAACTCCAGGCCCTCCAGGAGCGCCAGAGTCTGCTCATATTCATGGAGACTCTTGATTAACCTCTCAGGATCTATACTAAGGTCTAGAGCGAGGTTCCGAGCTCGTGCGAAACTGACGTACCGTCCTTGTTCAATCATCAATGCATTGGCGAACTGCTCGAGCATGGCAAATGATGGCTCCATCAGTACGTTCCTTGGGTCTCTGGGATACCTTATCTCAGATAGTAACGAATGAAATCTTGACAATGAATCATAATCTTCGAATGCAATGAATGTGTTCCATTGCAGGAGAGTCCATGCAGTTCTTCCAACCGGGGATGATCTCCTTTCTTCAATCAATGTTCGGAGTCGCCAAGCGCGCTCATTGTCTCCAAGATAGATACATAGGTTCATTGATCCCATGACGTCAAGCACCAAATCGCTGTCGTCCACTCCCAACTCCCGAAATGGTCTCTTGAGCCCTGATGCACTGCCTTCGAATCGCCTCAAATTGGCAACGGCCTGTCTTTCTACCATCGAGCATATTGAAGGATCTTCTATGTAGTATCCCAGGGACTGCAGAACAAACAACTTCATGCGACACGCAATAAGGGCAGTGAGTTGGTAGCCCTGTGTATTAGATGCGACTCCGTCGCAGATTCCAAGAAACCACTGTATCTTCTCCTCCTGAATCTGGTCAGGGCGCAGGGAAAAATCAAGAGAGATTTGGCGAGCCACATTCATTAGAAAAAGAGAGCTGGAGAACTCGACGAATTCGGACTTCAAACAGGTGCCCGACTTCTCCAGAACTGCAGGCAGCTCAGTCTCATAATTCTTCACGCATTGGAATACATCTCTTGTAGAGAACTCAAAGTGCAATACCTTCGTCGAATCAGCCAATGACGGGAGAGACCGTCTCTCGGCTTCGTCGATTACTGACTGAGTGAGTTCTTCGATCCTGAGCATCACGACGGGCCTCAAAGTGCATTCATTCGACAAAGCTGCACACAATCCTTGAGCCAGAGTGTAGAAATGGAAAATTTGGTAGTAGCTTCCGTGCAACCCGAGGTCACGGAATGATTCTTTGAGTCCCGACTCAATCAGGTCAATTCTTCTATTAACGAACTTGGAGAGTTCTGAAGGGTCGGACTTGCGCGCAACTCGCTTCAGAGCTGAGTGCTCAGCCCAGGCTCTGAACAAGCTTTCACGCAAGAACTGCACGCGATGAAGCAGATAGTCATCAACAACTGCAAATTGACATCCTAACCCAGTTTGAAGTATCCATTCAATCTTCGCAAAAGACTGATCCATGTGCTCGGTGCTCATCTCACGGGCGGCATGCAATTCCTCTATGACCACAGAAGCATAGTTAGTAATGAAGTTCATCTCACTGGTGTCTATTCCGGACCAGTTGAGATACATAACGCAGTCTTGGTTTCTCGTCGACAAAGACATCAGTCTGTAGCCTGTCCCGACGATAGGCCTGACGCCCCTAGTTCTCGTGCCTGGAGGTGGCCCGAGCCACTGAGCTCTGGGGAACTTGCTGTACTCCTTTGAAGCCGAAGCCACAGACTTCTCATCCTTGCACAAAACGATTTCTTTAATCAGCCCCTTGTCACGGAAGAGGCCAAACAGGTCTATGCCGAGAGGGAATCTGTTGCTCCGATAGAGTGCAATCCTGACCGGCCCAACGACAGGTGCAGACAACCATTCAAAGTCGCGGAGGTTGGGTCGAGTCGACACGGATACTCCCACCGTGTCACTGCTGCAATGAGGACATTTGCGATGGTCACTCGCAGAGAAGCACTCGCCGCAGATGACCTGCGAACAAGATGAGCAGAACTGATACTCACTTGCTGAATGACCGCATGATGAGCATATCAACACGACCGCAAGAATTCCTTCTCGAAGGTATAGCCTTTTCTGAGAAGTCTTTTCGCGCCCAAGTCCGTGCAACGTTGTTGTCAACCATCACTGTCTGGCTGAACGATTGCAGCCACCCGATCTCAACAAGAAGTTGCAGGATTCGAGTCTTGCCCCGAGAATAGGCCATAGGGGCGGAGAGAATAAGACTTATGGCGGAGAGGTTCTATCTATGCAGCAATGAGGAGGAAAAGGCAGCGATTAGCGTTGACTGTTGATGATATTGCCCTAATGGAATTTGGATTTGCTGAGTCATCTTCCGGAATGATCTTCTATACCAGACTTCCAGGTCGGAACATACATTTAACCTACTTTGAGCGTGACGGTGTGATCAAATGCCATCTGAAGGACACAGACAGACACCCCTCAAAGGTCTGGGAGACTGAGATTGAGGTTCAGGAACTGGCAGATAGACTCGTGAGGTCCCTGAAACGCAGCATCAGAAGGTACAATTGGAATGAGACCTACCTGATGTTTCAGCAGCCGATGCTTGATCTAATGGGACAGTTCCCTATTGCAGACGAAGAAGACTGCAAACAGAGTTTCAACCTATTGGACACCGTTCGCATCTTCTCTTCGGTGAAGACTGATAAGGACCTTCTGACCAGGACAAGAATCAGAGAAGGACTGAATCTTGGCAATCGCCCTGGATTTCAGAATTCGTTATCACAATCCTATATCGTGTTTCCGTTGGATATGCAGATATGCTTCCGAATGAATGCAGACTTCAGAAGAAGCATACTTGGCAAGACTCCATTTGGCCAGGGCATTCTCAGGTATGTAAAATACCTGGAAGATGAGTTGACTGACAGGGATATGGAAGCAGGCTTTGACCGGGATACGATCAATAAAGCGAAAGCCGCCATGGAAACCGCACTACTGGAATCGACAACAGGCATTACCCCAACCATGAATGATTGACGATGTCCGCTGAGAGAGGGCTATAGGGGAGCAGAAGAAGGCATTAAATCGCGAGTGATGATACAGGAAAGGGGGAATTCGATCTGGTTGACATAGGCACTCTGACGATTCTGCTAGCCACCGCACTCTCGATCTTCATCGGACTCCTTCCAGTTTCGTACATGCACTGGCGGGATAGGGTTCAGACCCGGTTTGACTATAAGGCAAGGAGAATTGCTGGTGTTGGCAGTTACATGGAAAGATACGGCTCAACGATACTGAAGCTGACCGGGTGTTTTAGATTCAGGAACATTAGACTGGAAGTCAACATCAACGAAGATTCGAAATACAAACAACGCATGGAGAAAGCATTACTGAAGTACAAGGGCCAGTTCGTTGAGCTGCATCCACGAGATTCGAATGAGATAGTGATTCTTGGCCTGAACGAACTTGCGGGAAGAGTTCTCCAGAGAGGCTTTCGCACTTTCATGACGATGCTTTCGATTCTGAGTGGCATCTTGTTTTCGGCCATGCTTGTTCTAGTCATTGAGATGCCAGAAGAGATGCATCCAGAGTGGGCTCTCACGACCCTCCTGCTAGTCTCAGTGGCAGCATTCCTGGTCTATTCATTCTCTCTGTTCGGAGATAGGGATAGCAGCTGGCATTTCACCTGGACAAACGAAGAAGGCACCGGAATGATGAATGATGTGATATGGGAGGGTTTCATATGAGGCTGGTTGACCGCTTTGTGGAATCTACGAACCTCAATCTGAGTCTGGTGATCGCATGAAGACAGTCTATGAATTCAAGGTGGACACTTTCAGAACATCAGAGAAACCAGTAACAATAACCACAAGGAGGGTCTCAATCGAATTCATGCCTGACCAGAGCTGTGGCAACCAGCTTATGAAGGCATCTGTGACAATGGATGGTGAGGATTCACCTGGGACTCAGAACTCTGCGAGGCTAGAACTGGTCAAGGTGCTAGCAGTCCATTTTGGCGACCAGGCAAACTGCCACTGGTTTCCGTCAGGTTGGCATGAAATCAGAGAAGAGGGTGACACGAAGAGGTTGAAAGTCGGAGCCGCCATTCAGATATCTAGTAATGCAAGATTTGTGGCGCCTTACTCCCCCTCATCGGGAAAGGCCCTCAAGATCAACATCGACGGAGATGAAAATCTCATTCTTCAATTCTATGATGCTTCAAGGAGAGAGCATCCACAGGACAAGTACCTCCAGATGTTTAGAATTCTTGAGTACATGTGTGGACAGAGGCCGTCCAAGCGCAAGATGAAAAAGCACCTGCAAAGGAACCTTGGTGTGGAGTGGCATATTCCACAATCTGCCCTCCAGAAGGCTCAGTCTATCCGTAGCCTAGGGCGAATCAAGACCGCTCAAGACCTCTTCTCAGAACTCTGGGATCTCAGAAGTAGATGCGCACATCTCCAGCCAAAGTATGGATTCCTGTCTTTCGATGATGCAGCCAACTCGAAGGTGCGGGAGATTCTGCCAATCATTGTGGAAACTGTGAGGCATTCCCTAGAGGTCAACCCCAAGACAAAGGAGCCGTAGTAGACTGTCAATAGTGACATAGAATTGCGCAAACATACAATGAATTCAATCGTTCGTTGAATCACGCTCAGCATGCCCGGAATCGCAGGGTTTCAAAGGGGCTACCGTCGTCTATTGACACCAAACTCCAAGAGACGGATCGAGAGGGAAAAAGACGGATTAGAGAGGCATCTTGGGCTCAACGGCTGCCGCTCGATATCGATCCCTCTCGGGTCCGTCCCGGATGCGTCTCGGTCTCGGGACGGATCGGAGAGGGAAAAGACGGATCCTGTTTCGGGGCGATTAGTCGGCCGTTCTCGAGTGGAATTCTGGTTGCAGAATAAAAAAGGAGTAAGGAGTTTAGCTCGGAGCTATAAACCTCTGATTCGAAAATGGCCAGATGTCTCGATATGCATCCGGCTCCCTGCACTCCCGAGCTCACAGGTTTCTGCTAATCAGACCGTATGGGACAGCCGTTGCATTCATCTGACTCGCCGACAACGGTCGAGCGCACCTGCCAGCGCTCGAGGGGCGATCCCAAGGAGGTAGCGCACCTACAGCGACACGACGATTCGCTCGGACCTCTTTCCCGTCATGAGGTCGATGTCGATCCGGCCGACGTTGACGTGTCTGAGCGACTCGTCAGTTACCTGCTCCGAAGCCACCTTCTCAGGGTTCCGCTCGTTCTTCAGGATTATTATCATGAGCGCGTGGCGCTTCTCCTCGATATCTTGGACGAAAGTGACCCTTCCTCGGAACTGGGTCGTCTCGTAGAGGTGGTCACAGCTGCAGTCGGCGTAGCCGAGGTCGACCAGCGCCTGCCCCCAGACCCTTCCGTCACGCTTGAGCGCGTCGACTTTCCGGCCCTCCTGGGCGCAGTGGAAGTAGATAGCGCTCCTCGCTTCATCGTATCCGTGCGTCAGGGTGGCGAGATAGGGGCCGTCCTCGTCGCACATGGCAATCGTCACGTACCTC